>Ga0075471_10001638_pt1 | contig 14775 bp, 6 predicted proteins | sample DEB19_08_DNA_2_FD_74787 | JGI IMG/M metagenome (GOLD analysis project Ga0075471, IMG submission 74787) | Aqueous microbial communities from the Delaware River and Bay under freshwater to marine salinity gradient to study organic matter... | ecosystem: Environmental > Aquatic > Marine > Coastal ... | reverse complement strand
CACCACATCGCCTTTTTTGTCCCAAACACCGCGCAGCAGCACATGCGTGTCACGCGGCTCCTTGCGCTCGGCGAGCACCATGACGTTCAATTTGCCCGCGGCAGCCTGCACTTCCTTGAGCTGCGCATTTGCCCGATCCAATGATGCCTTGGCAAGCTGATAGGGCTTATAATCTTCCAAAAACTGCGCCTGGAGTTTCTCGAGGTCGATTTGGCCTTTGGCGAGCTTTTCGAGCGGAGTGGCTCCAATCTCGTGCACGGCTGGTCCTGGCTGATCCGTCGCGGAAAGGCGGAATTTCGCGATGTTGGCGTCGCCATTCGTCGAACGATGCCTTAGCTCAAAAATCAGCTCTTCATCACTTTCGAGCACCAGTGGCTCGGCGAGGCCGTAAAGCGCGGTGTGAGGCTGATCTTTGGGAAAACCCTTCGTAGTCCAGCCATTGCGCGGATCGTCATCGAGCGTGCCTTTCACATCGCCATACTCTCGGGCCTTGCTTTCCACCTTCGTATCGGCCACGGCGTTTTTGACGAGAATGTCGCGGATCTGCGAGCTGCCTTTGCGGCGCACCTGCACCTTGATGTCGGTCAGGATGAACTCGCCCGTCTTGCCGCGGGAGAGCACTCCGTTTTGTGGCAGCACTTCGAGCTTCAAGCCGGTGAGGCGAGGCAGTTTGATCGTGGAAATGAGCCGGTAGTCATCCTGTTTCGGATTCGGGCCGCTCGCGGTGATGATGCCATCCTTCGTTTGCGCGAGCTTCGAGCCTTCCTGCGACTCCACCGCACCGAGAACGACCTGCCACGCGTTGTAGTCGGGCTTGATGCGCTTCTTCTGCTCCTCCAACCACATTGCGAAAGGCTTCTCCGCGTCCGCCTTGGCTTTCGCTTCGATAGGTTTGCGTGCTTCGACGAGATTTTGCGATTCCTCGACCGCCCGCTTCGCGTTCGGCGATTGATAAGGCATGTAGGGCTTCGCACCCGTGCCTGCCGCTCCATCCTCGTCGATGCTGTTGAAGAAGGCGTTTAGCGCGTAGTAGTCGTGGTGCGAGATGGGATCAAACTTGTGCGTGTGACACTGCGTGCAGCCGAGCGTGAGCCCGAGCCACACCGTGCCTATCGTGTTCACACGGTCGATGACGTAGTCAATGCGGCTCTCTTCCTTGTCGCGACCGCCCTCGCCGTTCGCCATGTGGTTGCGATGAAAGCACGTGGCCAGTTTTTGCTCCGGCGTGGCATTCGGCAGCAAATCCCCCGCGAACTGCTCCAGCGTGAACTGGTCGAAGGGCTTGTTTGCATTGAAGGACTCAACCACATAGTCCCGCCATGGCCAGTTGGTGCGGGTGGCATCGGACTGAAAGCCGTCGGTGTCAGAGTAGCGTGCCGCGTCGAGCCACAACATGGCCATGCGCTCGCCGTAGTGCGGTGACTTCAAGAGCGCGTCGATGTATACGGTCAGGCTTGAATTGTCCGATGTGCCGGACGGTGGTAGCCCGTTGAGGTCAAAAGCCAGCCTCCGCCTCAATGTGTGTTCTGGAGCCTGCGGAGACATCTTTAGGCCTTCTTTGGCGAGACGCGTCTTCACAAAAAAATCCACGGGATGGCCCTCGGTCTTCGCTTTGACCGGCTTTTCGAGGGACCAGTGCTTTCCCCACGCGGCGCCTTCGCTGATCCAGCGCTTCAAAAGAGCCACCTGCTCGGCTTTGAGCTTCGGTTTGTGGGACTTCGGCGGCGGCATGACCTCATCGGGATCATCGGTGGTGATGCGGTCGATGAAATCGCCGGACTTCAACACCTCGCGGGCACCTTCTTGTGTGTCGAGCCGGAGGTCAGCCTTGCGATGGCTCTCGTCTTGCCCGTGGCAAGCGAGGCAGTTGTCCGAAAGCAGCGGCAGCACCTCGCGACTAAAATTCACCGGCTCCGCGAAAGCGGTCGAGGTCAAGGCGAATGGAAAAAGCAGGCGGAACAGCATCACAGCATCTTACGCGGGTAGAGATGCACCGTGCATGCATCGGCTATGGACAATCCTGATATTTTCGTGAGATCCGAGTCGTTGCACGCTGGCCACCATGAGCTTTACCCGCCGACTTCTTCTCAAGATTGCCCCATTTTTCTTTGTGCGCGCTTCTGCGAGTGCCGCAGATGATCCTCAGCCGTTTGGCACCGAGTTTCCAAATCTCGAGTCTCTGACAACGGGCGAGTGGTGGAAGAAAGGCATGCAGGCGGCGGCACAGAATGAGAAAAAGAAGGCGAAGGGCAAAGGCAAGGGTGGTGGTGCTGCCACGCCGCCGCCTTCGATGGATGTGCCACGGGATGAGGTGGTGTGCTTTGCTTATTACACGCAGCAAAACGGTGTGCTGAAGATGAGCGCACAGCTCTTCCCTTTGAAGCCGGGAGAGGAACGTGTGGCGCGGCTCGAATTGAAACAAGAAAACGGCGATTGGAAGGAAGTCGCGAAAAGCGAGGTTTATTATCCGGGCTGGGATGCGCATTTCCGCGTAGAAGGCTGGGATGGCTCGAAGAACGTGGCCTACCGCGTGCGTCACGGTGAGAAAGCCATGTTTGAAGGACTCATCCGTTGCGATCCGGTGGAGAAAAATCAGATCGTGATTGCTAACATGAGCTGCAACTCCAGCCGCACGATCGGCCCGCGCACGGAGATCATCGACAATCTTCGTGCGCAGGACCCGGACGTGTTGTTTTTCGGCGGCGACCAGACCTATCGGCACACGGAGCACACAGCGGGTTGGATCGAGTTTGGTCTACAATTCCGCGACATCATTCGCGACCGCCCAACGGTTTGCATTCCTGATGATCACGACGTCGGCCACGGCAATCTTTGGGGCGAGGCAGGTGGCAAGTCTAAGATCAGCGGCGACGCGGACGGCGGCTATCGTTATCCCGTGGCTTATGTGAACCAAGTGCAGCGTCAGCAAAGCTGGCATTTGCCGGATGGATGGGATCCGAGGCCGGTGAATCGTGATATCGGTGTTTATTTCACACGCATGATAGTCGGTGGTATTGACTTTGCGATTTTGGAGGACCGGAAGTTTAAGAGTGGTCCCGCAGGCACGATTCCACAAATGGGGCCGCGGCCGGACCACATCAATGATCCATCGTATGACCCGAAGAGCATTGACCTGCCTGGTTTGGAGCTTTTGGGTAAACGACAGGAAAAATTCCTCCATGATTGGTCGCAGGACTATAGCAGCGGCGCGGTGATGAAGTGCGTTTTGTCCGCCACGGCCTTCTGCGGAGCGGTTCACATGCACGGTGGCCGCGATCAGCGTCTGCTCGCCGACCTCGATTGCAATGGATGGCCGCAGGCGGGCCGAAATCGTGCCTTGCGAGAGATTCGTCGTGCGTGGGCTCCGCATCTCTGTGGCGATCAGCATCTGGCTGTCGTTGTAAAGCACGGCATCGATGAATTCGGCGATGCACCCTACAGCTTTACCAGCCCCGCACTCGTAAACACAATCTATGGACGTTGGTGGCATCCACTCGATGAAAAGCCTGGCTCAAATCCCGTGCCGAACAGTCCGCTGCCATGGACCGGTGACTTCAAAGACGGCTTGGGCAACCTGATCAGCATGCTCGCCTATGCGAACCCTGAGGACATCCAGGATGAAAAAAAACGCGCTGATGGATATGGCCTGATCCGTTTTGATAAAACGACACGCCAAATCACCTTGGAATGCTGGCCTCGCTTCTCGAAAGTTTCTGATGGTGACAAAGCTCAGTTTCCAGGCTGGCCGATCCGCATCGAGCAAGATGCCAATGACGGTCGTAAGGTCCACGCACATCTCGCTGAGGTAAAACTCCATGACGTCTCGAATCCAGTTGTGCAGGTCATTGCGGAAGTCACCGGCGAGATTTTATACACCGTGCGTTCGAAAACTGAGAGTTTTAAACCTCGTGTGTATGCGCCGGGTAAATACACTGTCAAAGCGGGCAGGGAAAAACCAGATACAGTTATCGCAAAAGGAGTGGAGGCCTGATTTACCATTGAGGAGGCTTTGCGAGGAGAAGCACCGCTTGAAGCTTCAATCTTCTTTCAGTTTACGCCTCAAAGTGGCGCGGTTCATTTTGAGCGCGGCGGCGAGGCGTGTGGGCTTGTTGTCGAAGCGACGAAGGAGTGTTTCGAGCATGGTAGCCTCGACGGTTTCGAGTAGATCATCATAGGCCGGCATGTAGTTGTCATCGCCGGTGGTTTTTTGATCGAGCCACGCCGCCATAGATCGTTTCATGCTATCCTCAAGATGGTTTGACGGCTCGCCGACGGTCAGATGCGACGGCAGATGATGCGGCAGGATGGTGTTTCCGCCGCAGACAGCCGAGGCATGCGCGATCGCGGTTTGCAGTTCACGGACATTTCCGGGCCAGGCATGCGCTTTGAGCAACGCCATCGCCTCAGCAGAGAGAGCAAGTTCGCCCGTGCGTGAGGCAGCAAGAGCAGGAATGTCTCCTATGCGCTCGCTGAGTGGCGGGAGGATGACGCGGAGCACAGCGAGGGCATAAAACAAATCTTCACGAAAAGCTCCACAGGCGACTTTTTCGGCAAGGTCTTGGCTGGAGGCACTGAACAGCCGGCCGCGGATTTTTTCGTTGGCGAGATGGCGCATGAGTGCGGCTTGGAGGGACTTTGGCCAAGCGCTGATCTCGTCGAGAAAGAGCACGCCCTCATCGGTTTGGGCGATGGCATCGTCGAGCGCGGCTTCGACCTTGTCCTCCTGCCATTCATCGGCTCGAAAAACGGTGAGGGGTTTGTCTGCTCGTATGCTGTGACGATGGATGACCTCCGCCGCGAGGCTTTTGCCACTGCCGGGAGGGCCTTGCAGAAGCACAGGTGTATCGCAGTCGCTGGCTTGTGCAATACTGGCAAAGGCTCGCTGCATGGGTTCGCTGGTGCCGATCATGAGGGTCTCGAGGCGTGGTGCGGCTTTCACAGGCGCAAAGATCTCTCGGATGGTTCGCTGGATGGCGGCGAGGTCGAGGGGTTTGAGGAAATACTCGCTTGCCCCAAGGCGGCGTGCCTCCAGCGCGGTATCCAGCGTGCCGTGCGCGGTGATGATGATCACCGGTGGAGGCTTCGGGAGCTTTTGGATCTTTTCGAGCACTTTCAGCCCGCTGATGTCTGGCAGGCCCACATCGAGCAGGACGATGAAAAAATTTTGCGAGGCAAGCTTGTCGATGCCGCTTTGGCCTGAGGCTGCCACAACCGGCGTGGCACCGAGCCTTCGCACGACCGTGGAGAGTGCCGCTGCGAGGGCGTATTCGTCTTCAATGATCAGGATGGAGTGGTTCATGGGACGGAAGGGAGTGACACGCGCACCACCGCGCCGCACTTGGGATCATTGTGTAGTGAAAGCTGACCTCCATGCGCCTCGATGATGCTAGCGACGATGTTGAGGCCCACGCCCATGCCGCCTTCTTTTTCGGTATAAAAAAGTTCGGTGCCGCGGGCAAGTGCCACCTCGCTGAAACCGGAGCCGGAATCGGCAAAAATCAGGTTGAGGCTTTCGCCGTTTTTTTCAGTACTAATACGAAGTATGCCTCCGCGCGGCATCGCTTGGATGGCATTGATGATGAGGTTTCGAAAGGCTTGGGACAGGCGCTGGACATCGCCCTGAGTCCAATGCGGGCCTGTTACGTTGTTTTCGAGACTCACACCCGCATGCTGTGCTTGGGCTTCGAGGTGTGCGACGACCTTCTTAACGGTGTCGGCCAAATCGAGTCTTGAAAGAGCTGGTGGTAGTGGATTGGCGAGGTGAAGCCATTGGTTCACGAGGCCTGAAATCACCGCAGACTCGCTTTGAATGAGTTGCACAGCCTCAGTGTCCCCGGCTTCTTTCGGCGTGATGAGCTGGGCGTGCAGCTGAATGGATGCGAGGGGGTTCTTGATGTCGTGCGCGAGGCTGGTGGCCACGCGCCCAAGCATGGCGAGGCGCTCGCTTTCAGCACGTTTGAAGCGTTCTCGCGCTAGCAGCCAGCCAACAATCGCGGCTAGGAGCCAAAAGGCTAGGAAGGCATTCCGCGTGGCCGGATCTCGCAAGGAGAGCTGGGAGGCAGCAGGTGGCCGCGTGAAGATCATATCGTTTTTTTCATCGAGCCGGATGACGAGCGTGTCGTCATTGCTTGAGCTGCCTTTGCCGGCCTCGGTGAATTCAATCCGCATGCCAATGAGCTGCGCGAGGTCACTAGCGAGTTTTTCACTGCGCGGCAGGTTCATGCGGCGCACAAACTCCGCATCGGCCTGCGCAAGCGCTTGAAAGATCCTGCTGGACTCCTCCCATTCCCGCTGCCGCAGCCAAGCGAGTAGCAGCAGCGACCCCGCGATGACAAACGCGAGGTAGCCGAGGCCAAAGCGCCAAGATTTGGGCAGGTGGAGCATGCTTCCAAGTGTAGGCGCATTCGCCAGAATGCGAGGCCGGTTTCATTGTGACGATGCACTTGGCTTCTTTGCGGAAGTGAGAAGCTGCTTTTTTTGTGCATTTGATGAATCAAAGGCTTTTGCGGCGTTTTGAGGTCAAGCGGGCTGTGCGCCGGGTTCGCTTCCCTAGCAGGCGCTGCATTCTCTTCATCCTCGATTCACCATGAATTTGTCACGTGGTTCCCGACGTCAATTCCTGAAAGCGGGTGGTCTTGGCACACTCAACTTTGCTATTCCCGGACTCGTGGTTGGCAAAGACAAAATCGACGCCTCTGGCAAGGCGGTCAGCTCGAAGAAACGCTGTATCTTCTTGCTGCTTTGCGGTGGCCCTAGCCAGCTGGACACTTGGGACCTGAAGCCTGATGCCCCATCCGAGATTCGTGGCCCCTACAAGCCCATCCGCACCAAGGTGCCAGGCATGCACCTGAGTGAGCTGCATCCAATGCTCGCCAAGGTGACCGATCACTTTTGCCTGATTCGCTCGATGACCCACCCCGGCCCCATCAGCAATCACTTCGATGCGATGCACAACCTGCTCAGCGGTCAGTTCATCGAGCGCGTGAAGCAAGGCGAGCCTGACGGGTTGCCCTACCTTGGCTCGGTGGTCGCCAAGCATCTTCCCAGCGAAAACAACCTCGTCTCCAACGCTTGGCTCATCAAATGTGTGGGTCCGCCCGTCTTCTGCGCCCCCAACATCGGCTCCGGCGGTTATCTCGGCTCAGCTCATGCCCCGGTCTTCATTGGTTCGTCAGAAAATCACCCAGCCATGCCCGGTTTCAAACCACCGGAAATTTATGACATGGGCGATCCCGCTCGTCTGTGGGAACGCCGCAAACTGCTGGCCGAGATGGAATCCGCCGCCCTTGCCGACAGCCCCGTCGGCAAGGACTGGAATGAACTGCGTGAGAAAGCCTATGATTCAATGACTCGTGCCGAAGGCAGGGCTGCTTTTGATCTCAACAAGGAACCGCTCTCTGTGCGGGAGCGCTATGGCATGCATCCGCTTGGGCAAAACCTGCTTCTCGCCCGGCGCATGGTCGAGGCAGGTGTGCGCTTCGTGACCGTCAACGGCTGGGTCGGTGCGGCTCCACATGAAAAAGGCGGTGGCCCTCCCAGCTCCAGCTGGGACATGCACGGGGGAAACATGGGCATGGGCAATGCTTTTGGAGCCGGTTCTTATGGCATGAATTTTTGCCTCCCTCGCCTCGATCAGGCCCTCTCTGCACTGCTTGTGGACCTCAAGCAGCGAGGCCTCCTCGATGACACGCTCGTTGTGGCCGTTGGCGAATTTGGGCGTACACCCATGATCCTGACTCAGGGACCTCCCGGACGCCAGCACTGGCCGAAATGCTTCTCCGCCATCGTGGCCGGTTGCGGTATCCACGGCGGAGCCGTCTACGGTGAGTCCGACAAGACTGCTTCCACTCCGATCAGTGATCCCGTCACCGTTCAGGACCTGCATGCCACCGTGCTCCACGCCATGGGAGTGCCCCTGAACGACATCACACTCAATACCGGCCTTTCTCGCCCACCTTTCTCCACCGGGAAGCCCGTGCTTGGCCTCTTTAGCTGAGCCAGTAAAGTCGAGGATGTCTTCTGGCATTCATGCAGCCGATAAGGCATGTATCGATGAAGCGCCGTTGCGTGATCGGTGGATGCCATGCAAATAGCAGGGTTATGAAAGCCGTTGGTTACCGTCAGTCCCTGCCCATCTCTGAGCCGGAGTCGTTGTTGGATTTCATTGCGCCACAGCCTGTGCCGGGGCCTCGTGATCTGCTAGTGGAGATTCGTGCCATTGCCGTGAACCCTGTGGATGGCAAGGTGCGTCTGCGTGCTCAGCCGCCGGCCGGTCAAACGGCGATCCTCGGCTGGGACGCGGCGGGTGTGGTGAAGGCGACAGGGTCTGAATGCACACTTTTTAAGCCCGGTGATGAGGTGTGGTATGCTGGTGATGTGACGCGCCCGGGCTGCAACTCCGAGCTGCACCTCGTGGACGAACGCATCGTGGGTCGAAAGCCTCGCTCGCTCGATTTTGCCCAGGCGGCGGCGCTGCCGCTGACGAGCCTCACGGCTTGGGAGATGCTTTTTGAGCGTCTCGGCATCGCCACCGGCAAGCAGCCCCACGGTCAAAGCCTGCTCATCATTGGCGCGGCGGGCGGTGTGGGCTCGATTTTGACCCAACTGGCTGCGCGCCTGACCGCACTAACCGTAATCGGCACGGCATCGAGGCCCGAATCGCGTGAGTGGGTGCTGCAAAACGGCGCCCATCATGTCATCGACCATTCGCTGCCGTTGTCAGAGGAGTTGAAACGCCTCGGCCTGCCTCGTGTGACCCATGTAGCCGCCCTCACGCAAACGGACAAGCACTGGGATCAGATCGTGGAGTGCCTGGAGCCGCAGAGCCACCTTTGCCTGATCGACGATCCGCCCTCGATCGATGTGAAGCTGCTGAAAAAGAAGAGCATCGCCCTGCACTGGGAGCTGATGTTTACCCGCAGCATGTTTCAGACGTCGGACATGATTGCTCAGCATCACTTCTTGAATGAGGTCTCGGCGCTGGTGGATGCCGGCATCCTACGCACGACCTTCGCGGAGCACTTCGGCCGCATCTGCGCGGGGAATCTCAAAAAAGCCCAGGCGCTCATCGAGAGCGGAAGATCTCGCGGGAAGATCGTGCTGGAAGGCTTTTGAAGATGCACTGACGGCCGCTTTTCGCGGAGAGAATGCTTGCCAAACCGGCGTGGCGGCGGCGTAATCTCCGCCCCCCCTTTTCGCCATGATCTCCCGTCTTGCCCTGATTTCTCTCGGATGGTGCGGCTTCGCAGCCGCCTCGCAGCCAACCTCTCTCGCTGATTTGCCGGATGCGAATCCGGATGCGGAGTTGAAGGCCTTTGTGGTGCCGGAGGGGTTTGAGGTGAACTTGTTTGCCTCAGAGCCCATGATCCAGAAGCCAGTGCAAATGAACTGGGACGCGCACGGGCGCCTCTGGGTCGTTTCGAGCACCACCTACCCGCACATCAAGCCGGGAGAGGAGGCCAAGGATCAGGTTGTGGTCTTGGAGGATACGGATGGCGATGGCAAGGCGGACAAATCGACGCCCTTTGCCGATGGGTTGCACATACCAACGGCGTTGGCGCCGGGTGATGGCGGTTTGTATGTGGCGAATTCCACGGAGGTTCTTTTTCTGAAGGATAAGGATGGTGATCTCAAGGCGGATGAGCGCACAATCCTGCTCAGCGGCTTTGGCACGGAGGACACGCACCACCTGTTGCACACCTTCCGCTGGGGTCCGGAGGGCATGCTGTACTTTTTGCAGTCGATCTACATCCATACGCACATGGAGACGCCTTATGGCGTGCGTCGCCTCATGGGTGGCGGCATCTGGGAATTCCGGCCGGAGACACGCCGTGCGGAGATCATCAGCAAAGGTTTGGTGAATCCCTGGGGCTTTGAGTTCGATCGCTGGGGGCAAAGTTTCGCCTGCGACGGCGCGGGCGGGGAGGGGGTCAATTTCATCTTCCCAGGCAGTGTCTTCATGACTTCCCCTGGCGCGAAGCGCATCCTGCACGGCCTTAGCCCCGGCCAGCCCAAGCAGTGCGGCATGGATGTGATTGAGGATTCGCATTTCCCAGCAGACTGGCAGGGCTCGTTCGTGCTGAACGACTTTCGCGGCAATCGCGTGAACCGATTCACCCTGACGCCGAGCGGCAGCGGTTATATCGCTAAGCAGATGCCGGATGTGCTGGCGAGCACGCACCGGGCCTTCCGCCCGATCGATGTCAAAGTGGGGCCGGATGGTGCGCTCTATATTGCCGACTGGTACAACCCGATCATCCAGCATGGTGAGGTCGATTTCCGCGATCCGCGTCGCGACCATGTCCATGGTCGCATCTGGCGATTGACAGCAAAAGGACGCCCCTTGAGTCCGCGCCCGAAAATTGCCGGATCGAGCACGTCCGAGTTATTGGAGATGCTCAAGAGCGACCGCAAGTATGTGCGGACTTTTGCGAAGCGTGAGCTGAGGGATCAAGGTGCGGTAAAAGTGACCGCTGATCTCGATGCCTGGGCCGCGCAGCAGACAGATGGACACGCCTTGCTCGAAGCGGCATGGGCTCGAGAGGGCGTGAATTCTTTCTCTCCAACGCTGTGGCGAAAAGTTTGGGAAAACAGCGATGCGCGTATCCGGGCGGCGGCTCTGCGCATCCTCAGCCATCGCTGGAAGGAACTGCCAGACGCGATGAAAGTGCTCGAAAAGGCTGTGGCGGATGAAAATGCCCAGGTGCGTCTGTGGGCCGTGGTCGTGCTGGCGGACATGCGCAAGACAAGCGCGGTCGATCTGGCGCTGCGTGTTCTAGACCTGCCCATGGATGAAAACCTTGATTTCTTGCTCGAACTGACCTGCCGCGAACAGGCGGATGAGTGGCTACCTGCCGTCGTGAGTGGCAAACTGAAGCTGGAGGACCGACCGAAGCAGTTCGTCTATGCCATGAAGAGCACCGGTCGCTCGGACGCCTTGTCACCACTGTTTGAGGCGCTGAAAGGTGCCAAATTGAACTCGGAAGATGCCGCTGCTGTATTGGCGATGGCGGGCGATGCAGCGGATGCAGCTCAGGCAAAAGTGATGGTGGACCTGATGAACGACCCGGCCATGGCCCCCTACTATATCGGTCTCCAAGATGCCCTCGTGAAAGCGGCCACGGACCGGAAAGTGATACCCGAAGGCGCAGCGGAGACGGTGATGGCTTGGTTCGCCCGCCCGGAACCGCATGTGGTGCATCGAACAGCCATCTTGGCCGGTTTGTGGAAGGTGGAGTCAGCCCGTAACAAGCTGGTAACCCTGTTGACCGACCCGAAAACCCTCTCGGCGATCCGCGAGGGAGCCACCCGTGGCCTGACGGCCCTTGGCGGCGTGAAGACGCGTGACCTTTTTGACAAGCTTTTCGTCGAGTCAGCCGATTTGGGGCTCAAATCGCTCATGATCGACGGTTTGACCGCCGTGGGGCCAAACTTGGCCGCGAAGCGTGCGGTGGAGTTTTTGGCTACTGCCGATGTCGATGCAGCGAAGCCGGTTTTGGGGGCGTTTTTGAAAAACAAGCAGCTTCCGGGCGTGCTGGCGAAGGAGCTGGCAGGCAAGACGATTCCTGACCTCGTGGCCGTCGAAGGCATCCGCATGGTGAGCACCCGCGGCATCCAGGGGCCGCTGGCTGAAGCGCTCAAAAAGGCCGGCAATGTGAAGCAGATGGACAAGCCGCTGACCCCTGCGGAAATGACCGCGATGGTCGAAAAAGTGAAGAAGAACGGCGATCCAGTCCGCGGCGAGGCGGTTTACCGCCGCCAGCAGCTTCTTTGCATGACCTGTCATGCCATTGGAGAGAGTGGCGGTGTTTTGGGGCCGAATCTGGTCAGCATCGGAGCCTCCGCGCCGGTGGATTACCTCATCGAGAGCCTGCTGGAGCCGAGCAAGAAGATCAAAGAAGGCTACCACATGGTCATTGTGAGCAAAAAGGACGGCGGCGTGGTCTCCGGCGGCCTTGTGAATGACGGCGCGGACGAGTTGACGATTCGTGACCCGGCCAACCAGATCCTGAAAGTGGCCAAATCCGCCGTGGCGAGCCGCCAGATGAGCCCGGTGAGCATGATGCCAGCCGGTTTGACCGCGAGCCTGCGGGAGGACGAATTCGTCGATCTGGTGCGCTTTTTGAGCGAATTGGGTCGGGAAGGGGCATTCAAAACCCAGCCGAATCGCTACGTCCGCACCTGGAAGGTCATGGGCAAGATGGAGCAGGCCGATGTGGACCACGTCCGCCATGTGGGCAGTTTCGCCCTCAACGATGAGAAGCATACCTACCCCTGGCAACTCGCTTTCAGCCAAGTGAATGGCAATCTTCCGCTGGCCGATCTACCCGCAGCCCAGCGCATGTATCCTTGGTTCCCGAAAATCGCCCAATTCGGGCTGAAATTGGATGCCGCCGGCGAGGTCAAATTGGGTTTCAGTACGATCAAAGGAATCGTTTTGGCAGTGGACGGAACGGAGTTGAAGGAACTGAGCGCCGAGCAGACGCTGAATTTGGGTGCCGGAACTCACCGTATCAGCGTGCTCATCACCCGCGACTCGGGCGATCTGGCGGCATTCCGGGTGGAAATTCTAGAAGGAGCCTCTGTGGTGGTGCCGTAAACCTCCGCAAAGCGGAAAATTTCGTATGGGCGATGTATTTGCATTGACGGGTTAAATCTGTTTTCGCTATTCTGAACGCTTGGGTCGGAAAGCTTGTCTAATACGGTCGAGATTTCCTACCTCGCCCCAAACCGCCCATGCCCCGTAACACATTCGCTGCCCGATTGATTCCCATTCAGACTGGGAAGTCTGATGGGCAAGCCGTGTGATGCTTTCGCCTCGGTCGATTTTGGCTCCCCCCACCTTTTTGTTTCAAGCTTTCCAATCACCCGCTTTTCAATCTTGAACTTGATGAAAATACTTCGTCGAAATCGACTTCTGCTCGGATGGCTGATGACTCTTTTGGTCGCTACCGCCCAAATCAGTCCGCCCTTGCGCGGGGCGATTGTGCTCTGGAATCCATCTGGATCATTGATTGATTCTGGGGATTGGGACACAACCACGCTGAACTGGGGAGCAGGCGGAACAGCGGCTTGGGTGAATGCAAATAACGATATCGCTAAGTTTGGCGATAACATAAATGGCCCGCCATCCTCCGTTTTCATCACGGGACCTGTCTCAACTGGAGGTCTTCTTATCGAAGCACAAAATGGATCACCAATCGATTTCTCGCTAACGGCTGGCGGAGTGACACCTGCCAACAACACTTTGAACTTTGCGGGCATCAATCCAACGATAAAGCTCAAGGGGAGTTCAAACTTAGAAACCAATCCGCTCTTGCCCGACCCAGATCATGTGGCGCGTATACACGCGAAGTTGACTGGAAACCAAGGTTTGATTGTGGAATTTGAAGATACCGCAGGCACCGCGGGTTCAGGGTACGGAGTGTTGAAGCTTGGACAAAGAAATCAAAACTACGCGAGCACCTTGACAGGAAACATCACGGTAAAGAATAAAGCGGGTCTAGCGGTGGATGTTTCGCCTTCCGACCTTTTCTCCGGCAACAATCCGTTGGGTGCCACGAATACCATCATCCTTGAGCAAGGGAGCAAGTTCGAAATCAGTGGAGCAAAGACTAGCCAAGGGTTGTCAGGCCGAGTCTTCGACACCAATGGCACGGGCAACACCAGTCGTGTGGACTTCACGGGAACGGCTGTCAGCACAAGGATCGACAATCAACTGAACAATCTGAGTATCAGCACCACGAATACGGCGGTGCAGTGGCTGGGGAAAGTAGAGATTGGTCTTGCGGGCGGTTACACCTTTTTTGCCAATGCGGATGATGGCAGCAGAATTTTTATCGATGGCCAGCTTGTCTTGAACAATGATGGTGGTAAAGGCAGCACAGATTTGTCCAGTGCACCGATTTTTCTTTCATCCGGGCTGCATGACATTCGGGTGGATTATGTGCAAGGCGGCGGCGGAGCCAATATCAATTTGGGATTTGCCGGGCCTGACACGGGTGGTTTCAATGGCCAAATTCGCAACGTGATTCCATTCAGCAAACTTTACCAAGCTGATGTCAACCAGACGACGGGAGCAAGTACCGCATTACAACTGGGAAATAATTTGGACGTTAAGGGCAATGCACTCGTGGACATGCGCAACGAGGACTTTAGCTCGGTCCAGCTGGGGCGTTTGCAGATTCACAATGGTGCAATGCTGACCGTTGCATCCACCACGCTCACTGGGGACCCCGTCCTAGGTAATGGGGCGGGTTTCGGAAAGACATTGAGATTTGGCGGCACTTCTCTTGATCCTACCCTTTTCGGAACTCCAGCATCAGTAGGCCCGCAGAATGTCACCATCGCTTCCGACGTGAATGTGGCGTTTGATGGAGTGGTTTCAGATCAAGGGCGTGCGATGACCATTCAGAAGACTGGTTCTGGGTGGTTGTATTTCAACCAGACCCTCAGCGCCAATAATTTGGGGGCTTCCAGCAGCATTCAGATGGTCGGAAATACCGCGACTCAAACCGCTACTTTTAGTAGTTATGATGATTCTTTCTACCAAAGCACTCTGACGACCGCGAGCACAGCCGGTTTGTCTATTGGCATGACCGTCGGTGGCAGTGGCATGCCCGCCGGCACGGTTATCATGGAGATCGTGAATGGGACAACATTCAAGGTAGCCGGCAATGCATCAGCTTTGCAGCCGGGTGCCAGCCTGACTTTCTCGAAAAACCCCACGTTGGTGCTTACGGGCGCACCTAGTGGAAACAACCCAATCGGTTCTGC
>Ga0075471_10001637_pt1 | contig 14778 bp, 12 predicted proteins | sample DEB19_08_DNA_2_FD_74787 | JGI IMG/M metagenome (GOLD analysis project Ga0075471, IMG submission 74787) | Aqueous microbial communities from the Delaware River and Bay under freshwater to marine salinity gradient to study organic matter... | ecosystem: Environmental > Aquatic > Marine > Coastal ... | reverse complement strand
GCATCCGCGAGAACCTCGCGCGCTTCGACGCGCTGCGCATCGACCACTTCGTCGGCTTCGTGCATGCCTACGAGATCGCCGGCAACGCCCGCACCGCCATGAAGGGCACGTGGCGGCCCACCCCGGGCGCCGAGGTGCTCGAGGCCGTGGAGCGCGCCTGCGGCCGCCTGCCGCTCGTCGCCGAGGACCTCGGCGCGGTGACGCCGGAGGTGACGGCGCTGCGCGAGCGCTTCGGCCTGCCGGGCATGAAGCTCGTGCACAACGCGTTCTACGGGCCGTCGAGCGGCGACCTTCCCGCGCTGCACCCGATCGACTGCGTGGCCTACCCCGGCACGCACGACAACGACACGACGCTCGGCTGGTGGCGCACGCTCCCGCCCGACGCGCGCACGCGCTACGCCTCGTACGTGGGTGCGCGCGACGTCGCCGATGCGGCGCGCGGGCTGCCCGGATCGATGGTGCGCATCGTGCTGCACAGCCCCGCGCGCACGGCGATCGTCGCGATGCAGGACCACCTCGGGCTCGGGCCCGAGGCGCGCATGAACGTGCCCGGGATGGCGAGCGGCCAGTGGTGCTGGCGCATGGCGCCGGAGGCGCTGCGCTCGCTCGATGCCGCTAGGATGCGTCGCTCGGTCGAGGCCGCCGCGCGTCTCTGACCGCCTCCGTCCCGTCCGGCCCACGACCCATGTCCCCACACCGCCCGTCGCCGCGAATCTCGGACCCCTTCGGCACCCTGGAATCGCTGGACACGCTGGCGACCGACTGTTGGTTCAGCTGGAACGAGATCGCCACCCGGCCGTTCGCCGCGATCAGCCCGGTGCTGTGGGAGTCCACGAAGCACTCCCCCGCGGGCGTGCTGCGCGCCGTCGATCCGGCGGTCCTGGAGACCAAGATCGCCGACGAGCGCTTCCGGCGCCTCGTGCAGGACGCCCTCGACGCGCGCCGTGCGTACCACGAGACCGCGTCCTGGTACGACGAGACGCAGGCGGCCGAGACCCACGGCCTGAAGATCGCCTACTTCTCGAGCGAATTCGCCATCCACGAGAGCATGCAGCAGTACGCCGGCGGCCTCGGCGTGCTGGCGGGCGACCACCTCAAGAGCGCCTCGGACCTGGGCATCCCGCTCGTCGGCATCGGCCTCCTCTACCGACAGGGCTACTACCTCCAGGAGCTGCGCGCCGACGGGTCGACCGCCGTCCTGCACCCGTCCTACGACTTCTCCGCGTGGCCGCTCGTCGACACCCGGGCCCGGGTCGACTGCCCGATCGGCGGCAACATCGTCCGCGCGAAGGTGTGGAAGCTCCAGGTCGGGCGCGTGCCCCTCTACCTGCTCGACTCCGACCTTCCCGAGAACCGCAAGAAGGACCGCGCGCTCACGCGCGCCCTCTATCAGGGCGATGCCGAGCTGCGCATGCGCCAGCAGGTGCTGCTCGGCGTCGGCGGCGTGCTGGCGCTCACCAAGCTCAAGGAGCGCGCGACCGTCTTCCACCTGAACGAGGGCCACGCGGCGTTCGCCGGGCTCAAGCGGCTCTCGATGCTGGTGGCGCGCGGCATGTCGCTCGACGCCGCCGTCCAGCACGTGCGCCGCACCACGGTGTTCACCACGCACACCCCGGTGCCCGCGGGCCACGACCGCTACGACGTCGACATGTGCTGGAAGGCGCTGCGCCGTCCGCTCCGCACCGCGGGATTCACGCACGAGTCCTTCGCCGAGTTCGGCCGCGAGCACCCCGGCGACGGCCCGATCTGCATGACGGTGCTCGCGCTGCGCATGGCCGAGCGCGTCAACGGCGTGTCGCGCCTGCACGGGCGCGTCAGCCGCGAGATGTGGCAGGAGATCTTCGCGCGCGCCGCCGACGACGTGCCGATCGGCAGCATCACCAACGGCGTGCACGTCCCCACGTGGATCGCCCCCGAGGCCCGCGCCTTCTGGCGCCGCTCCGTGGGGATCGACCTCGGCCGCGCGGCGCCCGATGCCGACCCCTGGCCGGCGGCCAAGGGCGTGTCGCACGCCGAGTTCTGGGCGATGCGCACGGCGCTCCGGCACCGGCTGGTGGAGTTCGTGCGCGGCAGGCTGCGCCGCCAGGCGATGGCCCGTGGCGAGGGCCCGCTCGACCTGATGTGCGCCGGCGAGGCCTTCCGCGACGACGTCCTCACCATCGGCTTCGCGCGCCGCTTCGCGACCTACAAGCGCGCACCGCTCATCTTCCACGACGTGGAGCGCGTGCTGCGGATCCTGACCTCGCCCGAGCGGCCGGTGCAGATCGTGTTCGCCGGCAAGGCGCACCCGAAGGACATGGGCGGCCAGGAGTTCGCGCAGATGATCTGGCGCTTCGCGCACGACGCCGGGTTCCTCGGCCGCGTGGCGCTCATCGAGGAATACGACATGGAGGTCGGCCGGATGCTGACCTCGGGCGCGGACGTGTGGCTCAACAACCCGCTGCGCCCCTACGAGGCGAGCGGCACGAGCGGCATGAAGCCGCCGCTCCACGGCGGCATCAACCTGAGCATCCTGGACGGCTGGTGGCCCGAGAGCTATGACGGCACCAACGGCTGGGCGATCGGCGACGGCAGCGAGGGCCCCGACAACGACGCCCAGAACCGCAAGGACGCCGACAGCCTCTACGAGCTGCTCGAGACGCAGGTGGTGCCGGAGTTCTACGAGCGCGGCCCCGCGGGCCTGCCGCACCGCTGGATCGAGCGGGCCATCCGCTCGGTGGTCACGGTGCCGGGCACCTTCAACACCGATCGCATGGTGGGCGAGTACTACGGCTCGGCCTACCGGCCCGCGTTCGAGGCCGGCCGGGCCTGACCCGCGCCCGCGCCCGCCGCGCGGCGCTCGCCCCGCGTCACCGCACCGGGCCCCAGGCTCCCAGCATCGGACCGAGGTCGTCGCCGTTCACGGTGCCGTCGGCATTGAAGTCGGCCGTCCCGGGACCGCCCCATTGCGAGAGCAGCATGCCGAGGTCGGTGCCGTCCACGGACCAGTCCGCGTTCAGGTCGTACTCGCTCGGGTCGCTCTGGCTGAAGATGACCACGGAGTAGGGGCCCACGCTCAGGTTGCCGCTGAAGGGCATGCCGTCGTAGGGCCACGGGTCGGCGACGACGTCGCCGGCGGCGAAGTTCCCGTAGTCGGCGGAGTAGCCGTTCCAGTCGCTGTTGAACCGCACGCGCCACGTGCCGGCGCGCGGCAGGCCGATCCGGTAGTTCGGGAACGACTGCGCGCTGAAGTTCGCGAGCACGACGACGTCGTCCCCCGGGCCGCCGTCGGCCCAGCGCCGGTAGGCGATCACCTTGGACCCGTTGTTCACGTGGTGCACCACGTGGTTGTGGCCGGTGAGGCCGCGGGTGTTCCCGCCCAGGTTTCGGCGCATCGCGATCAGGTCGCGGTAGAGCTGGAGGATCCCGGCGTAGGTCTGCGTGCGCGACCACTCCAGCGGGTCGGTGTCGCTGAACCAGCGGTCCTCCAGGAACTCCTGGCCCTGGAAGAGCATCGGGATGCCCGGCGAGGTCATCACCAGCGCGGCGCCGAGCGTGGAGCGCTTGCGGCTCGCCCAGCTGCCGGCGTTTCCCGGCCAGATCGTCTCGGGCACGCGCGATCGGCCGTTGGCCACCTCGTCGTGGCTCTCGGTGTAGATGATGCGCTGCTGCATCGATCCGTTGTAGCGCTTGTTGATCGCGTCGCGCACGGCGAACATGTCGCGCGACGCGTCGTTCGCCGTCTCGATCGCCGTGCGCACCGGGAACGCGAACGAGCCGTCCCACTGCGTGTCGAAGCCCGCGCCTCCGGCGCCGGTGGTGCGGGTGATCCACTCGTTGTCGCCGAGGTCCTCGGCGATCATCAGCTTGCCCGGGGATGCGGCGTCGGCGGCGTTGTTGCACCACTGCATCAGGCTCCAGCCGTCGGGGATCTCCGGCCCGTCGAAGCCCACCAGCCGGATGAACTTCGTGGCGTCGAAGCGCAGGCCGTCCATGCGGAACTCGTCGAGCCACATCATGGCGTTGTCGCGGATGTAGCTGCGCACCTCGCCGCGGCCGTAGTCGGGGCGCGGGCCCCACGGGGTGTCGCCCCGGAAGTCCTGGTAGAAGAAGATGCCGCCGCGGCCGGCCACCGCCGTCCCGTCGAACACCCACATGTCCATGTCGTTGGGGCCCCAGTGGTTGTAGACCACGTCCCCCAGCACCGCGATGCCGCGCGCGTGCGCAGCGTCGATGAAGGCCTTCAGCGCGTCCGGTCCGCCGTAGGCGCTCTCCACGGAGTACGGGTACGACGGGTTGTAGCCCCAGCTCAGGTTCCCCGGGAACTCGTTCACCGGCATCAGCGCGATGGCGTTGATGCCGAGGTCGCGCACGTGGTCGAGCCGCTGCGCCGCGTGGGCGAAGGTGCCGGGGGGCTGGTTCCCCGGCAGCACGTTGAAGGTGCCCGGGTGCATCTCGTAGAGCACCACCTCGTTCCATGGCGCGATCGAGAACGGCCCGGTCTGCCACTGGTAGGCCGTGGGCGAGTAGACGATCGAGTTGCCGAGCGAGTTCACGAGCCGCCGCGCACGCGGGTCGTTCTTCCACAGCACCTGCGTGCCGTTGCGGATCACGTACTTGTACTGCGCGCCCACGGCAACGCCGTTGATGTCGCGCGACCACCATCCGCCGCCCTCGGCGACCAGCGGGTGGGTCGTGGTGTTCCAGCCGTTGAACGAGCCTGCCACGTTGACGCCCGAGGCGTTCGGGGCCCAGGTGCGGAAGGTGACGCCGGACGTCGTGCCGGAATAGGGCACGGCCCCGACGCCGGGTCGGGTCGAGGCCTGGCCGAACGCCGCTCCCGCGAGGGCGATGGCCGTGATGGCCGCGGCGGACATGGTCACCGAGACGCGCGTCATGGATGCGGGCTCCGCTGGGTCTCCCAAGGCTAGCCCCGGTCCTCGACCCCGGGAAGCGGATTCCCCGAACGGTCCGCCGGAATGCCCGCTGGTCGGCGTGTTCGGGCCAGGGCGCCCCTGGCCCCCGCCGCGGCCGCCGTTCTCGGCCACGTGGCCTCAGTGGCCGAACAGGTCCGCCGGCGCGAACATCCCCTTCTCCTCGAAGTGGGACAGGGCCTCGTCCACCGAGCGGAAGATCCGGGTGGCGGTCTCGGTGATGAAGGGGCTGGGGTTCTTGCGCGGCTTCCACACCACGTAGACCTCCTTCGTGTGCTCGAAGGCATGGTGCAGCTCGCGCTCCACGCCGCTGGAGAGGCCCGGCTGGCCGTTCGGCAGCTCGGGAACCAGGCTCACGATCATGTCGCTCTGGTCGATGAGCTTGAAGTCGCGCATGTAGATCTGGCCGTCGATGTCGCCGGCGATGTCCAGGATCTCCCGCACCGGCACGCGCATCGGCGGGCCGCCGACGCGCCCGCCGAAGCTGTGCGCCTCGACCTCGACGAAGTCCTTGCCCTGGCGCGCGGCCTCGATGCCGCGGTCGAGCAGCAGCTTCTCGTCCACGTCGCCCGGGTCGAACGTCACGAAGTGGCGCGCGAGCGCGGCGCGGAAGCCGTCGATCTCCGCCAGGACGTCCGGCATGTCCACCACGTGGCTCATCGGGAAGCTCGGGTAGACCTTTCGCATCTCCGGACGGGTGACCAGGCGCAGCGCCGTCTCCACCGTGTCCTTCTGGCGGCCGCGGCTGAGGATGTAGAAGTTCTGCCCGCAGCCGAGGGCCTGCGCCATCAGTTCGGTGGCCAGGATCTCCTCCTCGCGCCACACCATGCAGTCCTTCAGGGTGGCGTCGATGTCGTGCTCCTGGTGGAGCCGGTGGTGCACCACCTCGATGTTGTCCACCAGGCAGATGAACATCTCGGGCCTCAGCATCTGCAGCTGGTCGAAGTCGAAGGCGCTGAACAGCCCGTGGCGCCAGCGGAATGTCGCGTGGGTGTTGACGATGACGTTCGGGTGCGCGGCCGGCGGCGAGGTGGCCGCGATCACGTCCTTCAGCACCGCGCGGCGCAGGTTCGCCAGGCGAGACCACGGGAGGTCGAGGATCCGTCCCGGGCGCACGTCCGGCGCCTCGCGGTACATCAGGTCCCCGACGTTGAAGAGCTCGACCTTCCCGTGGGCGCGCTCGGCCGCGTCGACCACCGCGTTGAGGTATGGCTTCTTGTCGACGCCGATCTGGCCGGTGACGATGGCTCGCATGGAAGCCGGATGCTATGGCCGCGTCCGGGCCAGCAGCACCACCACGTGCGCCTCGACCGCGCGTCCCTCGCCGACGGCATCGACGCGCTCGTGCGTCTTCCCCTTCAGGTTGAGGTCGGCCGCCGGCACCCCCAAGATGTGGGACAGGGTGGCGACCACCTCGGCCTTGCGGCCGCCCATCTTCGGGCGCTCGCAGACCACCGTCATGTCGGCATTTCCGACCGTCCATCCGGCCGCGCGGACGCGGCGGACCGCCTCCTCCAGGAACGCGCGGCTGTCGCGGCCCTCGTTCTCCGGGGCAGTGTCGGGGAAGAGCTGGCCGATGTCGGGGGCGCCGATCGCCCCGAGCAGCGCGTCGGTCAGCGCGTGCATCAGCACGTCGCCGTCGGAATGCGCCACCGGGCCGCGGTCATGCTCGAACGTCACCCCGCCGATCACGAACGGACGCCCGCGCCCCGCGGGCGGGCGCTCCTCGAGCCGGTGCAGGTCGTAGCCGTGGCCGACGCGGAAGTCGACGGGCATCTCAGGAGTCGGGGGCCGGCCGGTCGGCGCGCGGCGCGCGCGGCTGCGCCACCGGCTGCGCGGCGTCGCTGCCCACCTGCATGCGGTACGACTCGTCGGGCTTGGGCTGCTCGGGGGCCGGGCGGTAGGACACCTCGATCTTGCGGCACGATGCGGGCGGGCAGCTCAGCACGTTCTCGAGCTTGCCGGACTGCGTGCCGCGGTCCCACAGGCTGTAGGCCATGCGGGCGGGACGCTCGGTCGGGTGGTCGCCGCCGTCCTCCTCGAAGTTGAAGGTCAGCTGCTTGCCCGGCGGGATCTCCATGATGAAGAATGGCGTCCCGTTGGGGTGCTGCGCGCTGCGCTCGCAGGAGTTCAGCACGGTGATGGTCGTCGGCAGGAGCGGCGTGGACTCGTACGTGAAGCCGCCGCCCGTCATCGGCATGAAGCCGCCGGAGGTGTTGTAGCAGCCGGAGAGCGGCACGCTGGAGGCGAGCAGGGCCGAGGCCGCGAACCGGCGCAGCGCACGACGGAGGGCAGGGGCGTCGAGGTCCATGTTGGGGGCGGATGCTACAGCGTCTGAACGAGGGCGGCGAAGGCTTCGCCGCGCCGCTCGTAGTTGGCGAACTGGTCGTGGCTGGCGCACGCCGGCGAGAGGAGCAGCACGTCCCCCTCGCGTGCCCGTTCCGCGGCCGCGCGCACCGCCGCCTCGAGCGTGTCGCAGCGGAACGCACCGGGGCCGTCGGCGAGGGCCGGTGCGGTGGCGCCGATCGCGTAGAGCCCGGCCAGCCGGGGTGCCAGGTCGCGGACCGCCGAGAGATCGACCTTCTTGTCGTAGCCGCCGGCGATCAGGTGGATCCGGCCGGCATCGGGGAACGCCCCGACCGCAAGCAGGGTGGCGTCGGGCGTGGTGCTCTTCGAGTCGTTGTAGCACCGCACGCCGCGGCGCGTGCCCACGAACTGCAGCCGGTGCGGCAGGGCGCGGAAGCGCGAGAGCCGTCCGACGAGCGCGGTGCGGTCCGGCGTGCCGCCCGCGCGGCGGATCGCCGCCTCGGCGGCGAGCACCGCAAGCCGGGCGTTCCGCCGCTGGTGCTCGCCGGGCACCTCGGGCAGGTCGATCGCGGCGAGCAGCGCGTCGAGCTCGGCGTCGGCCGGCCGGGCGCTTCCCTCCCACCACGCGGCGCCGCAGGCACGCGCCATCTCGGCGGCGGCCCCGGGCTGCTCGCGGTCGTACATGGTCACGAAGGCGTCGCCCGGCCGCTGCGCCGCGCGGACGGCGGCCTTGCTCGTCCCGTAGTGGCCGAGCGTCCCGTGCCAGTCGACGTGGTTGGGCGCCAGGTTCGTGAGCACCGCGACCGCGGGCGACCAGGGCGGCAGCCCGGCGAGCGCCGCGCCCTCGCCGAGCCACCAGAGCATCGCGCTCGAGAGTTCGAGCACCGTGAAGCGCGCCTCCGCGTGCACCGAGCCGAGCAGCGATCCGCCGATGTTGCCGCCGAGCGCCGCCGTTCCCGCCGGCTCGTCGAGGATCGCGGCAATCATGCCGGAGGTGCTGCTCTTGCCGGCGCTGCCCGTGATGCCGATGGTGCTCCTGCGGTCGATGGCGTCCACCGACAGCCGGATCTCGGTCGTCACCGGCGTGCCTGCCGCGCGGGCTGCCTTGATGAACCGGTCTTCCCATGGCGTCGGCACCGCCGGGTTGGCGATCACGAGGTCGGTCTCCGCGAAGTCGCGCTCCTCGTGGCGGCCGAGCCGCAGTGCCACCGATCCCGCGGCCACCTCCTCGCGCAGCGCGGCGAGCGGCGCGGCCAGCGCCGGCCCGTCCGCCCGGTCGGTGAGCAGGACGCGCGCCCCGCGGCCGACGAGCCACTTCGTCACGCCCAGCCCGCCGCCGAAGCGACCCAGGCCCATCACCGTGACGCGCGCGCCGGCGAGCGTGTCCGGGACCGGCCTCATCGCGTCGGCGTGATCGACGGCGACGCCGGCAGCGGCGCCAGCAGCCCCATCAGGTCGTCCGCGTAGCTCGTGAGCGTGCGCCGGTCGGTGATCGGCCCGTAGGCGTCGCCGCGGATGAACTGGCGGACGATGCGGTCGTCCTCGGACATCATCGCCGCCTCCTCGCGGGTGGCGGTGCGGATCCGCTCGTAGTCCTGGCGCGGGGCGATCTTCAGGCACCGCCCCTTGTCGAGCATCACCATGCGGTCGGCGATGGTGAAGGCGCTGTCCATCTCGTGCGTGACCACCACGCTGGTGACGCCGAGCTTCTTCGTGAGCGTCAGGATGAGCTGGTCGATCTCGGCGCTGGTCACCGGGTCGAGCCCCGCGCTCGGCTCGTCGTAGAAGATGATCTCCGGGTCGAGGGCAAGCGCCCGCGCCAGGCCCGCGCGCTTCTTCATGCCGCCGGAGATCTGCGCCGGGAACTTGTCCGCGTGCTCGCGCAGTCCCACGGCCTCGAGCTTCATCTTGACCTGCAGCCGGATGAGGTCGTCGGGCAGGTCGGTCAGCTCGCGCATCGGCAGCGCGACGTTGTCGGCGATCGACATCGACTGGTAGAGCGCGCCGCTCTGGAAGAGGATGCCGAAGCGCCGGCGGACGCCGTCGAGCTCCTGCTCCGACGTGCGCCCGATGTCCTGGCCGAAGAGGCGGATCGCGCCCTGCGTCGGCTGCAGCGAGCCGATCATCAGGCGCAGGAGCGTGCTCTTGCCGCAGCCCGAGCCGCCCATCACCACGAGCGTCTCGCCGCGGCGCACCTTGAGGTCGAGCCCGGCGAGCACGGTCTGCTTCCCGAAGCGCATCACGAGGTCATCGACCTCGATCACGGCATCACTGTCCTGGCTTGGCTGCATCCTGCTTGGCTCTCTCGTCGGTGGGTTCGTCGTCCGGCCACACGATACGCGCTCCGTCGCCGGGCATGAACGCGAAGCGTCGCACGCGGATGGAGTCGATGGCCTCCGACGTGGCCGGGCGCTCGAACGTCACGGCGAGCGGCACCGCCACCACCGTGCCGTCGGCGCGCCGGAACGAAGCCTCGTACGCGGCGCGCATCTCGCGCTCCCCCACGGGCGCGGCCGATCCCGGCGCGGCCGGGGACATCCGCACCGACTCGAACTCGCCGAGGCGTCCGCGCAGCTCCGCCACCCACGCCGCGATGCGCGCCTCGGTCGCCTCGTTGCCGGGCGGCGTCATCGCCCCGCGCAGGACCTCCGCATCGCCCGCCCATGCGGCGCGCAGCGCCTGCTCGGGGCGGGCGGCCAGCGTGTTGAAGGCACGCGCGATGGACCACGCCCCCGCCACCTGCAGGCCGGTGGCCGCGATGCCGACGGCGATGCCCGCCCACGCGAGCGCCTGGCCGCGCAGGTGGGGCCGTCGCCGCAGGCCGATGAGCGCGGCCAGGCCAAGCAGCGGGGCCAGTGCGCTCGCGAGCGGCAGCACGCTCGTCACGATCGAGGCGATCGCAAGCGGGCTCCAGCGGGTCGGCGGGGCGGGGGCGTCCGGCGCCATGTTCACGGCAAGGCTCCTTGCTCGGGGTTCGATGTCCTCGGGCCATCGTCCTGCGCCGGAAGCTCCAGCCGGCGACCGCCCACCTCGACCTCGACCGAGCGGATCGACAGTGCCGGCGGGAACGTGGCCGGCTGCACCGTGAAGCGGGCGACGCCGAACGCCGTGGCGCGCTCGCCGACGGCATTGAACGCGGTGGTGACCACCGGCGCGGTCACGCCCTCGGCCTCGCGCTTGGTGATCGACAGCGACTTCAGCGCGCCGACCGCCTCGGCGAAGGAGGCGCGGAACGCGCGAAGCTCGGCATCGGTGCACGCGGCCGCGGCATCCCACCTGGGCGGCGCCCCGTCGCCGAGCACGCCGCCGATCGACGCGTTCGCCTGCTCGTCCATGGATGCGGCCACCTCGTCCTGCAGGCGCCCGAGCAGCCATCCCTCGGCCAGCAGGATCGCGGTCGCGATCGCCATGCCGGCGATGGCGAGCCCCGCCCCCCGGCGCCGGCCCTCGCTGCGGGCGATGCGCTGGAGTGCCACGCCGCCCGTGACCACGGCGGCCAGCCCGGTGAGCGGGCACCACCCGAGCACGATGGCCCCGAGGAACGAGGCGAGCGCCCAGGGTTCCATCGTGGGCGTGCGTCGGTCGGCGTCGGGGCGGTTCATCGGGTCGCGCAAGGTAACGGAAGCGAACCGGCCGCCCGGCGAGGTGCCGGGCGGCCGGTGATGGTGCATGCGCGTTCCGGCCCGTGCCGGATCAGAAGGTCCAGTAGCCCAGGAACTGGCCGAGGTCGATGCCGTCGGTGTAGCCGTCGCCGTTGAGGTCGGTATCGCCGCCCTCGGTGCCCCACTTCGACAGGAAGTAGCCCAGGTCGTCGCCGTTGATCTGCTGGTCGCAGTTGAAGTCGCCGGGCGGGCACGGCGGCTGGGTCGGGCCGTCCGGTCCCTTCACCGCGATCGCGAGCTCCATCTCGGTCACGCCCGAGGGCGGGGCCTTCCACAGGCCGAGCGCCGCGGTGCGGTTCACCGGCGCGGCGTTCGCGTCGAAGCGGAAGTTGTAGGTGGTCGACCAGCGCAGCGCATTGGCGTTCGGGTTGGTGTTCGGCTCGCAGGTCCAGGTGATGAACCCGTTCTCCACGCTCGCCGTCCACGCCGCGTTCGAGTACGGCTCGCCGTTCATGTACATCGGGGCCTTGAAGCCGATGTTGGTGACCGTCACGCCGGCGGGGACCGGCACCTTGAACGAGCCGCCGCCGCGGTCGGAGTTCAGGTTGTGGATCGCGTACTCGTAGTGCCAGGTGCCGTCGGTGTTCTGCCAGGTGCGGTACCCGACGTTGAAGCGGCCGTCGCGCACGGCGTCGGCGGGGACGATGACCACGTCGGAGTGGATGGCCTGCCAGCCGTAGATGGCAGGCATCATGCGAACGGTCGCCCCGGACATCGTCAGCGGGTAGCCCTGCGTGGTGCTCCAGGTCGAGCCGACGGTCACGCGCCGGTACGACGCGTTGTTCGTGGCGTTGTTCGACTCGGAGTCCTGGATGTGGACGTACTGGCCTTCCACGAAGTAGGCCGCGCCGGGGTTCAGCGCCGGGTCGAGGTCATTGCGGTCCACGGCCAGGCGCTCGCGGATCGAGGCCGGCATGCCCGACGGGGCGGTCGGGTCGGTGTACGTGCCCGAGAAGTAGCCGGTGGACGGGTTGATCGGTCCTCGGCTCTTCAGGTCGTTCTGCGCCCCGTTGAGGCTCGCCGTGTACGGGTCCGAGCATCCGATGCCGAGCACGGTCGGGCAGCCGCCGCCGGCCGGGGTGCAGGTTCCGCAGATGTTCTGCTGAAGCGCGCAGAAGCCGTGCTTGCACCAGCTCATGCCGATCTGCTCGATCGCGCCGTTCTTGACGCGGTACATGTTCTGCGGGATCGTCGGGTGCAGGTTGCTCGGGTTCGGCTGCCACTGCAGCTGCTGGTTGCCGATGTTGCAGCTCGTGGTGCCGACGGCGTAGGCCGCGAAGGTCTTGCTGAGGTAGGCGCCCGGGGCGTAGCGCGCGATGTCCGGGATGTCGCCGACGATCACGTCGGGGCCGTTGCTCGGCAGGCCGCCGTCCTCGCCGCCCGGCAGGGCGGTCGCGGAGAATTGTCCGATGCCCAGGGCAAGGCCCGTGGCGGTGAGGCTGCCGGCGAGAATGCGCGTCTTCATGGTTGGCGGAGACCCTTCAGGCGAGGAGCGAATGCGGCCGATCCATCGAGGGCCGCAGGCGACGCGCGCAGCACGGCCGCGGTCACTCCTCCATTTATAGGGGCTCATGCCGAAATCGGTTCTCCCGAACCGGGTGGGAAGTCGCAGATTTCCGGCGGCGGTCCGGCAGGGTCCTCGAATTCTCGGAACCGAGGTCCGGGGTTAGCCCCGGCGCCGACGGCGGGATGTGCCTGCGGCGGCGGCCAGCAGCGCCACGGCGCCCGGGGCCGGGATGACCTGGAAGTTGAAGGCCGAATTGGCCTGCATGGTGCTTCCGTCGGCCCGGCGGACCGAGGCGCCCATGTTCCAGATCACCATGCTCGGCAGAGGATCCGAGATGTAGAAGTGGGCCACCAGCATGCCGAACCCGCCGGCGGCGGCCTCGGCGCTCGAGCTCGCCACGCGGTTCAGTCCGGCCAGCGCGCGCGCCGGGCTCACCGACCCGATCAGGTACCAGCCCGCGCCCAGCGGCACGTTGTTCGCGTTCCCCGACCCTGCCGTCGAGAAGGTGTTGGTGTCTCCCACCACCCAGCCGGGGTCGCCGACCGTCGCGCTGTTTCCGAGCCATGCGCCCGTCGTCGTGCTGTAGCCGCCGCCGACGGTCAGGAAGCTGTCGTAGCTGTTCCACCCCTGGTTGCTGCCGGGTCGCCACGCGGCGAGGTCGGGGTTCGTCGACTGCCGGAATCCGCCCGAGGCGGTGGTCGCGACGTAGCCGACGTAGATGTTCGATGGCGCGTTCGGCGAACCGCCGTACACGTTCAGCAGCGAGTCGCCCTGGGCCGTGACCGCGAAGACGTCGACGAAGTAGCCGCCCTCGGCGGCCATCCGGACGGACGCAGTCCATCCGACCATGTCGGCCTGGGCAGCGGAGGCGAACGCAACAACGGCCGAAGCCGACGCCATGGCAAGACGGAACTGCATGTCTGAACCCTTTCCTTCCCTTTGGGCCCGCGCGGGGCCGGTTGTCTCTCTCGTCAGGCGCCTGCCTCACCGGCCGGACGCCCATCCATTTCCTTTCCGAGCAGTCCGGCCCCGAAGGGCGGGGCCGGACTGCCCGCCACCGGCGCGCTTCGGCTCGTGAGCCGCGGGCCAGTGCTCCCTCTCTCTCAAGCTCATGGAGCCCTTCGCGGCGCAGGCCGCGGCGAGGCCCCACCCGGGGTCGGGAAGGCCTCGTTCCGAAGCCTTCCCGACCGATCGGGCAGTGGTGACATCAGACTCAGGCGCGGCGACGGCGGGCCGCCAGGCCGGCCAGTCCGAGGATCGCCAGGGCGCCGGGGGCCGGCACCTCGCCGATCACGAACTGGAACGACTGGTTGCTGGTCGAGCCGTCGAGGCGGCGGACCGTCGCGCTCATCTTCCACTCGATGGTCTTGCCGGGGGCCCGTCCGCCGACGAGCGAGAGCTCGGAGACGTAGAGCTGGGCGACCATCATTCCGGCATTGCCCGCGGCTGCGGCGGCGCTGGTGCTGTAGGCACGGTTGGTCAGCACCGACAGGTTGCGCGCCGGGCTCGACGAACCCGCGATGTACCAGCCGCCCGTGGCGGGAATGTTGTTGGTGTAGCGGTTGATGAAGCCGGTCTCGTTCGACTGGGTGTTGAACGCGTTGACGGTCACGCTCTCGCCGATGTCGGTGTCGGTGTAGGTCACGTTCCACGGCGGGTCGCCCGCGGTGGCGCTGTTGCCCGTGAAGTTGCCGGAGGTGGTGCTGTAGCCGCCGCCGACGGTGAGGAAGCTGTCGAGCGTGGTCCAGCTCTGGCTGCCCGAGGGGGCGAAGACCGACTGGGTGCCGGTGCCCTGCAGGAAGCCGCCGGTGGAATTCGTGCGGACGTAGCCGGCGGTCGGGAGACCGGGGCTGCCGCCGGCGACGTTGAGGAGGACGTCGGTCGAGTTGTCGACCACGGCGAACACGTTGACCAGGTAGCCGCCGGAGACGCTGCGGACGTTGGAGGTCCACCCGATGAAGTCTGCGCTTGCGGTCGCGGCCAGGGACGCGGCGCCAAGGGCCGCAATAAACACCGTCTTCATGATGTCACCTTTTCCCACCCTTGGTGGGGATATGAGGGTTGTTGCCTCGTGCTGCTCCCAGGAACGAACGGGTCCGGGGTAGGGGTCCGGGACCCGTAGGAGCAGCCTTCAGCGATCTCAACCTGCCCCGGTTTCGGCGGGGGTCAAGGGCGGTTCATGGGCATTTCCCGCAAGATGCCATTTCAAGCCATTCATGGCATGTATTATGTGTTACTTGAGTGCAGATTGTGGTCGCCAATTGAAAGGACCACCGCCCCCGCGTGAGCGGGGACGGTGGTGAGAAGGATCCTCTTTGCGGAGGAGGTTCTGTGCCCTGACCGGTGGGTCAGGCGCGGCGGCGGCGCGAGGCCACGCCGGCCAGGCCGA
>Ga0075471_10001636_pt1 | contig 14781 bp, 14 predicted proteins | sample DEB19_08_DNA_2_FD_74787 | JGI IMG/M metagenome (GOLD analysis project Ga0075471, IMG submission 74787) | Aqueous microbial communities from the Delaware River and Bay under freshwater to marine salinity gradient to study organic matter... | ecosystem: Environmental > Aquatic > Marine > Coastal ... | reverse complement strand
GCGCACGCGGCCAGGAGGCGCGGGTTGCGCGCGAACTCCCCGCTTCGGATCGCGCGCGTGATGCGCATCAGCTCCTGGTCGACGATCCGCCCGGCGCCGATGTTCTGGTGGCCGACCTCGCTGTTTCCCATCACCGGCTCGCCGTGCTCGACGGGCAGGCCCACGTCCTCGCCGCTCGTCCTGACCAGGACGTGCGGCCACTCGCGCACGAGGCGGTCGTTCGCCGGGGTCCGGGCGGCGCGCGTGGCGTCGCCGCCCTGCTGTTCGGCGTGGGGGTTCGTGCCCCAGCCGTCGCGCACGATGAGGACACAGGGCACGTTGCGGGGGGTCGCGCGTCGATCCGGAAGGTCGGCCACGGCGCAAGGATACGAGTGCGGGCTGCGCATCCACGTAGCATTCGTCCCGCGGCGACCTGGCGATCCTGATGAACATCGGCCACGACCTCATGCGCCGGTACGGCCCCCGCAAGTCGAGGGAAGCCGGGCCGCGTCCGCCCGGCATGCGCGACCGCGTCTTCGCGATCGTCGTGGCCTTCGCGGGCACCGCGGTGCTCTTCGTGATCGGCTGGGCCGGCCGCGGCTCCCAGCCGGCGGCCCGCGTCGCGGTGGTCGTCGCCGCGGTCCTGCTGGGCGTGACCCTCGTGCTGTCGGTCGTGGACTGGATGCGACGCCCGGTCTACGACACGTCCTCGTTCGACGCCGGCGACGTGTTCATGCGGATCGCGATGCCGCGATCGGCCCGGGCGGCGATTTCGCTGACGCACACGTGGACGGGCTCGCCGATGCGTGCCGCGCTCGCGGTGCTCACCGTCGTGTCGCTGATGATCGCGATCGGGGTGTCGAGCCACTGGGGCTGGATCCCCTCCTCCAAGTCCGCCCGCGGACCCCGGGGCGCGCTCGCGCCCGCGGTTCCCGCCCCGGCGCCGCCTGCCTCGCGGCCCTGACCGCACGGGCCCGTATCCTGTCACCCATGTCAACCGTCACGCAGGATGCGAACGGCACGACGCTCAAGCAGCGCTACGAGGCCGTCAAGGACCGGATCGCCGCGTCCGCGCGGCGCGCCGGCCGCCGGCCCGAGGACGTGATGCTCGTGGTCGTGTCGAAGTCGGGGTCGCTCGACCAGGTCCGTGAGCTCATGCAGCTCGGGCAGGTGGACTTCGCCGAGAACCGCGTGCAGCAGCTCCTGCAGCGCGCCGCGCAGGTCGACGAGTGGCGTTCGCGCCGCGCCGAGCTCGGGGGCACCTCGCCCGCCGTGCGCTGGCACATGATCGGGTCGCTGCAGCGGAACAAGGTGAAGAAGACCGTCGAGGTCACGCGCCTCATCCATTCCGTGGACAGCCTGCGGCTCGCCGAGGAGATCCAGGCGGTGGCCGCGCGGCGCGAGTCGCCGGTCGAGGTGCTCGTCGAGGTGAACGTCTCGGGCGAGGCGTCCAAGCACGGCGTCGCCGCCGGTGCCGTCCGCCACCTGGTGGCGCAGGTCGACACGATGGTCAACGTCCGCCCCCGCGGGCTGATGTGCATGGCGCCGCTCGAGGGCGGGCTCGACGCCGCGCGCAGCACGTTCGAGCGCTGCCGCGAGCTCTACGAGGACATCCGCCAGTCGGGCGCGGGCGGCGAACGCTTCGACGTGCTGTCGATGGGCATGAGCGGCGACTTCGAGGTCGCCGTCGAGTGCGGGTCGAACATGGTGCGCGTCGGCGGCGCCGTGATCGGGCCGCCTCAGGTCGCCGAGGCGCCCGAGGACGCCTGACCGAGCCGCGCCGCCACGAGCGACGCCACTTCCTCCGTCACCCGCCGCAGGTCGTCGTTCACGACGAAGGCGTCGAACGCGCGGCCGCCGCGTGCGCGCGCGATCTCGCGCTTGCTCTCGGCGAACCGGCGCTCGATGGCCGCATCGTCGTCGCGCCCGCGCGCGCGCAGGCGCTTCAGGAGCTCGGCCTCGTCGGGCGGCAGCACGAAGATGCCCAGCATGTCGGGCACCTTTCGCCGGACGTTCTCCGCGCCCTGCACGTCGATGTCGAGCACCACCAGCCGGCCGCGGGCGATCTCGCGGCGCACCGGCTCCTCCGGCGTGCCGTACCAGCTGCGGCCGAACACCTGCGCGTGCTCCAGGAAGCGGTCCTCGTCGATCCAGCGCTGGAACGTCGGCTCGTCGATGAACCAGTAGTCGATGCCGTCGCGCTCGCCCGGGCCCGGTGCGCGCGTGGTGGCGCTCACAGAGAAGGCCCCGCCGAAGCGGCGGACGAGCTCATGCACGATCGTGGTCTTGCCGACGCCGGAGGGCCCGGCGATCACGAGCAGGGTGCCCGCCGGCGCGGACGCACCGGCCGCCGCATGCGGGGGGGCTGGCGCGTCGGGACGTCCTTCGCTCGGCGGCATCGGGGCACGGAGTCTATGGCGGGACCCCGTGCCCGATGCCGGCGGCGAGCGGTCACAGCTCGCCGACCACGCGTGCGCTGGCGAGGATGCGCCAGCCCGTCTCCCGGAACGAGGGGAACCTCCCCATGGCCCCCGCGATCGTCCGGATGTCCTCCTCGTCGACGATCCATGGGTCCTCGCCGTCCGCATCTGGCGCGTCGCGCTCGCGGCGCGCATGCTCGAGCGTGAGCGCCCGCTCGCGCAGCGGCCAGCTGTCGGTGCGCTCGGCGATGTCGATCGCCTTGTTGGTGAGGATCGCCATGGCGCGCCCGAACACCGGTTCGTCGAGGTGGCCGAGCGTGACGTTGCACCCGTAGACGCACCACCACCCATGGCTCTCGAGCCACGCGCCCGGTGCGTGCGACTCCGGGTCCTCGACCTCGGCGAGCGAGGCGACGATCGCATCGACCGCCTCCTCCGGGGCGAGCTCGCGCGTCCCGACGCGCGCCTCCAGGAGCGCCCCCCGGCACGTGCGTGCCGCGCCGTCGAGCGCGGCATCCGGGTACCGCCCGTGTGCGTCGTCGAGCAGGTCGGCCGCCCGCGCGAGGTCGTCGCGCGCCTCGCACGCGGCCGCCCGGGCCTCGCCGCCGAGCTCGGAAAGCAGCCGCCGTGCACACTGCCCCCGGTGCATGAGGGCAAGCGCGTGCCCGATGCGCTCGGCGCGGCCGCCGTGCACGCGGTGCGCGAAGCGCTCGACCACCTCGTGCGCGGTGGCGCGTGCCTCGACCACGTTCCAGAGCGCGTAGTGCGCACCCGCCAGGTTCACCCGCAGCATGGCACCCATGGTTGGCGAGAGCGGCGACGCGGACAGCGCCGCGCGCAGGCACTCGACACTGCGGCCGAACCGCCCGAGCCCCTCGTAGGCGCCCGCGAAGCGGTTCAGCGCGCGCGCCCGGTCCTCCGGCGTGCCCGCCGACATGAGCATGGCCGAGGCGGCGGAACGCATCGATTCCCAGTCCCCGGCGCGGTGCGCGGCCAGGGCACGCGCGTCGAGCTCGCCGTAGGGCAGGCCGAGCATGCTCGACTCCGCGCCATCGTCCCAGCGCGCGTCCCACACGCCCTGGACCACGTCGCCCACGTCCCACTCGAGCGCCTCGGCGAGCGCCACCACCAGGTCGAGCTTGGGGTTGCCGCTCCCGGGGATGATCTTCGAGAGGTCGCGCCCCAGCCGCGATGCCAGTTCCTGCCGGCTCCAGCCCCGGTAGGCGCGGGCCAGATCAACGAAGCGGCTGAGCCGCTCACGACGTGCCACGTGTGCCTGCATGTCTCGTGCGTCCTCGCTGGGGATCGTTGGCGTCCCCGATCGCCGTCCACGAACTGCGGCGCGAGTATGGAACGCGTTCCGTGCGCGTCGAACGCGCGCTGCCGAAATTCCGGAGGAAACGTCAGAAGTTCGTGAAGGACTTCACGATGTGCGCGCGCGGTGATGTCGCGGTGGATCCGCGGTGGATTCGCGCGGCGATCACGTGGCCGGCGGGGCCGCGTGCGCGCGCGCCGTACCGCGCCGCGCCGCGCACCACGACTGCACCGTGCGCATGAGCGACGCGGTGACCTCGTCGGGCCCGGTCGAGGAGTTGACCACCGCATAGCGATCCGGCCACCGCCGCGACTGCGCGAGGTAGCCCGCGCGCACGCGTGCGTGGAACTCGTGTCCCTTGCGCTCCATCCGGTCGAGGAGCGGCGAGAGGCGGCGCAGCGCCACGTCGGTCGCGACGTCGAACACCACCGTGAGGTCGGGCACGTGGTTGCCGGTTGCCACGCGGCCGACGGCGACGATGTCGTCCTCGTCGATGCCGCCCGCCGTTCCCTGGTAGGCGAGCGTGCTGGAGACGAAGCGGTCGGCGAGGACCATCGCGCCCGACGCCATGGCCGGCGCGATGCGCTGCTCGTAGAGCTGCGCGCGGCTTGCCATGTAGAGGAGCATCTCGGTGCGCACGGTCATCTCGGCGTTGGCGGGGTCGAGCAGGATCGCCCGCACCTTCTCGCCGATCGGCGTGCCGCCTGGCTCGCGCACCTCGACCACCTCGACCCCCGCCCTGCGCGCTGCGTCGGCGAAGCGTCGGAACTGCGTGCTCTTGCCGCTGCCGTCGGGGCCGTCGAAGACGACGAACGTGCCCGCGAGGGCACGCATCCACGACCGGTCCTGGGCGGGCTCCGTCGCCACGGGGCCGATGGTAGCGGTCGTCCGCGCGCTCATCCGCCCGATGCCACGCGTGCCGCGGCGCGCCCATCCCAGCGGCGGTGCTGCCGCGCGATCGGCATGCCGGAGTAGGCCGTCCCGCAGCGGTAGCAGACGAGCCGCGCGCGCACGAAGGCGAGGACCGCCACGTCGATCACGACCAGCGCGACGAGCGCCGCGAGCACGAGCGGGTCGCTCGAATGCCCGGTCAGCGCCGCCACCAGGCCCGCGGCGGCGAGCACGAGCGCGAAGGGCGTGAACCAGATCGGCGTGCGCCGGCGGTAGAGCTCGGGGCAGCGGCACGCCACGCACGCGCGCAGGCATCCGGAGTCGTCGAGCGCCTGTTCCCAGTCGAGGAACGCCTCGCGGACCGAGCCGTCCACGGCGCGGACCTCGATCCTCGGCGGCCGCGCTGCGGGGTCGACCTCGGCGGTCCCCACCGGGCGTCGCTCGAGGTCACGGAGCCGGATCAGCATGCGTGCGGCGAGGATATCCCTCGCGGCGCTACGATCGATTCCCAGCGATGCCGACGCGCGCCGAGGACACGCCGCTCTGCCCCGAGGGGGACTTCCGCTTCTGGACGGGGATCGGCGGCGGCGCACTCGGCGTGCTTGCGCTGGGCTGCCTGGTGGGGGCGCTGCCGTCGGGGCCCGAGGGGCTTCCCGCGCGCCTCTCGGCCGCCGCGGCGAACGCGGTGTGGGTGGTGCTCTGCTCGGCGGCGGGCACGGCCGGGTTCATGGCCGTCGCGCTGGTGCGCAGCCGGCCGGCCGGGGCGCTCGCCGACATCGCCAGCCGGGCGTTCGCCTGCACGGCGGTGGCGTCCCTCGTCCAGTTCGTGCCGGTGCCGGGGGCGCTCCTCAAGGCCGCCTTCGACGGCGTCGCGGTGGCGGCGGTGGCCGGGGCGCTTGCGCGTCCCGCGTTCCGGATCCCCGCGCTCGATGCCTACGCGGCCGTCGCCGTCGCCGCGGGCGCCGTGGGCGCGCTCTCGGGCATCGCGCTCCTGGTCACGTGGGCGGCCGCGCCGTCGTGACGCCCCGCGTCACTCGCGCGTGCGCTTCTCGCGCTTGCGCTCGCTGAAGACGATCCGGATCGGCACCTCGCTGAAGGGCAGGTGCTCGCGCAGCTGGTTGCGGAAGTAGCGCTCGTAGCTTCCGGCGAAGAGGTCCGGCTTGTTGACCACCATCGCCAGGGTCGGCGGCTGCACGTCGATCTGCGCGACGTAGAAGACCTTGGCCTTCGTCCCCAGCCGCGAGCTCGGCCCGCGCGCCTCCAGGATCGCGCGCACCGCGTGGTTGATGCGACCGGTGCCCTCGCGGTGGCGCGCCTGGTGCGCCAGGTTCGCCACCATCCCGAGCAGCTCGCGCAGGCCGGTCGAGTCCTTCGCGCTCACGAAGACGATCGGCGCGAAGTCGAGCCCCGGGAACTCCTGAGTCAGGTACTCGATGTAGTCCTTCGGCGAGAGCTTGGACGCCACGAGGTCCCACTTGTTCACGGCGATCACCGTGGGCTTCCACTTGGTCTCCAGCTGGTGCGCCAGGCGCTTCTCGACCTGCGAGCACTTCTCGGCGGCGTCGAGGAGCAGCACGCACACGTCGGCGCGGTCGATGGCCGCGTCGGTGCGGGCGTTGGAATAGAACTCGACGTCGTCGGCCCAGCTCTTGCGCTTGCGAACGCCGGCGGTGTCGATGACGACGAGGGCCTTGCCGTCGATCTCCAGGCGCACGTCGACCGCGTCGCGCGTGGTGCCGGCGATCTCGCTGACGATGACCCGCGGCTCGCCGGCGAGGGCGTTCACCAGCGAGCTCTTGCCCGCGTTGCGCCGGCCGACGATCGCGAATCGGATCTCGGGGTCCGGCGGCGGGCCGTCGGGTCCCGGTGCGCCGATGCGCTCCCAGACCGCCTCCTGCAGGCGCCCGGCGCCGAACCCGGAGGCCGCGCTCACCAACAGCGGTTCGCCGAAGCCGAGCGACGCGGCCTCGATGCCGTCGCCCTCCCAGCTCGGGTCGTCCACCTTGTTGGCCACGGGCACGACGCGCCCGGAGAGCCCCGCCTCGCGGAGGAGCCGCGCCACCATCTCGTCGAGGGGCACGATGCCGTCGTGCGCGTCCATCACGAAGAGGACGAGGTCGGCCTGCGAGACGGCCGCGCGGATCTGCCGCTCGATGTCCGGGGCGAGGACCGCGAGATCCTGCCCCGCGTCGTCGATGCGGCCGCCCTCCGCCGCGTAGACGCCGTAGCCGCCCGTGTCCATCAGCTCGACGAAGCGCGGCTCGTCGTCGCGCCGGCCGGGCGGGGCCTTCAGCTCGACGATGGTCGAGATGCGGTCGCGCGTGACGCCCGGCGTCGGGTCGACGATCGAGATGCGGCGACCCGCGAGCCGGTTGAACAGGCTCGACTTGCCGACGTTCGGCCGTCCGATGATCGCCAGGCGCGGGAGGGCCATCAGCGCGGGCCGCCGAACAGGCCGCTCGTGTCGGGCGCGGGGGAACCCGCCGAGCCGTCGATCGAGCCGCTCACCTGGTTGAAGTAGGACTGCACCGCCTGGCGCTGCGCGGTCATCTGCGCCATCGCCTGCTGCATCTCGGCGCGCATCTTCGCCGGGTCTCCCTGCTGCTGCACCACTCGCACGTTGCCGCCCGTGGGCATGCCGCCGGGGCCGGTCGGTGCCGCCGGGTGCTGCGAGGGCGTCAGGCGCATGCGCACGGTGCGCGGCGCGGCCACGCCCTGCTGCATGGTCATGGTCACGTCGACGTCCTTGCCCGCGAAGACGTACTGCAGGCCGATCGTGCGCGGCATGCCGTCCGGGCTGTCGAGCGGCGCGGCCATCGCGAACACCAGCCCGTCGCCGCCGGCGATCCACTCGCCGTGCTGGTAGATCATCGACTTGTCGAGCTCGGTGAGCATCACGTGCGTGTACTTGCCGAGGCCGGGCGAGAACCCGATGTAGTCGACCTGGTCGAGCACGTAGCCGCCGTTCAGCAGCGTGGTCTCCCCCATCAGGAAGTTGTCCGAGAGGGTGAACGAGTAGTGCGCGTTCCCGGTGAAGCTGCCGACCACTGCTCCGGACTCGTCGAGGGCCTGGCCCTCGATGTCCCACCGGCCGACGAGGCGGTCGAGGGCCTCCATCGCGGCCTTCGTGTCGGCCTCGACCTCCATGGCGCTGCCGTGGCCCGGGCGCGCGGCCCCGCGGTCCTGCCCGGAGGGCGCGAGCGCGAGCGCCGCGGCGAGGGCGGCACCCCCGGCGGCACCGGCGAGGACGAGTGCGGTCGGTCTCAGGGCGGCGCGTGCGGCGGTGGTCATCGGTTGGCTCCGGCGTGGTCAGTCGGCGGGAGGGCGGAGTCTACGCTTCCCGCCGAGGATCCTCCCCATGCCGACCGAGTTCGAGCGCTTCCCCAACCTGCGCGTCTTCGACCACCCGCTGGTGCAGCACAAGCTCTCGATCGCGCGCGCGCGCGGGACGACGCCCGCGGAGTTCCGCCGCATCCTGGACGAGATCGCCGGCCTGATGGTGTACGAGGTGTCGCGCCGCTTCGACACGCGCGCGATCGCGGTCGATACGCCGCTCGAGACCACCGAGGGACGCCAGCTCAGCCGGCCGGTGACGCTGGTGCCGGTCCTGCGCGCGGGGCTGAGCATGACCGATGGCGTGCTGCGGCTCTTCCCCGAGGCGCGCGTGGGGCACATCGGCATCCGGCGCGACGAGGCGACGCGCCGTCCGGTCTTCTACTACGCGAAGTTCCCGCACGACGTGCGCGACGGCTACTCGATCGTCATCGACCCGATGCTCGCCACCGGCGGGAGCGCGTGCGCGGCGATCCGGCACCTGAAGGAGGTGGGCTGCCGCGACATCCAGATGGTGTGCCTGGTGGCCGCGCCCGAAGGCGTGCGCCGCGTGCAGGAGGAGCATCCGGACGTCCTGGTCTTCACGGCCTCGCTCGACCGCGAGCTCGACGCCAACGCCTTCATCCGGCCCGGGCTCGGCGACGCGGGCGACCGCGTGTTCGGCACGGTCGAGTGAGCGGTGCGGGCGTGGTCCCGCGGCGTCGCCCCCCGGGAGTCAGTGCGCGCGCGGCTTCCACGCCACGTCGGCATGGCCGCGTTCGTGGTTGGCGCGGCGCGCCATCGCGAAGAAGAGGTCGCTCAGCCGGTTCATGTAGCGAAGCAGCGGGTCCCCGACCGGCTCGATCGCCGACAGCGAGATGATGGTGCGTTCCGCGCGGCGGCACACGGTGCGCGCAAGGTGCAGCCGCGCGGCGAGTTCGCTCCCGCCCGGCATCACGAACGCCGAGATCGGCGGGTTGCCGCCGTCGACCTCGTCGATCCATCCCTCGGCCTCGGCGACGTCCTGCTCGTCGATGCGGTGGATGCGCGCCTGCTGCTTCGCACCCTCGGGGGTGGCGAGGTCCGCGCCGATGTCGAAGAGGCGCGACTGCATCACGTCGATGATCTCGTGGAGCCGACGCTCGAACGCGTGCGAGCGGTCGCACGCGCACCCGACCAGGCCGAGCACGGCGTTCAGCTCGTCCACCGTGCCATAGGCCTCGATGCGCGGATGGTCCTTCGAGACGCGCGCGCCGCTGAAGAGGCCGGTGGTGCCGTCGTCGCCCGTTCGCGTGTAGAGCCTCATGGTCGGGTTTCCTTCGCCGCGCCAACGGGCGCGGATTCGTGGCGGGTGGTCAGTCGTCGCGCACCGTGGCGCCCGGGGGCTCGAGGCGCGCGCCGGCCACGGTGCGGACGGCGAGCAGGAACCCCTTGCGAAGCGCCGCCGCCGCCACGCGCCCGTCCGGCGCCACCGTGACGATCACGGCCTGGTGGTGCGGCTCGATCGTGCGCACGGCGGAGATCCGCGCCACCGCCTCGTGCGCTGCCTCGAGCGGCGAGGCACCGCGGCGCATGCACTCGACCGCGAGGAACGCGCCGCAGGTGCTCGAGATGAGCTCGCCGGTGCCGGTCGCGGTGGCGGCGCCCGCCGACGGATCGACGTACAGCCCGTGGCCGACGATCGGCGAGTCGCCGACGCGCCCCGGCACCTTGTAGGGGACACCGCTCGTCGAGCACGCGCCGGCCATGCGGCCGTCGGTGCCGATGGCGATGGTGCCGATCGTGTCGTGGTGCCGCCAGCGCGCCTCGCTTGCCGCATGCCCGCCGAAGAGCGCGCCGCCGCTTCCGGGCCCGCGGTCCTCGGGGCGCAGCGCGCGGTCACGCACCTGCCGCTTCGCCTCGTCGTCGCCGCCCTCGGCGCGCCAGCGTTCCCACGCCGCGCGTGCCGCCGGCGCGACCAGCTCGCGTGCTTCCACGCCATGGCGCTCGGCGAACCGGTCGGCGGCGTCGCCGGCGATCAGGTGGTGCGATGTCCGCTCCATCACCAGCCGCGCGACGCGCGCGGCATGCAGGTGCCCGCGCATCGCGCACACGCCGCCGCAGCGCTCGGGGGACCGCATGACGCACGCGTCCACGGTCACGGTGCCGTCCGCATCGGGCAGTCCGCCGAACCCGACGCTGTCGATCGCCGGATCCTCCTCGGCGACGCGGCAGGCCTCGACGACCGCGTCCATCGGGTCGCCGCCGGCGGCCAGGAACGGCCACGCGGCCTCGTTGCAGCGCTCCGCGAAGCTCCAGGTGGAGGCGATCATCGGGATGGGCGCTGGTCCCTGGGCCATTATCTGGACGCACGGTACCGGAGCCGACGCCGCTCCCCGCTGCAGGCAGGCGCGGAATCCGGACCCGAACGCCGGATCTGCAAGGGGATCGGGCCCCGTATTCATGCCCGGATGGCTATCGTTTGCCATCTCGGGACATCAAGCAGGAGTGCACCCTGCGTCCCACACGGCTCCGTGGACCTGCCGCCAAAGGTCCGCACCCTTTGGGTCCAGCCTGCCGGCTGGCCGTCACCGATGTCGAAGCCTCGGTGCCAGCCCACGCCGGTCACGTCTCGGTTCGGATCCCTCATGCGGCCCGCGGGCCGCGGAAAGGCGAGGTCGGAATGAACCGCCTCAAGAAGAATGGCTTCACGATCGTCGAGCTGCTGGTGGTCGTCGCGATCATCGCGCTGCTCATCGCGATCCTCCTTCCGGCCATCGGCCGTGCCCGTGACGCCGCGCTCATCACCCAGAGCCTCGGCAACCTCCGCAACCTGAGTGCCGCGTGCGTCGCCTATGGCGCGGACTACAACGACCGCCAGTACACGGCCGTGCCGGACGAGACCGGCATGTACGGCAACTACTGCGTCGCCGCCTGCACCGCGCTCACCGCCACGCAGTGCCTGCCCCAGATGGTCCTGGGCTGGGACAACGGCGGCGGCCTGTGGGGCTACTGGTGCCGCGGCACCCCGCCGCGCTGCGCGGGCTGGCCCGGCTCCTGCGGCCAGAACTTCGTCATCTACCAGGCCTGCGACTTCTGGGGCAGCTGCCAGGCGCGCTGGCTCGGCTCGTGGCGCCTGACCAACTGCAAGGCGTTCAACAGCTACCTCAACGGTCGCTACTACGACAAGGTGTTCTGGGCGCCCAAGGACACGGTGACGCTCTCGAACGTCGAGAAGTACTTCTCGACGCCCGTCGAGTTCAACTACACGGGCGGCGACTACGCCGAGCCCACGTACTGCTGGAGCCCGTCGGCCATGTGGTCGCCGGACGTCTGCGACTGGCAGCGCAAGACCGGCACCGGCCCGGCCGCGTGCGTCGGCCCGCCGCCGCAGCAGAACACCATGCCCGGCGCCTACAAGAGCCCGGCGGCAGGCATGGCCGCGTACCCATCGCTCAAGTGGCGCATGTGGGAGCATCAGTGGCTGCAGAACCGCGAGGGCGGCGAGACCAACCCCGCGTTCACCACGCCCACGCCGTGGTTCTACAACCAGGGCTACAACAGCGCCCCGGCCACGATGTGCTTCGACGGCCACACGCAGATCGTGTCCATCGCCGGCATCCAGCAGGACAACGACCTTGCGGGCGCGCAGGGCACGCCGCTCTACTTCACCTGCGGCGGCGGCGCGAACTCCTACTTCTCGGTTGCCGCGTACGACATGCTGGTGGTCGGCCAGGGCGCGTGCAACGCAGGCGTGCTGACGGTCAACGGCATCCTCGGCCGCGACTTCCTGCGCATCGGCGACTGACGCCGGGCGCATCCTGCCTGTCCTCTTCCGCGAGGGCCGCCCGTCGGGCGGCCCTCGCGCGCTTTTGCGCACGGCCGCCGCGATCACGCCCGTACACTCGAACGCCCGACACGAAAGGCCGAACGCATGCTCGAACTCGCCCCGTCGATCGCGCTCCTCGCCCTGGCCCTGCAGGCCCCTGCCGCCCCCGCACAGGACGCACCGGCCGCCCCGAAGGAGGCGCCGTCGCAGGATGCACCGGCCCCCGCCAAGGATGCGCCGGGCGAGCCCCCGGCAGGCCCCAGGATCGTCGAGGGCGCGATCAACATCTACTCGTGGGCCCCCGACGACCGCTCGAAGGCGGTCGAGGCCAAGGACATCAACCTCCGCAAGGTCTTCGAGGACCTGGGCCCGGTGGCCACGCGCTGGTACCAGCACGCGCTGACTCTCTCGAACCCGTTCTTCGAGGGCCGTGCGCCGGGTTCGCGCGGAAGCGAGGTTGCCGCCGAGTACGTCGAGTTCTGGATGCGCGACTCGGGCCTCGAGCCGGCCTTCCCCGAGCGCGGCACCGACGGCATCACGCCGAAGGACGGCCCCTGGAAGAGCTACCGCCAGCACTTCACCCTCACCGGCGGTGCGCCGAAGGTCGAGGAGGCGAGCATGTCGGTCGCCGGCGCCGAGTCGCTCGAGCGCGGCAAGGACTGGTCGGTGCTCGGGATCTCGGGCAACGCCTCCGTCGACGCGCCTGTCGTGTTCGTCGGCTACGGGATCGAGGAAGGGCAGGACGGCTACACGAGTTTCGAGGAGGGCACGGATCTCTCGGGCAAGGTGGCGATGGTCTTTCGCTACGAGCCCCTCGACGAGCGCGGCCGCTCGCGCTGGGCCACGCGACGCTTCAGCGAGTTCTCGGCGATGACGGACAAGGTGAAGGCGCTCGTCGACCGAAAGGCCGCCGCCATCGTCCTGGTCGCGCCGCCCGGCGCGCGCGACGGGCGCACCGCGCTCGAGGACGTGGCGACGAGCCGCTGGGGCCGGCCGCTCGACATCCCGATGGTCCAGGTGTCGGAGGCGGTGGCCGAGGACATCCTGAAGCGCGGCCTGCCCGAGGGCGGCTCGCTCATGGACTGGCGGAAGAAGGCCGACGAGGGCGCGGTCAGGACCGTGGCGCTCGGCGACGGCGCGAAGGTCTCGATCTCGACCAAGCTCTCGACCGGCGGCACGCCGGCGCAGAACGTGGCGGGCGTCGTGCGCGGCAAGGGCAAGCTCGCCGACGAGTGGGTGATCGTGGGCGCGCACTTCGACCACGTGGGCTTCGGCTACTTCGGCACCGCGCCGCAGTACACGGGCCAGCTGCATCCCGGCGCAGACGACAACGCGAGCGGCACGTCCGCCATGCTCTGCGTCGCGCAGGCGATCGCCGACCACTACGGCGGCAAGGATGCGCCGGCCGACGCGCGCAGCGTGCTCTTCATGGGCTTCGATGCCGAGGAGAGCGGCCTGCGCGGCTCGCGCTGGTACGTCGAGCACCCGACGATCCCCGGCGACAAGGTGTCCATGATGATCAACCTGGACATGGTCGGGCGGCTGCGCTCGGACGACCTGAGCGTCGGCGGGATGAAGAGCGCCAAGGACCTGGTCGAGATCCTGCGCCCCGCGTTCGAGCGCAGCGGGCTGACCATCCGCGCCGACCCGTCGGGCCGCGGCCCGAGCGACCACGCGAGCTTCTACGGCGTCGGCATCCCGGTGGCCTTCATGTACACGGGAAACCACGACATCTACCACACGCCGGGCGACAAGGGCTACACGCTGAACCCGGAGGGCGCGGCGAAGATCGTGGCGCTCGCGGTGGACATGGTGCAGCTCGTGGCCACGCGCCCCGAGAAGCTCGAGTTCCAGGGAAGCGAGGGCGCCACGCCCGACCGGGGCTACGCGGGCGTGCGCCTGGGCGTCATGCCGGCGATGGGCGGCGACGAGGACCGTGCGCCGGGCGCCCCGAAGGGCGTGCTGGTGGACGCCGTCAGCGCCGACACCTCTGCCTCCGAGGCCGGCATCGCGAAGGGCGACATCATCATGAGCTGGAACGGCGAGTCGCTCGACGGCGCCGGCGCGATGATGGGCAAGCTCCGCGGGCACAAGCCCGGCGACGTCGTGAAGGTGAAGGTCTGGCGCGACGGCAAGGACGTCGAGCTCGACGTCACCCTGCGCGCGGCGAAGCCGAAGGAGTGACCGTGCTCACGGCTCGATGACGACGGTGCGCGCACCCGCCGGGCCGGGCGGCAGGGCGATCGTGCGCCCGTCCTCGGGAATGGCGACGCTCGCGGCGCCGTCCACGGTGACGGTCGCGCGCGGCATGCCTGCCGGCAACCGGATGCGCATCGCGCGCCCGTCCGGGGCGCGCAGCACGGCACGCGCGAGTCGGCCATCCTGCCAGTCGAGGTCGACGGAGACCGCACCGCGCGCCACCAGGCCGTGCGCGCGGCCCGTACGCCATGCCGAGGGCAGGGCAGGCAGGAGGTCGAGGCGGTGCACCAGGCGGCCGTCGACCCACGTGCGCACGTGGCTCTGCAGCAGCATCTCGGCAATGCCCGCCGTGCCGCCGAAGTTGCCGTCGATCTGGAAGGGCGGGTGATCGTCGAAGAGGTTCGGGAGCGTCGACTTCGAGAGGAGCGCCTGAACGTCGGCCAGCGCGCGGTCGCCGTCGCCGAGGCGCGCCCAGAAGTTGATGAGCCACGCGCGGCTCCAGCCGGTGTGCCCGCCGCCGTGCGAGAGCCGCGACTCGAGCGAGGCGCGCGCCGCGGCCGCGAGGTCCGGCGTGCCGTCCGGCGTGATGGCGTTGGCCGGGTGCAGGCCGTAGAGGTGGCTCATGTGCCGGTGCCCGGGCTCGGCCTCGCCGTAGGGCTGGCTCCACTCCATGAGCCGGCCGTCGGCGCCGACCTTCGGCGTGGCCAGGCGCGCGAGGGCCCCCTTCGCCTCGACCGCCAGGGCGTCGCCCTCGCGGCCCAGGATGCGGGCCGCGTCGAGGAAGTTCTCGAGCAGGTCACGTGCGATCCACTGGTCCATCGAGGTGCCCATCGAGACGTCGGCGCGCTGCCCGTCGG
>Ga0075471_10001635_pt1 | contig 14788 bp, 11 predicted proteins | sample DEB19_08_DNA_2_FD_74787 | JGI IMG/M metagenome (GOLD analysis project Ga0075471, IMG submission 74787) | Aqueous microbial communities from the Delaware River and Bay under freshwater to marine salinity gradient to study organic matter... | ecosystem: Environmental > Aquatic > Marine > Coastal ... | reverse complement strand
TTCGGCCTCGATCCCGACAACCACGGGATCCCGATCGTGTCCTCGTCCCTAGACCTGCTCGGCGTCCTGTCGCTTATCCTGGCGATCGTGGCGCTCGGGCTCACCTGATCCGGAGCGAACCGCCTCATGGACGATAAACCCCGCAATCTCAAAGAGATGCTCTCGGAGGCCAAGGACACCTCCGAGCTGATGGTCGACCTCGGCTACGCGGCGTTGTTCTTCTCCGACGAGCGAATGGCCGACGAGGTCGGCGAACTCGAGGAGCGTCTCACCGGCCTGACCCACGAGATGCGGGCGGTGTGCGTGCTCGCCGGTCGCTCCAAGCGTGACGCCGACCAGATCGCGAGCGTGCTTCACGTAGTGTCGGCGATCGAGCGCCTCGCCAACGCGGCGGTCGACATCTCTCGGGTGGTTACCCACCGGCTCGGAATCCCGGCCGGGCTCGTCGGGGATCTCGCGAACGCGGAAGAGGTATCGCACCGGGTCCGGGTCCGACCCGAGTCACGGTTGGCGGGGCGCACTCTCGAGGCGATCGAGTTACCGATGGAGACGGGAATGCGAGTCGTCGCGCTCCGAAGGGGTCGCGACTGGATCGTCGATCCCGACGGCGACGAGCTCTACCTCGCCGACGACGTGCTCATCCTGCGGGGTCCGCCCGAGGGGATTTCCGAGGTGCGCGAACTGGCCGGGGCGCCGGAGTGGCGCCCGGCCTCGACGGCCGACGCACCCGCGCTCTCCGACCTCGACCGGGCGGTCGATGTTCTCGTAGAGATGAAGAACGTCTCGGAGGCGGCGGTCGGCCTCGCGTACAGCGCATTGCTCCTCGCCGATCAGGGATTGGCCGCTCAGGTCAGCCACCTCGAGGACCGGCTCGACGAGATGCGCGAGCAACTCGAATTGTGGGTGCTCCGCGCCGGAGCCGATACCGTCGACCCGGCGGGGCTGCGCGGCCTGCTCCACCTCGGCAATGCCTCGGAAGAGGTGGGCGACGCGGCCCAGCAGCTCGTCTGGTTGGTCGAGGCCGAGGAGGAGATGCACCCGGTGCTCGCGGCTGCGCTCGGCGACACCGACGAGGTGTGCGTGCAGTTCCCGGTCGCGGCCGGGAGTAGCCTCGACGGAGGCGAGATCACGTCGGCCCAGGTGGGGGATGACACCGGTTTCCATCTGCTCGCCATCCGACGAGACGGCTCGTATTTCTACCGACCCCGGCGCATCCGCCTGGCGGCGGGCGACGAAATCCTCGCCACCGGACCCTGGGAGGGCCGGGCCGAGTTGGCCCAGCAGTGCGGATATCGCCTGATCGCCGACGACGAGACCGGCGCCGTGGAGTTGCTCCCCGCCGAGTGACGCGTGCGCTCGTTCAGCGAGCAGCCGCGATGAGAGCGATGACGACGGCCACGACGCCCACGAGCGCGGCCCCCGCCTCGCCCACCGCGGGCTGGCCCATCCGTCGCCCCCGGATCAGAGCGACGGTGGCGAGCCCGCCGCCGATGAGGCCACCCACGTGCGCGGCGATCGACACATTGGGGATGAAGAAGTCGAAAGCCAGGTTGATGAGGATCAGGGGCCCGAAGCCCGTATCCCAGAAGCGCACGCCCGCTTTCTGCATCACGATGGTCGCGGCGGCGGCGAGGCCGAACACCCCGCCCGAGGCGCCCCCGGCCGGGATCAGAGGCGAGACGACGAGTGCCGCGGCCGATCCCGCGAGGATCGACACCACGTAGATCGTGGTGAACCGCAGCGGCCCGGTTGCCGGTTCGAGCATGCCGCCGATGATCCACAGCAGCAGCATGTTGAAGAAGAGGTGCATCGGGCCGAAGTGCACCAACGAGGCGGTGAGTAGTCGCCACCACTCGCCGTCTTGAACGAGAGGCCCGTAGAGAACGAGATTCGCGGACGTAGAGCCGCGTCCGGCGATTCCACCGTCGAGGACACCGGCTACCAGCCACGCTCCGACCGTGATCAGGATGATCGCCTTCGTCGCGACCAGGTCGGTCGTACGCAGTCGCGACGCGACCCGCGTGGTGGCGGGCCCCGCCTCGGCGCGCACGCAGTCGACGCAGTGCGCGCCGACGGACGCCTGGCGCAGGCAGGTCGTGCACGCCGGCCGCCCGCAGCGCGTGCAATGGCGGCCGGTAACCCGGTCGGGGTGCCGCGGGCAGGTTTCGGGCGGCACTGCGCTCACCGGCTCACCGTACCGTCGGGGCCCGCTCGGTAGCGTGTCGCGGTGGAAGGCCCGGGTTCCTCCCTTGCGCCCGACGGAAAACCGTCCCCGGTGGCGGACGGGGGTTTGACTTCCGGCGAAGTCGCCGAGCGCGTTCGGGCCGGAGCGGTCAACGTCGACGAAGACCGAACGAGCCGCACCATCGCCGAGATCTTCCGGGCCAACACGTTCACCCGCTTCAACGCGATTCTCGGGGCCATGCTCGTGCTGATCCTGGTGTCGGGCGACTGGGCCGACGCCCTGTTCGGGGTTGTCCTCGTCGCCAATACCGCGATCGGTGTCGTTCAGGAGTGGCGGGCGAAGCGGACCCTCGACCGCCTCGCCGTGCTCTCGGCACCCCGGGCGCGCGTCGTCCGCGACGGCCGGGTGTGCGAGGTGCCGACCGCCGAGGTGGTGCTCGACGACCTGTGCGAACTGGCGGCCGGTGACCAGGTGGTGGTCGACGGCGTCGCGCTCGAGTCCGATCACCTCGAGGTAGACGAGTCGCTGCTCACGGGCGAGTCCGATCCGGTGGCGAAGCGGTTCGGGGATGCGGTCCTCTCGGGCAGCATCGTCGTGGCGGGTCGGGGTCGCCTCCGGGCGACGGGTGTCGGTCGCGATGCCTACGCTCGCCGTCTGGCCACCGAGGCCCGGCGTTTCGACCTCGTCGACTCGGAACTGCGCAACGGGATCGACACCATTCTGCGGGTCGTCCAGTGGGCGTTGCTCCCGACGGGCGTCCTCCTCGCGCTCAGTCAGTACCGCGTCCACGAGGGTGTACGCGAGGCGATCGCCGGGGTCGTCGCCGGGGTGGTGGCGATGATCCCCGAGGGTCTCGTCCTGCTCACGAGTCTGGCCTTCGCCCTGGCTGCGGTCACACTCGCCCGACGGAAGGTGCTCGTTCAGGAGCTCCCGGCGGTTGAAGTGCTGGCCCGGGTCGACGTGGTCTTGTTCGACAAGACGGGAACGATCACCGAGGGCGCGATCGGCTTCGACGAACTCGTCGTGCTCGACTCGACGGCTCCGGTTGCCGATGCGCTCGGGGCGCTCACCGACGATCCGAACGCGAACGCGACTGCTCGGGCCCTGGCCTCGGAGTTCACGAGTCCGGGGTGGGTCCGCACGGCGGCAGTCCCGTTCTCGTCGGAGCGCAAGTGGAGTGCGGCAAGCTTCGCCGGGCTCGGAACCTTCGTTCTCGGCGCGCCCGAGGTGCTGCGACCCCGGGTGAGTGCCGTCGACGATGTGGCGCGTCGTGTTGCCGAGCGGGCCGGGACCGGTCGGCGGGTGCTACTGCTCGCGGCGACGCAGGCCCCGTTGCCCGAAGACGCGTCGTTGCCCGGCGCGCTCGTTCCGTCGGCGCTCGTGGTACTGGCCGAGCGAGTACGCGACGACGCGGCGGAGACCCTCGCCTTCTTCGCTCGACAGGGCGTGCGATGCGTCGTTATCTCCGGCGACAACCCGGTCACCGTTGCCGCAGTCGCGGCCCGCGTCGGGGTCGACGGCGCGGAGCATCCGGCCGATGCTCGGGAGATCGACGCCGAGGATCCGGTGGCAATGGTCGCCGCGCTCGATGCCCACTCCGTGTTCGGGCGCGCCACCCCGCAGTTCAAGCGGGCGGCGGTGCACGCGTTGCAGGGGCAGGGACGCGTGGTGGCCATGACGGGAGACGGAGTGAACGACGCTCTGGCGCTCAAGGACGCCGACATCGGGGTTGCGATGGGCAGTGGGGCCCCGGCGACCCGCGCCGTCGCCCGCCTGGTCCTCCTCGACGGACGCTTCGCCCGGTTGCCCGGGGTGGTGGCCGAGGGGCGCCGGGTCATCGCAGACATCGAACGGGTGGCCAAGCTCTTCGTGACGAAGACCGTGTATGCCGCGTTCCTCGCGATCGCGGTCGGGTTGCTTCGCTGGCCGTACCCGTTCCTGCCCCGGCAAATGACGGTCGTGAGCAGCCTGACGATCGGGATCCCCGGCTTCTTCCTCGCGCTCGCGCCGGATCGGCGCCGATACGTCCCGGGTTTCGTGCACAGGGTCGCCCACAGCGCCGGTCCGGCCGGAGCGGTGGCGGCCGGGGCGACGCTGGTCTCCTACGCAGTGGCTCGGGCGTCGCAACCGGCGCTGTCCCTCGACGCCGAGCGCACGGCGGCGACCCTGACCCTGCTCACGGTCGGACTCTTCGTGCTGGTGCTCCTGGCCCGGCCGATCACCCCGGGGCGGGGCGCCCTCTTTTCGGTGATGTTCGGCGTCTTCGTGGCGGCTCTCGTGGTGCCCGGACTGCGCGACTTCTTCGCGTTCGAAGTGCCGCCCTGGTCCGTCGTCCGCTGGTCGTTCGCGGCCGGTTTCGGCGGTGCCTTCGTGCTCGAGGGTCTGTGGACGCTGCGGCAGCACCGGAAGCCGCCCGGACTTCGCGTTCCCCGGTTCGCGTTGCGTGGCGGGGGTGTCGGGCCGTAGGGCGGTCGGCCCCGGGACCTCCGACCCTGCCCGGTGAACGGGGTGAGTGGTCGGATGCGGCCATGGCTTCACTGACCCTCGAATCACCGCCCGTCGAGAAGGCGCGGCCCGACGAGAACCCACCGCTCCCGCCGTCCGCTGCGCAGCCACCGTCGGCGCGGTCGACGGTTCCCGTAGACGACCTCCCCGCTCAGCGCGCGGTCGAGCGCCGGGCGTTCCGCGCGTGGGGGATCGGCATGCTCGTCGGTGCCGGTGTGTGTGCAGCCGTGTGGTGCGGTCTCGTGGCCCTCGCGCTGGTTGACAGTTCCGGGAGCGCGGGCGGAATGATGGTCACCGGAGCGGCCTGCGGCGCGTTCGCGGGGATCTTCCTCGGCGGCTGGGCCGGAGCCGTCGTCGGCGCGATCGAACTCGAGCACCACGAGCACGCCACCCGACGTCCGCTCTGAGCACGACACCCGACCTCCGCTCTGAGCACGACGCCGGGAGCGGCGACTCGTCGCTCCCGGCGGCGATTGCTCGGCGCTTCGAGGCCGTGGTCTTCGACTGGGACGGCACTGCGGTCGCCGATCGCCGGGCCGACGCAGCCTCCGTTCGGGCGATGATCGAGTCGCTCGTCGGGGCCGGTGTCCACGTCGCGATCGTCACCGGCACGCACGCCGGCAACGTCGATGGTCAACTCGCCGCCCGGCCCGCCGGACCCGGTCGACTACTGCTCGCGTGCAACCGCGGCTCCGAGTTGTTCGCGGTCGATTCGCGGGGTCCCCTCCTCCTCGATCGACGCACCGCGTCGGCCGCCGAGGACGCGGCGCTCGACCGCGCGGCGGCGGATGTCGTCGCCGCGCTGGCAGAGCGCGGGCTGACGTCGGCAGTCGTCACGGCCCGGATGAATCGCCGCAAGATCGACCTCATCCCCGAACCCGGGTGGCGGGATCCCCCGAAGTCGGCGCTATCGGAGTTGGTGGCGGCGGTGACCGAGCGGCTCGGTCGGTGCGGCATCGGGGCCATCGCCGATGTCGTGGAAATCGCGGTCGCCGCGGCCCGCGCCGCCGGGCTGCCCGGGGCCCGGGTCACGAGCGACGCGAAACACGTCGAGATCGGACTCACCGACAAGGCGGACGCCGCTCGCGCCGTGTTCGCCCGACTCTGGGATCTCGGTGTGGCCCCGCCTCTCGTCCTTGTCGTCGGCGACGAGTTCGGCGAACTCGGCGGCGTGGTGGGCAGCGATGCGTGCATGATCGTGCCCGAAGCGGCCGGGGCGGCGTTCGTTTCGGTGGGTCCCGAGCCTGCGGGCGCACCGTCGGGCGTCGTCCCGCTCGGGGGCGGCCCGGCGGCATTTCTGACGCTGCTCGCCGACCAGATGGCGCGCCGGGTGGACGTGCCGCGGATCGCGATGGTCGCCGGTTGGTCGTTGTCGGTGGCCGGGATCGACCTACGGCGAGAGCGGTCGGATGCCGCGCTACTGGCGCTCGGCAACGGCCGGATCGGTACGACCGGAGCGCCACTCGTGGCCCACCCGGCCACCGATCCCGGGGTCCTGGTGGCCGGGATCTACACCGGCACGGGGCCGGCCACGGATCTGTTGTCCGGTCCGCTCTGGGACCGTCTCGCGGGCGACGGTGACGCGGTCGATGCCTTGACCCGGACGCTCGATCTGCGCACCGGAGTCCTCGCGGAACGGTTGCCGGGCTCGCATGACGCGGTGCGGTTCGTCAGCCTCGCTCGACCGGGCACGGTGGCGCTGAGAGCGACCGGGCCGGCAGCACGTGCGGGCGTACCGCTCGCGCCGCCGCAGGTTCCCGCTCCTGCGGCCGAGCAGGGGCGATCGGACCACGCGATCTGGCTGGCGGTCCGGGGGACCGATGCGTCGATCACCGCGGCGGCAGTCGAGCGCGAGAACGGCGGGAACTACGAGCGCTTCGTTGCGTACACGGCGGGACCGGGTGGTCCGCAGCCCGGGGTCGCGGCGGCCGCGGTCGACCGGGTCGCGGCGGTCGGCTTCGACGCCCTGGCGGCGGAGCAGCGGGCGGCGTGGGCGCAGCGGTGGGCGACGGCCGACGTCCGGGTCGAAGGTGATCCGGGGATTCAACGCGCGATCCGCGTGGCGGCCTATCACCTGATGGCGGCGGTCGCCGACGCGGGCGAGGCGCCGGTCGGGGCGCGGGGCCTGACGGGCCCGGCCTACCGCGGTCACGTCTTCTGGGACGCCGACCTGTTCGTTCTGCCCTTTCTCGCTGCGACGCACGCTCCGGCCGCCCGGGCGATGTTGGAATACCGCATTCGGAGACTCCCGGCGGCGCGGCGGCGGGCTGCGAGCGCAGGACTGGGCGGGGCCCGATTCCCGTGGGAGTCGGCCGGGACCGGAGACGACGTCACCCCGGGATCGGGGCGGGACCAGAGCGGTCGCATCGTGCCGATTCGTACGGGGGACGACGAGGTTCACATCGTCGGCGCGGTGGCCCTGGCGGCGGCGATCTACGAGGACTGGACCGGCGACCGCGACTTCGCCGTCGGTCCCGGTCGGATGCTCATGGTCGAGACCGCGCGCTTCTGGGCAACCCGGATCCGTGTCGATCGCAACGGGTATGGGCACTTCTACGGGGTGATAGGACCCGACGAGTACCACGAACCCGTCGACGACAACGCCTATACGAACGTGCTCGCCCGGTGGAACCTGCGCAGGGCGGCGCGGGTCGCCGCAGCCGGCGAGGACCCCGAGGTTTCGCAGGCCGAAGTCGAGCACTGGTGTGCGCTCGCCGACGCGATCATCGACGGCTACGACCCCGACACCGGGCACTACGAGCAGTTCGCAGGCTTCGGCGATCTCGAGCCGTTGGTCATCGCGGACCTGGCGCCGCGCCGACCGATCACGGCCGATCTCCTGCTCGGTCGCGAGCGGGTGCGCGGGGCGCAGATAGTGAAACAAGCCGACGTATTGATGCTGCACCACCTGCTCCCCGACGAGATGCGGCCCGGTTCGCTCGGACCGGATCTCGACTACTTCGAGCCGCGGACTGCCCACGGCAGCTCGCTCTCCCCGGCGATCCACGCGGCCGTGCTGGCCCGGGCCGGTCGGGTCGAGGCGGCCCTTGAGGCGTTGGAGGTCGCGGCCGGGATCGACCTCGTCGAGGGTGGAGCGGCCGGTGGGGTCCATCTCGGGGCGATGGGCGGGCTCTGGCAGGCACTCGCCCTCGGCTTCCTCGGGCTGCGGCCCCGACCCGAGGGTCTCGAGATCGATCCCCGGCTTCCTGACCGGTGGTCGACGCTGGAGGTGCGCTGCTCATTCCGCGGTACGGATCTCGTCGTGCGAGCCGAACGCGACTCGATCGTCGTCGGCGCAGCGGCTCCCAGCCGCGTCGTCATCGACGGTGGGGTCCGGTCGGTGGGCGTCGGGGAGTCGGTCTTTCCGCGCCCCGCGGAGGTGGAGGGATGACGGTTCTCCTCGCGGCACTCGACGACTCGGCGGCGGCGCGGCCCGTGGTGGAGGCCTCGGCTCGGCTCGCCGGGCTCCTCGGGAACGACCTGATCGCTCTGCACATCAGCGAAAACGGATCGGGGGCGACCGCTGAGGCGGTGGCCGAATCGGCGGGCGTCCCGATCATCGTCCGACCCGCGGCCGGAGCCGTGACCGACGCCATCGTCGAGGCGCAGCGCGAGGTGGACGCTGTAGCCGTAGCGGTGGGCACGCGCGGTTTGGCCGGAGCCGCCCGTCCGCTCGGACACGTGGCCCTCCACCTCGTGCAGGCGCTACCCGTGGCGGTGCTTGCCGTGCCTCCGGGCAGTCGCGACCATTCGATCGATCGGGTGCTCGTGGCCCTCGAGGGTGATGACGAGAGCGCAGCGGTGGGTGACCTACTCGAGCGCATCGGCGACGGCGAGGGGCCCGACATCGTGGCTCTCCACGTGTTTCCACCCGAGGACCTCCCGCCGTTCGGCGACCACCCCGTTTTCGAGACCGAAGCGTGGGCGCGCGAGTTCCTCCGGCGCACGACGGGACCGCCGCCCCACCGCCTCCGGCTGGAGGTGCGGGTGGGCAGCGTCGTCGACGTCGTGGCCGGATCGGTGGACGAACTCGGTGTCGACCTCGTGATCCTGGCGTGGAACCGCAACTTGGCGCCGGGCCACGGTCGGATCGTGCGGAGAATGCTCGAGGCCGGGCGGGCGCCGACGCTGCTGCTCCCCGCCGACCGGAAACTCGGGGCTCAGGTCGGGTGGTCGGCGGCGTAGGCGGCGGTACACCGGGATCGGGCCGGACACCCGGCGCAGGTGCCCGGGTCGACGCGTTGCACGAATCCGAGTTCGACCCGCCAGCAGCGGTCGCATTCGCCGCACAGGAAGCGCACATCATCGCCGCCGACCTCGACGACCGGCTCGAGGATCGGTGATCCGCAGCCCGGGCAGTGGCCGAGGGGATGGTCGAGCAGGTGCGGATCGTCGGACAACGGGCAACCTCCGTGATCCGACGCTACGCCCGTCCGGTTCCGCGGGGGCCGGGCGAAGGTCACATCAGGCGCAGGAGGAGGACCCGGCGTCGCTCCGCACGATGGGTGCCGCGGCCGGCGTGCCCGCCCACGGCGGGGGGAAGCCGGCGAAGGTCGGCCGGGAGAAGTCCTCGGTGATGAAGATCTGCCCGGTAGCGCTGCAGACGATACCGATCCCCACGTGGGTGAATCCGGGGGCAAGCATGTTGGCTCGGTGGCCGTCGGATCGCATGAGGGCCGTGTGCAGCGAACCGACGGTCGTGGTCCGGTCACCCGAGGCGATGTTCTCGCCCGTGTAGCGGTAGGTCGAGGGCAGCGCGCCCAGATTCTGGTGGCCGAATCCGTGGGCGGCCATCTGCGCCGACCAGGCCGAGGCGTACCGGGCGAGGGTGCTGTCCCAGGCCAGCGGGGCGAGGCCACGCGCCGCGCGCTCCTGGTTGATGCGGGTACGGAGTTCCTGTTGCATCGCCTTGATGCGCTCGGCGAGCGGCTTGCGGCACTCGGCCGGACGGTGCTCGGGCGAGTAGGCGTCGGTGCGGCCGTTGGCGAAGCCGATGAAGTAGCCGGCGGCGTTCTCGGTGTACGTGAGCGCGATCGCGGTCGAGCGGGCGCAGGTGTCGGTCGCCGATCCGTAGTTCCCGCCGCTGAAGGTGAAGACGGTGCCGTCCTCGGTCATGATCGAGTAGCCGTCGTTGCGGGGGTTGGTGGCGATGGCCGAGACCGGCTTGGCGAGTTTGCGTCCGCCGAGCGAGCCGCGGAACGTTGCGCCGAAGCCGAAGACCTCGCCGTTGCGGGCGACGAGTCGATACCCGGTGTCGTAGGCGTTCGGGGCGATTCCGACGATGCGGTGTCGGAGGCCGCGGCCTCGCAGCGAGCCCCGGTTGGGGGCGCCGAAGGCGTAAACGCCACCGTCGTCGGCGGCGAGCCAGTAACCGCGCGGGCCGGCGGCCGCGATCCCGACGATGGGCCGGGGAAGGGATCGCCCGGCGAGCGATCCCACGACCGTGGCATCGCCGAAGCCCCAAACGGTTCCGTCGCGGGCGACGAGCCAGTAGCCGGCACCGCTCGGAGTCGCGGCGATCCCGACGATCGGAGCGTGCTTGCCGGTTGCCGAGCCGAGCGAGGGGGCGTCACCCGTGGCGTAGACCCGACCGGTCTTGGTGACCCGCCAGAGTCCGGCTCCGGTCGGGGTGGCGGCGACGCCGGCGATGGGGGCGCTGATGTTGCCCGCCTTGCTGGCGGCCACCGTGGCGATAGGGGGCGGCGGCGCGGCACTCGCGGCCGGGCCGGCCACGGCGGTGAGGACCGCCGCCATCGAGAGGATCAGCGTGCCCGCCGATACCCGCGCCGCCGCCTGCTTCCGAGACCGCGTCTGGCCCATGACCTTCCCCGTTTCTGCTCCCCGGTGCCCCTACTCCCGAACGGGGGTATCGGGCACGGAGAGCGAGATCTTGAGCGCGCTGAGCGCGAACGGGTCTTTGGGCCCAGTCCGGCGCGACGGGACGGCGGGTCGACTCAGCCCGAGGTGGGTGGGCGTGACGACGGCTTGGTCGTCGGGGTCGGCTTCGGCTTCGTGGTGGTGGTCGTCGACCGCGGTCTCGTCGTCGTGGTGGACGCCGGGGTCTTCCCGACCAGGTAACGCACCGGGAGCATCGGATAGCTGACCGTGTACCGATTGCGGAGCGTGGGCCGACCGGGCTGCTCGATCACTCGGGTGAAGGTCACGTTGTATCCCGTAATGCCGTACTGGACCTCGACCTTCTCGCCGGCCGTGAGCCCGGCGCAGAGGTCATCGGGATCCTTGTCGGGATCACTGACGGGGCACTCGAGCTCCTCGTCGGTCGGGGGGATCTCGTCGAGGATCTCGCGGCCCTCCTCTCTGACGACGCGCCCCTCGTTGTTGCCGAAGAAGGCGACCGTGATCGACGAGTCCGTGGACCAGGCTCGGATCAGGACCCCGTACTTCGTGTCGTTGCGGAACTTCACGTCGATCGACGGGTAGTTGATCGTCGCCTCGCGACCCATCGGGTATCGGCTGATGTAGAAGCGGTGCGGAGCGTGCTCCACGTCTTCATAGCCCCCGAAGAAGACGGCGTTGAAGAGCGTCGTGGCGATTTGGCTCACACCGCCCCCGAAGTCCTCTCCGTACCCGTCGCGTAGGAGAATCGGGGCCTTCACGTATCCCTTCTCGGGAGTGCGCGGCCCGAGGTGGTCATTGAGGGAGAACAGGGCGCCGGGTTCGACGACGGCGCCGTCGAGGGTGCGGGCCGCGGTCTCGATGTTCGTCACGCGGGGCTGACCCGGGATGAAGTTCGTCGTGAAGGTCGAGACCTGGCGCGTGATGCCGAGGGCCCGGGCCCACGCGGTGTCACGCGCGGGGTGCTGACGGCGACCGGCCAGCCGAACGACGCGTTCCCCGGCGAGGATCCGGGCCCCGGTGGCGCGCAGGTCGACCGCCGTGCCGTCCTGCGACGGCACGACCGTGACGGTGCCGTCCCGGTTGACCGAGAAGGCCGCGGCTCGCGGAGGACTCTCGAAGGCGGACAGGAGCGGGGCGATGGCCGCCCGGAGCGAGGTCCGGTCGATGGCGAGGTAGAGGCGCCCGCCGTCGGGTCGGCTGAGCAGCATTCCGCCCAGCGTGTCGGGGGTGATCGTCTGCCTTCGGTCGCCGCCGACGACCACGACCGGACCGGCCAGGAGGCGCCGAGCGCGCGCCGCGGTCGCATCGACAGCCTCGGCGTCGATCTCGGGATCGACGGGGCCGATGGGGAGGGTGAAGGTCCGGGCCGCTCCGGTGCTCACGAGCGCAGTGTCGACCCGATCCCGGGTCCGGTCGCGGTCGAGTCCGTCGCCGGGGCGAGGATCGATCTCGATCACGGTGGCCCCGTCGAACCGGATCCCGCCCTCCACGAGGCCACTACGCAGGGTTCGGGTCCAGCCGTCGATGACGCCCTCGAGCCGGGCCCGGTCGTAGGCGACCGTCGGCGTCACCCGATCGGGCCGGAACCGACGGAGAACGGTGCCCAGTGCGTCAGCGAACGGGTTTCCGCTGCGGCCCGCCTCCGTGGCGGCCCGGACGGTGGCACCGCGGTCGACGCTGAGCGCCAGGTTCGCCGGCGAGAGGCTGAGGGTGCGGTTCCGGCTGCGGCCGCGGACAGCCGAGTTTCGGAGCTCGGCGGCGATCTCGTCGACTGCGACCCGGGTGTCGTCCTCCGACCGGCCCCCGAGGTCGACCCTGGCCACCTCTACCCCGGGCAGCACCTTGCCCGACCAGATCGCCCGCTCGGCGATCGTGCCGAGTGCGAGGAGAGCCAGGGCGGCACCGAGGACCCCGCCCGTGATGAGGAGGGTCCGTCGCGTCCGGGCGTTCGGGCGCGGCAGGTGCACCATCGGGGCGAGGTTAGCGAGGCCAATGCGGGGGTGGATCGCGACCTGCAGGCGTTTCTCCGCGACTCCGGAGCCTCCGACGACGATTTCGCGCGGGCCGAACGGCACGGTCGCCTCCCCCTACTCGTACTCGAACGAATTCTCCTTCCCGATGTGCCCGAATACGACGCGTCGGCACTTGCGGCGGTTCGGCTCCTCTCGGAACGGCTCGCGGTCCCCGACGTGGCGCCCGAATCGTTCGTGCAGCAGGGCCAGGCGGTCAGCGCGGCGATGGCCCGGATCGCGATCGCCGAGGCGCTCCTGGATCTCGTAGCCCGGCTCGGGGCGAGCGGAATGACCTCGGAGCAGGTTGCCGTCACTCTCGCCGGGTTCACCTCCACCAGTGCCCGCTTCGATGTCGACGAACTCGCCGAGCTCGTCACCCGGTGGGAGGCCGAAACCTTCGACACCGTGAGCGCGAGCGGCGGTCGCGTCGTGAAGACGATCGGAGACGAGGTGATGTTCGTGGCGCTACCCGACCGGGCGACCTCGGCGACGAGTGCTTCGCGTGGTCGGCGGTCGGTACGCGCCGGCTGAGGGCAATCGGTGAGGTCGGTGTCGTCCGCTCGGAGGCCTCCCGGTAGGGTCGCTGTCGTGGTCGACCGGCTCACGCTGCTCCAGGTGCACGCGCACCCCGACGACGAGGCGTCGAAGGGCGCAGGGACGACGGCGCGCTACGCGGCGGAGGGCGTGCACAACGTGCTCGTCTGCTGCACCGGTGGCGAGGCAGGTGACATCCTCAACCCCGCGGTCCCGAACCCGGCGAGCGCCGCGGAGTTGTACGAAATGCGGATGGCCGAGTTGCGGGAGAGCGTGCGCGTCCTCGGCTACGCCTCGCTCCACCTACTCGGATACCACGACAGCGGCATGCCCGACACCGAACCCAACGCGCGACCCGACAACTTCGCCAACGCCCCGCTCGAGGAGGCCGTGGGTCGTCTGGTGGCGATCATTCGGGCCGAGCGCCCCCAGGTCATCATCACGTACCGCGACGACCGTCACTTCTACCCGCACCCCGACCACATCCGGGTCCACGAGATTTCCGGTCCTGCCTTCGACCTAGCCGGCGACCCCGAGGCCTATCCCGAACTGGGAGCTCCGTGGCAGCCGTCGAAGCTCTACTACGTCTCGTGGTCGGCGGCGCGGGTGCGGGCGTTGCACGCCGCGTACGAGCGACGCGGCGAGGAGAGCCCCTACGCCTCGTGGTTCGAACGGGGTTTCGAGGCCGATCGGCCCGACGAGTTCACGACGCTGATCGACGTGGGCGACTTTCTGCACAAGCGCCGGGAGGCGCTCCTCGCGCATCGCACCCAGGTCGACCCCAACGGGTTCTGGATGCGCCTGCCCGACGACGTGATCCGCGAGGTGTTCCCGTGGGAGGAGTTCACCCTCGCCCGGTCGCTCGTGGCGGTCGATCGGCCCGACGGCGAGTTCGAGGACGACCTCTTCGCCGGGATCCGGGAGCCACTCGGTGCTGGTTGAGTTCGTCGTGGCCGCCGGTCGCTCCGAACGGGGTCGGACCTGGACCCGCCTCGACGACGCAGGTGCGGTCACGGCTCGGGGTGACGGTGCCGCTCCCGATCCGGCCGATGTCACCTTCACGGCCACGCCGACCGACGCGGCAGCAGTCGCGGCAGGCGACCTCGACCTCTCGGTCGGGTTCATGCGGGGTCAGGTCAAGGTCGCGGGCGATCCGGGTGCGCTCCTGCGGGTGCTCCCGCTCGTGTCGGGTCGGGCGCCGGTCATCGCCGCAACCGACCTGCTCCCGACCTGACCGGAACTCAGACGGCGAGCGATCCTCCGAGAAACACGCGCGAGACGCGAGCGCCGCACTTGCCGTAGAAGCGCAGGTTGCTGACCCACGAGATCTCGCCCTCGGTGCACCCCCGGGCCTCGAGGTCGGCGCAGACCGCGGCGAGCACCGCCGATCCGACCCCACCGCGAGCGCGATCGGGGTCGGTCGCCATCGGACCGATCCAGCCCGCGCGGTTGACCGAGTGACAGCCGAAGCCGATCGTCGCGCCGGTGCGGTCGCGAGCTGCGAACGCGGTGCCGAGGCTCACGGCCCGGTCGAGTTCGGGTACCCAGTGGGGGAAGGCGGCGGCGGCGAAGCCGCGCGCTCCGGTGCCCGTCTCGCGTTCCACGACCACTCCGTCCGGCGGCGCGCACCGGAAACCGGTCGGGATCGCCATGTTGATGCCGAGCAGGCCGGGCCGGAACCCGCACGCCTCGA
>Ga0075471_10001634_pt1 | contig 14788 bp, 17 predicted proteins | sample DEB19_08_DNA_2_FD_74787 | JGI IMG/M metagenome (GOLD analysis project Ga0075471, IMG submission 74787) | Aqueous microbial communities from the Delaware River and Bay under freshwater to marine salinity gradient to study organic matter... | ecosystem: Environmental > Aquatic > Marine > Coastal ... | reverse complement strand
TCGGGATGCCGGGATTTGAACCCGGGGCCTCAGCGTCCCGAACGCTGCGCGCTAACCAAACTGCGCTACATCCCGAAGGGGTGGTGAGTGTAACCGGGCGCCGCTCAGGCCTCGCCCTCGACCGCCCGGACCGGGCTGAGCAGCCGCCTGATCGCTCGGCGCAGCTGACCGGCGTCGACCGGCTTCACGAGCACGGCGTCGGCATCGGCACGCTGGGCGATGTGGCGGTCGGCCTCCCGGTCGAGCAGCAGCAGGATCGGCAGCTCCGGGAGACGACCGGCGGCGGCCTCGAGGCGCAGGTCGATCGCGGTGGCGATGCCGCCCTGGTTCGCGATCTGGAGATCGAGGATCACGAGGTCCGGCGCGTCGGCGGCGACGGTCGTGCGCACGTCCTGCCCGCGGGTGACCTCGACGACGCGCTGGCCCGGTCCTGTGAGGCTCGTGCGGATCTGGTCCCGCACCCAGGCGGCTTCGGCGGCGACGAGGATGGTGGTCACGGGCCGGAGGCTATCGCCGGTCGGCGGTGACCCCCCGACCGGGCGCGTTCAGGTCCCGTCCGGCGCGAGCAGGCGCTGGGCGATGGCGTCGAGCGCCTCGACATCGTGGACGTCGTGGGGCAGGAAGGCCACGAACGACACCGCGGCCCCGGTGCCGAGGCGCATCCGGACCCCCTCGAGGTGGCGCCGTTCCCGTGCGGCGACCTCCTGGAAGTCCCCGAGGGTCTCGAGGCGGTCGGCGAGCCGGCGACGGGCCGCCTCGACGGGCGCGTCGGCCCCGGGGAGGGCGCGCAGCGCGGCGGCGCGCGCGTGGAGGACGTCGCCCCGTTCGGTCCCGAAGTGTGGATGCACACGGTTGACCACGAGCCCGGCCACCCGGAACCCGTGATCGCCGATGGCCTGCGCGAAGTACTCGGCCTCGAGGACGGCATCCCGGCGGGGTGAGGTCACGAGCACGAATCGGGTGGTCGGCTCCGCGATGACCTCACGCACCCGGCGCGCCCGGTCCCGGAACCCCTCCTCCATGCCCTCGAAGGCCCGGAAGAAGGCGACGATGTCGTCGACGACCTCGGTGCCGATGACGCGACTCGCGGTGCGCACGAGGGCCTGCACCGCGACGCCGGCGACCCGCAGACCGGTGCGGGCGGGGGCGACGAGGACGCGGAACACCCGGTTCTCGAGCAGGCGCAGCAGGCGCTCGGGCGCGTCGAGGAAGTCGAGCGCATGGCGGCTCGGCGGCGTGTCGACGACGATGAGGTCGAAGTCGCCGTCCTCGTGCAGCTCGTGCAGCTTCTCCATCGCCATGTACTCCTGCGTGCCGCCGAGGGCCGAGGAGATCGTCCGGTAGAAGCCGTTGTCGAGGATGCGGGCCGCCTGCGCCCCGTCGGCGGCGTGGCGCGCGACGAGTGCATCGAAGGTCGCCTTCGGGTCGAGCATCATCGCCGAGAGGCGTCCGCCCGGGACCGAGTCGGGACGGGACCAGTGCGTCGGATCGATGACGACCGGATCGGGCGCGAGCGCGGGCAGCCCGAGTGCGTCGGCGAGACGCTTCGCCGGGTCGATGGTGACGACGACGGCCCGTCGGCCGGCCCGGGCCGCATCGATGGCGAGCACCGCGGCCGTGGTGGTCTTGCCGACCCCGCCGCTGCCCGCGCAGATGATGACGCGGGAGGAGTCGATGAGTTCCCGGAACGTGGTCATCGCCGAGCTCCGGGATCCTCGAGCGCATCGATCGCCGCGCCGAGCGCGGTCGCCAGGTCGTCGATCTGGGGTCGTCCGATGTCGGCGTCGAAGATGAACGGCAGGTGGAGCTGTGCCAGCGGCAGCGTGGCGGCGAGGTGCGCGGCCTGGTTGTGCTGCACCTCGCGCCGGGCCCGTCGGAACGCGGTCGCCGCGGCGAGGTCCTCGACCTCGGCGATCGAGAGCGGGATGTCGAGCAGGGCGGCGTCGGCCGCGATGGCGGTGGCGCGCGTGTCGTCCTCGGGCGCGCCGATCTCCGGGTAGATCCCGTTCACGACCACGGGCATGAGGGACACGCCGACGCGGTCCTCGAGCGCGAACGCGGTCTCGGTGGCCTCGCGCACCGGGGTCTCCTCGGGCGCGGTGACGAGGAGCACCTGGCATCGTGCCGGATCGGACAGCAGGGCGACCACGTCGGCCGCCTGGTGCCGGATCGGGCCGACGGCCACGGCGTCGAGCAGGCCGAGCGGCGAGGTGAGGAAGGTCACGGCGTGCCCGGCCGCGGGCGCGTCCACGAGGACGAGGTCGAACGCGCCGCCCATCTCGATGCTCTTCACCTTGCCGAGCACGAGGATGTCCTTCATGCCCGGCACGGCGGTGGCGATCACGTCGAGGAGCCCCGTCGTCCCGAGCCGACGCGCGATCCGGCCGAACCCGTTGCCCTCGAGCCAGTCGACGAGCGCCTCGTCCGGGGTGAGCGTCCGGCCGCGCACCCCGGGTGCGAGGTCGATCTCCTCGTAGGTGAGATCGGGGACGCCGAAGGCGGACGCGAGCCCGGACTTCCCCTCGACCTCGACGATGAGGACCCGCAGCCCGAGGCGGGCGGCGAGCACCGCGAGGGCCGCCGTGACGGTGGTCTTCCCGACGCCGCCCTTCCCGGCTACGACCACGACCCGGGCGCTGGTACAGAATCGGCGCTGGTCCATCGCCCCCGATGCTACGGGAGACCCTGTGCGCCACCGCCGTCGACTCGCCACGATCCTCCTGGGCGTCGCGTGCCTCGTCGCGGGGACGGCGGGGACCGCCGGCGCGATCGGTCGCGGGGCGCGCACGGAGGCGGCGGTCTCCTCGGGTCGCGGGGGCATCATCGTCGTGCAGGTCAAGGGCCTCCTCGACCCGCCGAACGCCCGGCTCATCACGAGCGCGATCGAGGACGCGAACCGGGCGCGGGCCTCCGTGGTCGTGCTCGACATCGATTCGGACGGCGCGGTCGACCTCGACCTCGCGCCGGTCCTCGCCGCGATCCGTTCCTCGCGCGTCCCCGTCACCACCTGGGTCGGACCCGCGGGGTCCGAGGCCAAGGGGGCGGCGGCGGTCATCGCCGCGGCGTCGGCCGTCCTCGGGGTCGGATCCGGATCCCACATCGGACCCGCCCACCCGGAGGCCCGTGACACGACGGAGCCCGCGCGCTCGGCGGTCGCCGCGCGGCTCGCCCGTCTGAGCGAGCGCAACGGACGCGACGCGGCCGCGGCCCGGGACATCGTCGCGGCCCGGCTCGACGCCCGCACCGTGACCGCGTCGGGGGCGGCGGATCGGATCTGTGGGCGCCCGGCGAACGGCGACGGCTGCGCGACTCTCGGTGACTTCGTGGTCCGCATCGACGGTCGGGTGGTCACCACGGCCCGGGGCGAGGTCCGGCTCGACACCTCGAAGGTGATCGGGCAGGGCCAGGATCGTCGGCGCCAGCCGAACCAACCGGTGGCGTTCCGGAAGTTGACGCTCGCCGGTCAGGCCGAGCACACCCTGACGAACCCGTCGATCGCGTACGCGCTGCTCATCATCGGCCTCGCGCTCATCGTGTTCGAGTTCTTCACGATCAGCATCGGTCTCGCCGGCGGGGCCGGTGCCCTCGCCGTGATCGGCGCCTGCGTGGGCTTCTCCCACCTGCCGGTCACCTGGTGGGGGATCGCGCTCCTGGGGCTCTCGGCGTTCGCGTTCGCGGTCGACGTGCAGGTGGGACGGCCCGCGGTGTGGAGCGGCATCGGCACGGTCGCACTCATCACCGGGTCGCTGTTCCTCTACACGGGTTCCTCGAGTCTCGCGGTCCCGTGGTGGCTCATCATCGTGATGGTCGCCTCGGCGCTGCTCTTCTACCTGGGTGGTATGCCGATCGCGGTCCGGTCGCGGTTCTCGACCCCGACGGTCGGTCGCGAGTCGCTCATCGGCGAACTCGGCGAGGCCGCGGTCGCGATCGATCCGGACGGCGTGGTGCTCATCGACGGCGCTCGGTGGCGCGCCCGGACCAATCGGGCCACACCGATCCCGGCGGGCGCGAGGATCCGCGTCGTCGAGGTGCTCGGTCTCGTGCTCGAGGTCGAACCCGAGGAGGGCGGCGCGAAGGACTACCGCGAGATGCGGCGGGGCCGGGTCGGCGACCCCGAGGGTGAGGCCACCGAGTGATCGCTCGACGCATCCTTCGGCCCCCGAACCGCTCGAATCCTCGGGGAACCGGGCGATTCCGGGCATCGGCGCCCCCATCGGTCCGCCCCTTGTGAGCCTGCGGACCCGGCGATAGGTTCGGCCCGCGGGCACCCGGCGGAGAAGGTGCCCCGGGAGTCGACGAGCCATGCGACAGACCACGACCATCGATGCCTGGCAGGTCCGGGCCGCGTGCCGCGGTCCGGAGTCAGCACTGTTCTTCCCGCCGACCACGAGCGAACGCCGCGAGGAGCGCGACCTGCGCGAGCGGCGTGCGAAGGCGATCTGCGCGACCTGCCCGGTGCAGCGCGAGTGCCGGGCCTACGCGCTGTCCATCCGCGAACCGCACGGCATCTGGGGCGGGCTCAGCGAGGCGGAGCGTCGACACCTGCTCGACGCGTGAGCGGCGCCGGAACGCCGGCGCCCCCGAAGCCGCGACGTCGGTCGAACCCGTAGCATCGTCCCTGTGACCCGGGAACGTGGCGTCGACGCGAGCGTGACCCCCGGCGCCCGCGAGGCCGCCACGGTCCTGCTCGTGCGCGACGCCCCGGCGCTCGAGGTCTTCATGCTGCGCCGCAACCTTCAGTCCGCGTGGAACGGCGGTGTGCACCTGTTCCCGGGTGGCGCGCTCGAGCCGGGCGACCGCGACGATGCGGTGCGGGTCCGGTGCCCGGACCGCAGCGACGCCGACGCGAGCGCTCGGTTGGGACATCGCAGCGGCGGGCTCGGCTACTGGGTCGCGGCGATCCGCGAGGCGTTCGAGGAGGCCGGCGTACTGCTCGCCCGCCACGGGGACGGACGGGCCCTCGATCCGCAGGACGCGGCGTGGGCACGGCTCACCGAGGCCCGGGACGCGCTCAACGCGGGTGATCTCGACCTGCGTGCGGTCCTCGAGGACGAGGAGCTCATCCTCGAGGTCGATGCCCTCGAGGTGTTCGCGCACTGGGTCACGCCGCCCGGGCAGATCCGGCGCTACGACACCTGGTTCTTCGTGGGCGCCGCCCCGGCGGGTCACACCTACGAGCACGATGCGATCGAGACCGTGGCCTCGGTCTGGATGCGTCCCGAGGACGCAGTGACGGCGAACGATCGTGGTGAGATCGATCTCATCCTCCCGACGCGCCGGAGCCTCGAGGTCCTGTGCGCGTTCCCCGATGCGGCGTCGGTGCTGGCCCACGCCCGCCGGGTCGGCGGCGACGGCACGCACCGGGTCCGGATGGTCGACGACGTGGGCGGCGGCGAGTGCATCCCCGTCCCGGGCGACGCGGGCGTCGGGGCGGCGTCGTGAGCGAGTTCCCCGTCGGGGTGGCGGTCGCCATCTCGCCGCTCGTGCGTCGGGTGCTCGCCCCGAACGCGGGGCACATGACGGGGCCCGGCACCAACGCCTACCTCGTCGGGGTCGACGAGGTCGCGGTCATCGATCCCGGCCCCGACGAGGCCGCCCACGTCGAGGCGATCCTCGGTGCTGCGTCGGGACGCATCCGGTGGATCGTCCTCACCCACACGCACGTCGACCACTGGCCGGCCGCGGTGACGCTGGCGGCCCGCACCGGCGCGCCGATCCTCGCCCACCCGACCCGGGAGCCGGGGCTGCGCCTCGACGGACGCCTGCGCGACGGCGACGCCATCGAGGGGAGCGAGTTCCGACTCGAGGCCCTCCACACGCCCGGCCACGCGCCGAACCACCTGTGCTTCCGGCTGGTGGAGGAACGGGTGCTGTTCACCGGCGACAACGTGCTCGACGGCATGTGGTCCGTCGTCTCGCCCGATCGGGGCGGCGACATGGCGACCTACCTCGCGTCACTGCAACGGATGCGGGCGGTGCGCAGCGCCTGGCTCGCTCCGGCGCACGGTCACGCGATCGAGGACGCCCGGGCCCGCATCGACGAGTACCTGCAGCATCGGCGCGATCGCGAGCGGCAGATCCTGCGCTCCGTCCGACACGAGCCGACGACGATCCCGCGTCTGGTGGCGCGGCTGTACCCGGACCTCGTCGAGGCGCTCGTGCCGGTGGCGCAGCGACAGGTGCACGCCCACCTGCTCAAGCTGCGCGACGAGGGCGCGGTGACCGGGCGCAGCTCGCGCACGGTCTGGCGCGCCGCCTGAGTCCTCAGGCCTCGCGCGCGTCGAGCGCGGCGGCGGCCGCCTCGAGGATCCGGGCCGTGCAGCCGGCCATGTCGAGGGGCGGGAGCAGCTCGGTCGCGATGCGGGCGGCGAGGTCGCGGAACGCCTCGGCCGCCGGACCGGTGCCGGCGAGCGCGACCGGAGCCCCGGTGTCGCCACCCTCACCGACCGCGGGTTCGAGCGGGATGCGGCCCACGAGGGGCGCGCCCGTGCGTTCGGCGAGCGCGGCGCCACCGCCCGAGCCGAACACGGCGATGCGTTGGCCGTCGGGCAACGCGAGCTCGCTCATGTTCTCGACGATCCCGGCGACGTGCAGGTGCGACCGCCGGGCCATGTCGGCGACCCTCGCCGCGACCTGCTGGGCCGCCCGGGCGGGCGTGGTGACCACGAGCATCTCGGTCTGGGGCAGCAGGCGGGCGAGTCCCATCTGCACGTCGCCGGTGCCCGGGGGCATGTCGACGAGCAGGTAGTCGAGCGCGCCCCAGCGCACGTCGGTGAGGAACTGCTCGAGCGCCTTCGTGAGGATGAGGCCGCGCCACATGAGCGCGCTGCCCTCGTCCTCGACGAGGAAGCCCATCGACACGATCCGGAGCAGGCCCGGGCCGACCGCGAGTTCGTTCGGGTCGATCTTCCCGTCGGAGCCGCCGAGCCGTTGGGCGACGCCGAGCATCCGGGGGACGGAGAAGCCCCAGATGTCGGCGTCGAGCACGCCGACGGTGAACCCGCGGGCGGCGAGCGCGGCGGCGAGGTTCACGGTGACGCTGCTCTTGCCGACCCCGCCCTTGCCCGACGCGATCGCCAGCACGCGGGTCGTCGCCGGGATCTCGGTCTCGGGGGCGCGGTCCTGGGCCCGCCGGCGTGCGACGTCCATCGTGTGGGCGCGCTGGGCCGCGGTCATCTCGATCCAGTCGACGCCGACCTCGTCCACCCCGGGCAGGGACTCGACGCGGGCGATGACCTCGCGCTTGATCTGGGCCCGCAGCGGGCAGCCGAGGGTGGTGAGCACGATCTCGACCCGGGCCCTCCCGTCGACGAGCTCGACCGCGCCGACCATGCCGAGGTCGGTGATCGGGGCGCCGAGCTCCGGGTCGAGCACCCCGCCGAGGATGGCGCGGATGCCCTCGGCGGTGGCGACCGGTGCACTCGGTTGCGGGTCGTTCGTGGTCACGGAGGTGTCACCTCGGGCGGGGCGGACGCAGGTCGGGTGACGCGCCGCCGGGACCGCCACGTTACGACGCGGCCGTGCCGGTCGGCCGCCGGGAATGGCGACCGACCGGGCGCGGTTGTCCCCGGTGACCCGGCGAGGGGTGGTGACCCGCGTCCGTCGGGTACCCTGCATGCCACTCGACGTCGGGGGATGCCCCGACCCGGACCCCTCGTGGAGGTCACATGTTCTCGGTCACCGACTCCCGGTCGCAGTTCCTGCTCACCGACTCGGCCGCGTCCAAGCTCAAGGAGCTCATCGAGGCCGAGGACCAGCCCGGCCTGGCCCTGCGCGTGGCGGTGCGGCCCGGCGGCTGCTCCGGCTTCTCCTACGAGATGTTCTTCGACGGCGACATCGCCGAGGACGACGTGCGCAGCGAGCAGGGAGGCGTGCAGGTGGTCGTCGACCCGGCGTCGATGGCCCACCTCGGCGGTGCGTCACTCGACTACAACGACGGACTCCAGGGTGCCGGGTTCCACATCTCGAACCCGAACGCGCAGCGCACCTGCGGCTGCGGCCAGTCCTTCTCCTGATCCGTTCGATTCCTTCGGTGAGCGGTCCTCGCGTGCGGTGCACGAGGGGGCCGCTCGTCGCGTCCGGGAGGCACGCATGAGCAGTTGGATGGTCGTCACCTCGGTCGACAACTTCCAGCGGACGATCGACCTCGGCTTCACGAAGCAGGGGTTCAAGGCCCGCCAGCGCAAGAAGGTGATGGAGCAGATGGCGCCGGGCGACGACCTGCTCTACTACGTCACCGGCGTGCAGGTGTTCGCGGCGACGGCCCGCATCACCTCGGAGGGGTACGAGGACCACGAGCTGATCTGGACCTCGAAGCCGGGTGAGGACTACCCGTGGCGAGTGGCGGTGCGGCCCGACCGGGTGCTCGTCGAGGAGGACTGGATCCCGACCTCGGAGATCGCGCCGGGCCTCGAGTACGTGCAGAAGTGGCCGGCCGAGCACTGGAAGCTCGCCTTCCAGGGCAACCTCCACCGGATCCCCGACGAGGACTTCGCCGCGGTGCGCGCCGCCCTCGCCGGTGGTCGCCGCCTCGCGATCCGGGCCGCGCGGGCCGGGGCCAAGGGTGCGGTGCGGGCGGCGAAGTCGCCGACCGCCAAGGCCACGGCCAAGGCCACGGCGAAGGGTGCGGCGCGGGCGGCGACGTCGCCGACCGTCCGCGGCGCGGCCAAGGCCACCGCGAAGGCGGGCGCCAAGGCCGGCACGAAGGGTGCGGTGCGTGCCGCGAAGTCGCCGACCACCAAGGCCGCGGCGAAGGCGGGCGTCAAGGCGGCTGCGGCCGCGGGCGCGAAGGCGGGTACGAGGGCCGGGGTGCAGGCCGCGGCGAAGGTCGTCGCGAAGCGCGCGGGCGGCCGTTAGGCCCCGACGCGGTCGAGCAGCCCGCGGATCTCGTCGGTCGCGAACGCACCGTCGAGCCGCTCCTGCACGGTGCCGTCCGCGCCGACGGTGAAGAGCCACGGCTCACTGTCGAGCCCCCAGGCCTCCACGGTCGGCACGAGTCGTGTGCCCTCGGTCGACGCGTAGATCTCGACGTGCACGAAGTCGATCGCCTCGGCGTACTCGGGGGCGACGGCGAGCAACTGGTCGAGCACCGGGCCGCAGTAGCGCGTCTGGCAGCGGGCCGGGGTCGCGAACAGGACCGCGACCGGTCGCCCCTTGCCGATGACCTCGCCGAGGGACTTGGTGTGCAGGGGGCAGGCGGGCTCGCGGGTGCAGATCGGATCCACGCCGAGCGTCGCGACCGAGGTCGGCGAGGGGGCGTCCGGTGCAGGGTCGCCGAGGATCGGCGCGATGGATTCCTCGGACACCTGGAAGTACGAGGTCGCGGCCCGGCCGTCCAGCGTGGCCCGTGCCTCCCACACGCCGGGGCGCAGCAGGAGCAGCGGAGCGGTGTAGATCCCGCGACCCGCCGGCAACCCCTCGGTGTGGAGCGTCGCCGGGATGACGTCGCTGAACGCGCCGTCCTGGGGTCGGATCGAGACCGTGGCCTCACCGGCGTCCACGAACTCCTCGCCGCGCGTGAAGATGAAGGCGAAGCGCTGGGGTCGGGGGTCGACGTAGAGGTCGCTCGACACGGTGAGCGCTTGGAGCGGTCCGGGACCGGTCGAGGTGGGCGACGAACCGGAGGACGACGAGGAGCCGCACGCGGCGAGCGCGGCGGCACCGCCCGCGGCGAGGCCGGCGCCGAGGAAGGCACGACGGGAGAGGTCGGGGGTGCGCATGGCCCTATCCTCGCAGCCGGAGGTGTCAGGTGTCCGATCACGTCTCGTTCGAACTCGATGGGGAGGCGGTGACGCTGGAGCCGGACGCGGGGGAGACGCTGCTCACCGCGCTGCGCGAGCGGCTCGGCGTCACCGACGTGAAGGACGGCTGCGCACCTCAGGGTCAGTGCGGGTGCTGCACGGTGCTCGTGGACGGGGATGCCCGGGTGGCCTGCGTGACGCCGGTGGCCCGGGTCGCGGGGCGGCGGGTCACGACGGTGCGCGGTCTCGATCCGGACTGGCGTGCGCGCACCGCCGAGGCCCTCGTCGCGACCGGCGGCACCCAGTGCGGGTTCTGCACCCCCGGGATCGTGGTGCGCGCCGCCTCGGCCACGGCCAAGGGACGCGGCGACGGCCCCGGGATCGCCCGGGCGCTCGCAGCGCACGTGTGCCGATGCACCGGGTGGCAGACGATCCTCGAGGCCTTCGACGAGGTCCGGGCCGGGGTCGAGCCCGGGACGCGCGATCTGGAGCTGGCCGCCGAGCGGGCCCGGCTCGAGGGCGGCGTGCCCCAACGGGTCGACGGCGCGGTGCCACTCGGTGGCGCGGCGTTCGCCGACGACGCGGCGCCGCGGGACGCGCTCGTCGCCGTCCTGCGGCCACCCGGTTCCGACGTGCCGGCCGAGGAGGTCGACGGTGTGGCGTGGGTGGTCGGGCCGAGCCTGGTCGCCGCACGCCGGGCCGCGGGCACGGTCCAGGGGCGACGCACCACGGTGGACGACCGACCGCCGCTGCCGGTGCCCGACCCGCCGTCCGGCGGCTACGCACTCGCGACCGGCTGGGTCGATCCCGCGTACCTCGAGCCCGATGCGTCCTGGTGTGCGCCGGGTGGCGAGCCCGCCTCGGCCCGCGGGAACGGCGGCGGATTCGGTGGCAAGGCGGACTCGATCGCGCCGGCCGCGGCCCGCGCGCTCGCCGACCGCCTCGGTCGCACGGTGCGGGTCGTGCTCAGCCGCGAGGACGTGGTGCGTCGGTCACCGAAGCGCGCGCCCGTCGCGGCGACCTCGGTGCTGGACGGCACCACCGTGCGGATCGATGGCAGGTGTGGCGCCGGCGGCGAGGGAGCGCTGGAGGCCGCGGCCGCGGTCGACTCGCCCTACGGGCTCACCGTGGACGCGACCTGGCGGCCGGTCCCGCTGCCCGGGCCCGCGGTGTCGGGCGCCCTGCGCGCCGCGGGGCTCGCCGAGACGGCGGTGCTCGTCGAGGGCGCGTTGGCCGCGGCCGATGCGGATCGCCTCGGACTCCTGCGCGGCGCCCGGGCCGCCGCGGTGCTCCTCGACACCTGCGTCGCGAACGCCGATGGCGCCTACGCGGGCGCGCGGGTCGAGGTCGATCCGAGCACCGGACGCATCGAGGGCGTCCGGGTGCACGTGGCGGCCGGCGACCCGCTCGACGACGTGGTGCTGCGTTCGTACGCCATCGGGGCGGCGCACATGGCGCTGGGCTGGGTGCTCACCGAGGGACTCGCCGTCGACCCGGGGACGGGGGAACCCCTCGACCTCACCATCCGCTCCCTCGGCGTCATCCGCGCCCAGGTGGTGCCGCCGATCGAGATCGCGGTGGTGGACGACGCCGGCCCCCCGCGGGCCCGCGCCTCCGACGCGGTGTTCGCCGCGGTGGCGGCGGCCACGGTCCTCGGCCTGCTGCGGGCCGACGGCGTCGCGCCGGGTACCTTCCCCGCCCGCGACACCCGTGCGGCACGCGCCCTGCGCCGCTGACCACCGATCCGAGGAGACCGTCGTGCCCGCCCAACCGCTCCCGACGCCCAGCGCACCGCCCGCCGCCGGTCCCTACTCGCACGCGGTGCGGGCGGGGGACTGGATCACCTGCGCCGGGCAGATCCCGCTCGACCCGACCACCGGGGCGCTCGTCGAGGGTGACATCACCGCGCAGGCCGAGCGGGTGCTGGCCAACATCCGTGCGGTGCTCGGCGACGTGGGTGGATCACTCTCCGACGTCGCCAAGGCGACGATCTTCCTCGTGGACCTCGCAGACTTCGCGGCCGTGAACGCGGTCTACGCCGACGCGTTCGGCGACCATCGGCCCGCGCGGTCGACGATCCAGGTCGCAGCGCTCCCGGCCGGGGCCCGGGTCGAGATCGAGGTGTGGGCCCACCTCCCGGTCGATCGGTAGGCTCACGCTCATGATCGGACCGGTGCTCATCGTCATCGTCATGCTGCTCGCCCTGCCCGTCGCCACGATGCTCGGTGGGGCGGCGTGGAGCGCGCTCATGGGGCAGGTGCTGGCGGACGACGCCGACCTGCGCCACGTCGACGCCCCGAAGTAGCCCGCTGCGTCAGGCGCCGGGCGTGAACCGGGACTGGCCGAACCGGTAGCCCACCGAGCGCACGGTGTGGATGAGGCTCGCGTGCTCCTCGCCGAGCTTCGCCCGGAGTCGACGCACGTGGACGTCGACCGTTCGGGCTCCGCCGTAGTACTCGTAGCCCCAGACCCGTGACAGCAACTGCTCCCGGGTGAACACCTTGCCGGGGTTCGTCGCGAAGAACTTCAGGAGTTCGTACTCCATGTAGGTGAGGTCGAGCGGCGCGCCCGAGAGCGCGGCCTGGTAGGTCTCGAGGTTGAGCACCAGGTCCCCGTACTCGAGGATCTCCACCGAGGTGCCGCGACCGGCCCGGAAGAACAGGTGCCGCAGCCGGGCCTCGAGCTCCCGCGGGTGGAACGGGCTCAGGCAGAAGTCGTCGAAGAGGTCCTCCCGGGCCTCGAGCTCGGTGAGCTGGGCCCCGGTGACGAGCAGGAGCAACGGCTCGAGCACGGCGTCCCGCTTGCGCAGGGTCCGGCACAGCGCGAACGCGCCCTCCGGATCCTCGTCGGCGACGATGATCGCCCCGCTCCAGCCCTCCCGCGGCTCGGCTTGCGCGGCGACGGCCGCGTTCGTCACGGCCTGCCACGCGTAGCCGGCGAGGTCGAGCGTCTGCACGAGCAGCGCGGGCGGCGGGTCCGGGAAGACGAGGAACGGTTCCATGGTCGTGGCTCAGAGGGTGCCGAGGTACCGGTCGAGTTCGAACGGGGTGACCTGCTGGCGATAGGCGTTCCACTCCTCGCGCTTGTTGCGCACGAAGTACTCGAAGACGTGCTCCCCGAGCGTCTCGCGCACGAGGTCCGATCCCTCCATGATCGTGACGGCCTCGTCGAGCGACTGCGGGAGCGATCCGATGCCCGCGGCCCGCCGGGCCTCCTCCGACATCTCCCAGATGTTGTTCGTCGCCTCGGGCGGGAGTTCGTAGCGCTCCTCGATGCCGCGCATGCCGGCGGCGAGCATCACCGAGTACGCGAGGTACGGGTTGCAGGCGGGATCCGGCGAACGGAACTCGACCCGGGTGGAGGACTCCTTGCCCCGCTTCGGCGGGGGGACCCGTACGAGGGCGCTCTCGTTGTTGCGGGCCCACGAGATGTAGGTCGGGGCCTCGTAGCCCATGATGAGGCGCTTGTAGGAGTTCACCGTCTGGTTGGTGACCGCGGTGATCTCCCGGGCGTGGCGCAGGAGGCCGGCGATGAAGTACTGGCCCGTCTCGGACAGCCCGGACTCACTCGTCCCGTCGGCGAACGCGTTCGCCCCGTCCCGCTCCAGCGAGAGGTGGCAGTGCATCCCCGATCCGAAGGCGTCCTGGATCGGCTTGGGCATGAAGGTGGCGTGCACGCCCGCATCCGCGGCCACCTGCTTCACGATGAGTCGGAAGGTCATGACGTTGTCGGCCATCGTGAGCGCGTCGGTGTATCGCAGGTCGATCTCGTGCTGACCCGGGCCGTTCTCGTGGAACGAGTACTCGACCGGGATGCCCATGTGCTCGAGCATCGTGATGGTCCGACGGCGCAGGTCGCTCGTCATGTCGGTGTGCGTGAGGTCGAAGAACCCGGCCCGATCGACCGGCTTCGGCTTCTTCGCCGACCGGAAGTAGTAGAACTCCATCTCCGGTCCGACGTAGAACGTGTAGCCCCGTTCGAGCGCGGCCACGAGGTTGCGTCGCAGCACGTGGCGGGGGTCGCCGGCGAACGGCGTGCCGTCGAAGTGCTCGATGTCGCAGAACATCCGGGCGACCGGGGCCTCGTCGCCCCGCCACGGGACGATCTCGAAGGTGCTGGCGTCGGGGACGGCGAGCACGTCGGACTCCTGGACCCGGCTGTAGCCCTCGATCGCCGAGCCGTCGAAGGTCATCCCCTCCTCGAGGGCGGTCTCGAGCTCGGCCGGGGTGATGGCGAACGACTTCAGGGTGCCGAGGACGTCGGTGAACCAGAGGCGCACGAAGCGCACCCCCCGTTCCTCGACGGTCCGCAGCACGTACTCGGCCTGGGGTCCCATGGAGGGGCAGTCTGCCAGAGGCCTCGCGCGGATCGTCCGGTCGGATTCCCGCCTGTCACGTGATTCGCGTGATTCGCGTGGCATCATGGGAGGGCGTCGGGCCGTGCCTCGGGTCCGACGACCGGGCAGGCGATCGAGGCGAGGCACCCATGCCCCCCACCCTCGCGGTCGACAACGGACTCCTCAACGTCGGCGTCCTCGTCCTCATCCTCGCCGTCGTGATCGGCGCCATCACCGCCGGTTCCCGTCGCTGATCCGTTGGCGGACCGCGGTGCGCCTCGGGGAGGATCCCGGGGCGACCGGGACGACGAGCTACACGGGGGTGGGCCATGGCGGGCGGCTGGGGTGACGAGGCCGATCTCCTCGACGAGGTGCGCATCCGTCGGCTGCAGGCGGCCTACGTCGACGCGGTGAACCGACGGGCCTGGTCCGAGTTCGGTGATCTCTTCGGACCGAGTGCGGTGCTCGAGGTGCGCGCCGGTCGGGAACGGACCGACGAGGTCGTGGGTCCCGAGGCGATCGGCGCCGTCATCGCGGGGTACCTCGAGCCGCTCGACTTCCTCGTCCAGGTCGTCCTCAACGCCCGCATCGTCACCCGGTGGGGCGGCGACGCCGACCGGGCCGCGGCGCGCCTGTCGATCGCCGAGCACCGACAGGCTCGTGCGACCGGACGCGAGCGGCACTCGTTCGGCACGTACCACGACGAGTACGT
>Ga0075471_10001633_pt1 | contig 14791 bp, 13 predicted proteins | sample DEB19_08_DNA_2_FD_74787 | JGI IMG/M metagenome (GOLD analysis project Ga0075471, IMG submission 74787) | Aqueous microbial communities from the Delaware River and Bay under freshwater to marine salinity gradient to study organic matter... | ecosystem: Environmental > Aquatic > Marine > Coastal ... | reverse complement strand
CGAAATGGAAAACGGCGACAAGTGGGTCGATTCTCCCTCTGACAACCACGAGGTGAAGGTCATCAAGGATCTCCTGAAGGACATCGCCAAGAAACAGCCCGGCATCTTCCACGAGATCGTGAAGGACCTGAAAGGCGTCTCCGAAGAGACCACCACCGGCGTGCATCGCCTCTATGAAATGGCAAAGGCCGGCAAGCTGCTCTTCCCCGCCATCAACGTGAACGACAGCGTCACGAAGTCCAAGTTCGACAACCTCTACGGCTGCCGCGAATCCCTCCTCGACGGCATCAAGCGTGCCACCGACGTCATGATCGCCGGCAAGGTCGGCGTCGTCTGCGGCTATGGCGACGTGGGTAAAGGCTGCGCCTTCGCCCTCCGCGGCATGGGCGCTCAAGTCGTCGTGACCGAGATCGACCCCGTGTGCGCCCTTCAGGCCGCCATGGAAGGCTTCCGCGTCATGCCCATTGAAGACACCCTCGGCTGGGGCGATATCTACGTCACCACCACCGGCAACAAGGACATCATCCGCCTCGAGCACATGGAGAAGATGAAGGACCAAGCCATCGTCTGCAACATCGGCCACTTCGACAACGAGATTCAGGTGGACAAGCTCAACGCGCGTAAGGATGTGAAGCGCCTGAACATCAAACCGCAGGTGGACAAGTACACCTTCCCGGCCGGCAACAGCATCTTCATGCTCGCCGAAGGCCGCCTCGTGAACCTCGGCTGCGCCACCGGCCACCCGAGCTTCGTGATGAGCAACAGTTTCACCAACCAGTGCCTCGCGCAGATGGAACTCTGGGCCACCAAAGACACCCGCGAAGTCGGCGTGACCGTTTTGCCCAAGAAACTCGACGAAGAAGTCGCTCGCCTCCACCTTGCGAAGATCGGCGTGAAGCTCACGGTCCTCACCAAGGATCAAGCCGACTACATCGGCGTGCCTGTCGAAGGCCCTTACAAGACGGAGCACTACCGCTATTAACTATCGGAGCGCGGACACCCTGTTCCGCCTTTGTCAATCACCCCCCCAAAACCCAAAACGCGTCCAGTCGAAAGGCTGGGCGCGTTTTGGCTTTCCAAAGGCATTCGAATCCAAGGAATCGATTCGAGCTGCACAGCGCATTGCAGATGTCTGGCCACGCCTTGCTGAGTCAAACGTTAGCGGGACCAGCAGCAAGGCGCAGACCTTAACGGGGCGGAACCGATTGAATGACAGACAAAGATGCCCCGGGCGTTTTGTGACGCCTGCCATGAAGTTCCTGCTGCTGTTCCTTTTCACTACCGCTGTCGCCAATGCTGAGAAAGTTGGCCCATGGGATCTGCAAGCACTCAAAAACACGGTGCCTACCATGAAATGGCTGCGGCAAGACCAGCCGGTGCATTCGTTGACCTATTCGGGCGAGAAGTATCAAGGCCACGACACCGAGGTTTTCGCATTCTACGCCTCGCCGCTGACGCTTGGGATGGAGGTGAAGCCGGGCACGAAGTTCCCCGGTGTCGTGTGCATCCACGGCGGCGGAGGCACGGCCTTCGCAGATTGGGTGCATCTGTGGGCCAAGCGAGGTTACGCGGTCATCGCGATGGATTTGAACGGCTCGCGTCCGCCTGAGCCTGAATTTGATCCCAAGATAGGCATGGCCATCGGCAACGGCCACCGTGGTGTGCGCACACGTCTGGCCAATGGCGGCCCGCCGCATGGTCACGCGGAGAAGTTCGACTGCATCCGGACACCTGACACGAGCGATGATTGGCCTTTCCATGCCGCAGCGAGTGTGATGCGGGCGCATTCTCTGTTGCGCAGCTTTCCAGAAGTCGATGCGGAGCATACTGCCGTCACTGGGATCAGCTGGGGAGGCTACACGACGTGCCTCGTGGCATCGCTGGATGATCGCTTTAAAGCGGCTGTGCCAGTTTACGGCTGCGGCTTCCTGCATGAAGGCGAGTCCGTGCAGAAGCCGAGCATTGACAAACTGGACGCTGAGCATCGCGCCTTATGGGTGAAGGAGTATGATCCCGGGAGTCTGCTGCCGCGCTGTCGTGTCCCCATCTTTTTCGTGAATGGCACGAACGACGTTCATTACGTGCTCGACAGCTACATGAAGAGCTTTGCGGTGGTCCCTGGGGAGAAACATATCCGCATCGAGGTGAACATGCCGCATGGTCATCCGCCAGGCTGGGCGCCGCAGGAGATTGGGCTCTTCATTGATTCAAAGTGTCGTGGCGGAGCGGCGTTGCCAGTGCCTAGCAAACCGCAGATTCAAGGCGAGCAGGTGGTCGTTTCCTGCTCCAGCAGTGTTCCGCTGAAGGAAGCCAAACTCAACTACACCACCGATAGCGGGCTGCGCTCGAAGCGAAAATGGATCATTCTACCTGCGACGATCCAAGGCGGCACCATCACGGCTGCCAAACCGCCCGCCGGAGCCAACAGTTGGTATGTTTCCATCCTTGACCAACGCGGCGCCATGGTGAGCACTGAAGTGGTTCTGGAACCATGAACAACCTCGAGGTTATGAAGCCTCGCTTTTGGCGCTAGGATTGCGGAAGAAGATGAGAAACAGCACCAGCACGCCAACGGCGATCCAAGCGGGGGTGCTCCAAATGGCAGCCCAATCATGCGCGAGATCGCCTTTTGGCATGGCAAGCTTGTTGGCCTCCATCACAGAGCCGGCTAGATAGGTGCCGAAGAGCGAACCAAAGCCCCAAAGGATGATGGCGATTAGCCCTTGTGCCGCGCCACGGATGCGCTCGTTCGCCTCGGCATCGACGTAGAGTTGGCCAGCGATGAAGAGGAAGTCGTAGCAGATGCCATGGAGCAGGATGGCAGCGAAAATGAGAACGGTTCCAGTGCTTGAGGCGCTGGCGCTAAGCAGGAAGTAGCGTGTGATCCAAGCGGCAATGCCGAGGAAGATGGTTTTCTTGTAACCGAGCTTCTTGAGCATCACTGGCATTAGGATGAGGAAAACAATGTCGGAGATCTGAGCGAGCGTCATCTTGCCGGCCATGTCCTCCCACTTGAGCTGGGTCAGGTAGGTGCCGAGATTTACAAAGTAGAAGTACAGCGGGATGCAGATGAGGAACATGCAAAGGATGAAGATGGCGAAGGCGGGCTTCTTCAGCAGCGCAAGGGCGTCGAGGCCCAAGACCTCGCCTAGCGAGATGTCTTGGCCTTTTTTACGCGGCGGCGTGTGCGGCAGCGTGAGGGAGAAGACGCCGAAAACCATCGAGGTGCCGCCTGCAAGGTAGTATTGCAGCGGTGACTGCTCGCCTTTGACGAGGCTGAGCACCACGCCGCCTGCGATCCAGCCCACAGCAGAGAAAATCTTCACAAAGGGGAAATCCTTCTTTGTATCGGCGAGGTGCGTCATTGAGACGGAGTTGCCCAAAGCGAGCGTGGGCGCGTAAAGTGTGCAGTAGAGGATGAGCATCGGATAAAACGCACCAAAAGTCTTGAACTGCGGCATGCAGAGCATGACCAACCCGCCCACCACACCGAGCACAGCGATGATCTTCTCCGAGGCGAAGTAGCGATCTGCGATGAGTCCAACGATGAACGGTGAAACGATCGCTCCCCAAGCAAACGCGCCATACGCGAGCCCAATCTGCTGCCCGCTGAAGCTCAAGGTGCCCAAGTAAGCCCCGAGGGTCATATACCAAGTGCTCCAGATGAAATACTGGAGAAACATGAAGAGGGAGAGTTTGGTCTTAAGCATGGTTTGCATGGTGGGAGGCTCAAAAAACGTCGCTGGGGCAAGAAGCTGTCGGCTGAAGAAAAAACCAAGGCCCATGAGCCATTCTGGACTCATGGGCCTGAAGAAGAGGTCAGAGATGAATCAGTTCACGTCAAGGCAGACACCTTCTTTGGTGCTGCGGGCGTAGATTTTGCCACCGGCGAGAACGGGATAGCTCCACACTTTGCCTTCGAGCACGTCTTTGCGGGCCACTTCGCTGTATTTTTCAGGATTGGCGGCGGCGACGACGACTTCGCCTTTGTCGCTGGTGGCGACGACTTGGTCTCCGACAAGAATGACTTGGCCGGGGCCGAAGCCGCCTTCTTTCCACATGTCCTTGCCGGTGCGGATGTCCACGCAGGCGAGCGGGCCGCTGCCATACTCCTTGAAGCTGAACATGCCATAGAGGTAGCCGTCCTTCACGACGGGCGTGCTCCAGTGGTTGAAGCACTCGTTTTCACGACGCCAGATCTGCTCGGCGGAGAGCTTGCTGCCTTTTTTGCTGAGCTTGAAGGCCCCAGCACCGACGCCGTAACCGGCGCTGCAATACACGATGTCTTCAAACACGACCGGCGAGGCGGCGGTGCTGACTTTGTAGGGGAACTCGGCACGCCAAAGAACTTCACCTTTTTTCGGCTCGACGCCGACGAGGCCGGTCTGAGTGAAGAAGATGGCCTGATGCACGCCGAGGATGTCCGCGATGATCGGAGTGGCGTGGGTCATCTTGTCGTCCTCGCCCTTCCACACCACTTTCCCGGTGTTCTTGTTCAAACCGATGAGTGCCTGACCTTTGCCGCCGCCGGCGAGCATGAGGATGTCGCCATCGATGAGTGGGGAGGCGGCGTTCTGCCACTTGATCATTTCACCCTTGTTTTCTTTCATCACGTCATGATCCCACACGGCTTTGCCGGTGGCAGCATCGAAGGCGAAGACATGTAGGAGGCTGTCGATGACATACACTTTATCGCCATCGATCACGGGCGTGCTGCGGGAGCCATCGCCACCTTTGTTGTCGCCGGTGCCGGCATCGCCGCCGCCGTCATACTTTGGGATGACGCTGAGGGGCTTGCTCCAGACTTCTTTGCCGCTGGCGGCGTTGTAGCAGGCGATCATTTCGCCGGTGTTGCCATCGGTCTCGCCGGTGACGATCGTGTAAGCCCTGCCGCCTGCGACGGCGAAGCTGCTGAAGCCGAGGTTCGTGGGCGATTTCCAGACTTCTTTGAGGCTCCATTTGGCTCCGGCGAGAGCAGGAACGGCTCCATTTCCTGCCGGGCCACGGAACTTGGCCCAGTCAGTGGATTCAGCGGAAAAAGCGGCTGTGGCAAGCGCCAAGCCGAGCGCGGTGGTGAGGTGGGTGCGTGTCATGATATGGATGAGAAGATGGGAACGCGAGGTGTAGGGAGGTCTTTCTGGCAGACGGGCAGCGTCAGAGTGAGAGGTCGGAAGACAGAAGGTGTGCTGAGCCAGCCACTGCATCTGGCCTCCAATGAGTTACGACAACTTACTCGATCGGACGACGCGAGCGCGGCTCGCGCGTGACGGTATCGCCGTTGCCGGCACTCGTGACGAAGGGGCCATCAGCCATTGGAGCAACTTTGGTGAAGCCGACATCAGGCATCTCGCTGGGCTTGCCTTCGAGGGGGAAATCTTTCCGCAGCGGGAAGTAGGGATAGCCTTCCCACATGAGAATGCGACGCAGATCCGGATGACCGCTGAATGTGATGCCCATCATGTCATACACCTCGCGCTCATGCCAGTCAGCGGTTGGCCAGATGTCGCTGACGGTTGGGACTTCCACATCCTCGGCCACGGCAGCCCGCACGCGGAGGTGCTGATGATGGCCATAGCCGTAAATCTCATACACCATCTCAAAACGAGGCTCTTTGCCCATGTAATCCAGGCTGGAGACATCGACGAGGTAGTCGAAAGCCAGTTCGTCGCGGCAGTATTTGAGCAGCGGCTTGGCGCTTTCGAGTGTGACGACAACCGTCTGCTCATCACGAAATTCCTTCGTTTCGAGCACGGCGGCGCCGAATTTTTGCTTCAAGGCTTCAACCATCTGAACGGCATTCATGGCGGGAAGAGGGAAGATTATGCGGTCAGTTCAGCAATCAGCTCCTTCTTCTGTTCAACGAAGGAGTGTTCAGTCTCGATTTTGCGCTGGAGGCGCATGAGGCCCTCAAGAAGCGCCTCTGGGCGCGGTGGGCAGCCGGAGATGTAAATGTCCACCGGGATGAGTTGGTCGATGCCTTGGAGTACGGCGTAGCTTCGGTACATGCCACCGCTGCTGGCGCAGGCCCCCATGGCGATACACCATTTTGGCTCAGGCATTTGGTCCCAGATGCGCTTCACGGCGAGGGCCATTTTATAAGTTACCGTTCCAGCCACGATCATCACATCGGCTTGGCGGGGCGAAAAGCGCATCACTTCGGCCCCAAAGCGGCTCAGGTCGTAGCGGCTGCAAGCCGCCGCCATCATTTCGATGGCACAGCAGGCAAGGCCCATGGGCATTGGCCACATGGAGTTCTTGCGCATCCAGTTGATGGCAGCGTCGAGCTTTGTGAAAATGACATTGCCCTCGATCTTCGAGTCGTAGGCGGCGAGCGTGTTTTCTACAGGGGCGACCATGGCGGCGTTCGGGGAAGGTTTGGGGAGCGCGAGAACTACGCCCCTCACCGGGGAGCGGCAATCAGATTGTGAATCTTTTCACAAGCTTCAGGCGAGGGCATGGTGGCCTGCTGAGGCTTTGCGGCCAGCAAAAAGCCGCACAGGGGTGCTGCGCGGCTTCGAGATGCTTTGGAATGCAGGTTATTTCACCGCCTTCTTGAGCGCGTCGGCCTTGTTGGTGGCCTCCCAAGTGAGGTCGGCGTCGGATTTGCCGAAGTGACCGTAGTTGGTGCTCTTGCCGTAAATCGGGCGCAGCAGGTTGAGCTGCTTCACGATATCGGCGGGTTTGAAGGAGAAGACTTTGAGCACGGCGGCGAGGATCTTGTCATCGCTGACGGATCCGGTGCCAAAGGTATCGATGTGAACACTGACAGGCTTCGGATGACCGATGGCATAGGCGAACTGCACTTCGCAGCGCGCCGCAAGGCCCGCAGCGACAACGTTCTTAGCCACCCAGCGGCCCATATAGGCAGCACTGCGGTCCACTTTGGAAGGATCTTTACCAGAGAAAGCCCCCCCACCGTGACGGCCCATACCACCATAGGTGTCCACGATGATCTTACGGCCCGTGAGACCGCTGTCTCCCTGAGGTCCGCCGACGACGAATTTGCCGGTCGGGTTGATGAGATACTCGGTATCCTTGGTCAACATGCTCTTCGGCAGCACTTTTTTGATAACCTGCTCGATGCAGAACTTCTCGATTTCTTTGTGCGTGGCGCTTTCTGCGTGCTGCGTGGAGATGACGACGTTTACGATGCGGGTGGGTTTGCCATCGATGTATTCGACGGAGACTTGGCTCTTCGCGTCAGGGCGCAGCCATTTGGCCAGCTTGCCGGCTTTGCGGATGCGGGTCAGCTCACGGCCGAGCCGGTGGGCGAACATGATCGGCGCGGGCATCAATTCCGGGGTCTCATCACAGGCGTAGCCAAACATGATACCTTGGTCGCCAGCACCCTGCTCTGCGTGTTTCTTGCCCTCGGCGGCGGCGGCATCGACACCTTGCGCGATATCGGGGCTCTGAATGGTGAGGTAGTTGTTGATGAAGAGTTTGTCGGCATGGAACACATCGTCGTCGTTTGTGTAACCGATGCCACGCACAGCCTCACGAATGACTTTGCCAATGTTGATGACCTCATCGATCGGCTTCGTGGTGCCAAGCTTCTTGTTTTGGAGCTTCGGAATGGTGATCTCACCGCCGACGACCACAATGTTGCTCTTTGCAAAGGTTTCGCAGGCCACGCGGCTGGTTTTGTCCACAGCGAGGCAGGCGTCGAGGATGGCATCGGAGATGGTGTCGCAAACTTTGTCAGGATGGCCTTCGCCGACGGACTCGGACGAGAAAATGAAACTACGGGACATGGTGATAGGCGTGTAGATGATATATATGGACGAATCATGATTCGTTGATGCGTCCGTGGGGTCGCGAGAGTAATCCTCAAACCGGGGGCGTCAACCGAGCTTTTGGTCAGGTCCATCTTGTGTTTCCAGATCCTAATTGCCTTGGAAAAGAGCTCGTTAGGTGTCGTTAGGTTATTTTGCACATGCGATATGTTTTTCTCTGTCTCCTTGCTTGGTGCCACGCGCTTCTCGCCGAGAAGCCGAAGATCATTTTCGACACAGACATCACCGGCGATGTCGACGACGTGCTGGCGCTGGCGATGTGCCACACGCTCGCGCACCGCGGGGCCTGTGATTTTCTAGGTGTGACCGTTTCGAAGAACCATCCGCTGACGGCGAGTTTTGTGGATGCGCAGAACACGTTTCACGGCCGTCCAGACTTACCCATCGGAGTCACGCGGGATGCAAAAGCGCAGCATCGCGAAAGCAAATACCTTAAGCTCGCCGATTCACCGCATTACCCGCATGATTTGAAGCGCAACGAGGACGCAAAAGACGCCGTCGAGCTGATTCGCGAGCTTTTGATGGCGCAGCCGGATCACAGCGTGACGATCATTAGCGTCGGCATTGCATCGAACCTAGCGAACTTACTGAAATCACCCGGCGGCCTCGATTTGGTAAAGCAGAAAGTGAAGGCGCTTTCGATCATGGCCGGTGCGTTCGCGTTTTGTAACCGTACGAACTACCACCTCGAAGCGAATGTCATCAACGGCATTGGCTACATGCAGGCCGTGGCTGATCAGTGGCCCGACGAAGTGCCCATCGTGTGGAGCGGCTTCGAGATCGGCGAGGCGTTGCCGTTTCCGCGCGGGGTCATCCAACAAGATCTCGACTACCTGCCGCATCACCTCGTCAAAGAAGCCTATTTGCTTCACAGCGGTCCGCAGCACGATCGGCCGTGCTGGGACGAGAGCAGCGTTCTGTGGGCCGTGTATCCCGAACGCGGGTTCTTCGGCCTTTCCGAGCCCGGGCGTATCAAAGTGCTCGATGACGGCTTCACGCACTTCATTCCCGTGAAAAACGGCCAAGGCAGCAAACGCGACCGTTTTCTCACCTTGAACTCCGTGCAGCAAAGTCGTGTGCTGGAAGCCATCGTCCATCTCACCATCCAACCTCCGAAACCATGAAGCATCTCCTGTTTTTTCTCATTCTGCATTCGTCCTTTGTCATGGCACGCGTGGAACCCGTGCGACTCATTTTAGACACGGATATGGGCAACGACGTCGATGACCTGATGGCGCTGTGCATGATTCACAGCCTGCAAAAGCGTGGGGCCTGTCAACTGCTTGCAGTCACGGTCACGAAGGATCATCCGCAGGCGGCGGCTTTCGTGGATGCGGTGAACACGCTCTACGGATACCCGGACACGCCCATCGGCGTGGTGCGAGATGGTGCGGCGAAGGAGGCGGGGAAGTTCAATCTACTGGCCGACAAGTATCCGCATGATCTCAAAAGCGGCGCGGATGCACCGGAGGCCGGTGGTTTGATCAAAGACATCCTCGCGAGGCAGCCAGATGGCAGCGTCACCATCGCGCAGGTGGGCTTTTTCACGAATCTGGCGCGCCTGATGGACGATGCGGAGGCGAAGGAGCTTATTGCGAAGAAGGTGAAGGCACTCAGCCTCATGGCCGGCGCGTTTCAGACGGTGGGCTTCGATACGCGGCATCTCGAGTACAATGTAAAGCTCGATGTGCCTGCCGCACAGAAGCTCGCGAAAGAATGGCCGACGCAGATGGTGTGGAGCGGCTATGAGATTGGCGTGGCGGCGGCGTTTCCGCATGTTGTCATCGAGCAGGATCTCCAATACATGCCACAGCATCCGCTCAAGGAAGCCTACTATCTCTACAGCCCGCCACCTCATGATCGCCCAACTTGGGATCCGACTTCGGTGCTGTATGCCGTTTACCCGGACCGCGGCTACTTTGACCTTTCACCTTCTGGCAACATTACCGTCGAAGATGATGCGGCGACTCTGTTTCGCCCGGCGAAGAAAGGCGCTGGCAAGCATCGCTTCCTCATCATGAGCCCGGGACAGGCGGCTCGTGTGCGCGAGGCTATTGTGCAGCTCAGTGTTGAACCTCCAAAAGCGGGTAAATGATGGGAACACAACGCCTCCGCATTACCGTTGTCGGTTCGCTAAATGTGGATCACACATGGCGTGTACCACATATTCCCGGACCGGGTGAAACGCTGATGTCGAGTCATATGTGGACGTGTTTTGGTGGCAAAGGAGCCAATCAGGCAGTCGCCGCCGCGCGGGCAGGCGGATGCGTGGCGATGATTGGCTGCGTGGGGATAGATGATTTCGGCACACGCTACATCGAGGCGCTGAAAGCCGAGCGAATCGATACCACGGGCGTTGTGCGCTCCGAAATGCCGACAGGTAGTGCTTTCATCGCGGTGGATGATGAGGGCGAGAACTCGATCATTGTGAATCCGGGCGCGAATCATGCGATTACGGTGGCGGACATCGACAAGCATGCAGAACTCATCCGCCGAGCCGATGCCCTGCTGCTTCAGCTTGAGTGTCCACTGCCGGTGGTGCGCCGCGCGGCGGCCATCGCACGGGAAATGGGTGTGAAGGTCATTCTCAATCCTTCGCCATTGAGCGAGGCCTTTTTGACGGACCGCTTCGAGGTCGATGTACTGATTGTGAATGAGGGTGAAGCGGCCAAACTCATGCCAGATGGTGATTTCAAGCGCGCAAATTGCCGCCAACTTATCCTAACTCGCGGTGCAGCGAGCACGATCCTCATGACCGCGGATCAGGTGGAGGCTTTTCCACCACCAAAAATCACTCCGCTGGACACGGTAGGCGCGGGAGACACCTTCGCGGGTGTGTTCGCCGTTTCGGGTGACATTGCCTTCGCGAATGCCGCCGGAGCTTTGGCAACGCTGAAAGCAGGCGCTCAGCCTTCGATCCCAATGAGGAATGAGATCGAGGCATTTCAGTCTCGATGCCGATGAATGATCCGCAACAGAATGCGTAGGTTTGGGTGCAGGTTCACTAGCGCTCACTTTGTGACCGACTTGAACGTCAAACGGATCAACATAGCGACGATCGTAGAGCCGACGAGATTGGACACCATGTCCCAAGCGGTGTTTTCGTAACCGCCGACGTTGGTGTTCGGGATGGTGAGCACAGCGATGAACTCCAGCACCTCGTTCAACGCGCCAAAACCCATGCCGGCGGCGGCGCAGAGCGTGAGCATGCCCAAAGTGGGCCGTACCGCGCCGCCATCTGGTTGGCGCAGTGTGTTTCGAAGGATGTGCCAGCAGAGCCATGTGGTAATGCCGAAGCCGTAGGCGTGGACGATTTGATCATACTTCAGCCGTTGCGGGATGAGCCACCAACTGTAGAGCACAGGTTGCTCGCCATTGTAGGGCCACCCGGTGGGTAGCGGGGTGAGCCCGCCGGCCATGTGCGCCATACCCCATATGGAAAAAGCCCACAGCAAGCCCGTCGTCAGCCGTACTCGACGATGCACGAGGCTCATCACGGCGATGAGCGCGAGCATGATCACGATGTAGAAGATGAACTCCCCATTCTTCCGCGAAACCGAAAGCGCCGCCGCGATGGCGATGTAACCTCCGTTAAATAGAAAGACAGGCAGCAGCCTCGCAGGGGTTGGCGTGGTCATACGCTCATGATGCCGCAAAGACCGTCGCTTTGGCAAGCCATGTATGGGCTAAGCCGCGATGGCCTCGTCAAACCGTGCGATGAGGTCGGCGGTCTCTTCGAGGCCGGCGGAGACGCGTAGGAGCCAGCGGCTCACGCCGACGCTTTCCACCCAGGGCAGTTCGTCGTAGTGCGCAAGGAGGGTGTAAGGGCAGGCGAGGGTGAAGTTCGTGCCGAGACTGGGACCTTTGGTGACGCGCAGTGCATCATACATGGGCTGGCTGCGTGTTTCGGGTTTTTTCAGCGTGAAGGAGAATAGGCAGCCATGGCCGCCCTGTTCGCGACGGATGAATTCGTAACCGTGGCCGCCATCGAGCTTGGCATGCCATACTCGATCGACAGCCGGATGAGCACGTAGGTGCTCGGCGAGCGCCGTGGCGTTGTGGCTCATGCGTTTGGCGCGCTCCTTGAAGTTACGGCTGTTTTGCTCCAATGCGGTCGCATCGCCACGCCACAATTCGTGATCGGCGTTCGCCAGCAGAAAGGCGGAGAACGCAGCGTGATGCGGCGAGCGGCGGTTCAGCACGACGCTGCCGGCGAGCACATCACTCTGGCCAGAAAAGCTCTTGGTTAGGCTGGTGGTAACCACATCGGCCACGCGGTGAGCATCGGCATGCACCACCGTGGAAATAGTGTCATCGACGATGATCGGTGTGTCCGGTTGTGTGGCGGCTCGGATCTCCAGCAGGCGTTCAAAGTCCACACATCGAAGCAGCGGATTGCTTGGCGCCTCGCAAAACAGGCCCGCGAGAACCTCGCCCTTCAGCAACCTTCGCAGATCGTCATACTCGCTCTCTTGGATCATCGGCAGAAAGTGCGCTCCGCTGCCGAAACGCTGCTGCAGCTTCAACACATCAACATAGGGAAAGTCCAGCTGGGCGGTCTTCCGGCCCGGAAAGAGCGTGGTGAGCATTCGGTGCACTGCGTAATTGGCCGCCATGCCACTTGGGAAGAGAAACACATCCTCCGGCTGCTGTCCGGCGAGCGAGGCAATGCGGGCGCGGATGGTTTGATTGGCCTCATGGCCCTCCATCGCGCTGACTTCGGTGGGATGCGTGCCGAGCGCGTCCGCCGCCTGGCGGGTGCTCACGCATTCGCCACAAAAGCGCCAGAAGCGCCGCGCTTCATCGTACGCTGCAGCAGGAAAAATGGCCACGCCAAGCCTTTCGTTCGTCCACGCGGTGGTGCGGCCTGTCTGGATGAAGTCGATGCAGCGCTGCGCATGCACGAGCCTTGGAAAAACGAGGCAGCGCTCGCCTTGCTTGGCAAACTCACGCTCTGCCATGGCGAACAGCGAGGTGATGGCAGGCGGACAGCAGAAGCGCGGATAACCGCTTTGGAAACGGCCGAGGACTTCAGGGTCTTTTTCCTCATAGCCGATCACATGTTTCCATAAAGGCAGACACACGGATACACCAAATTCGTGTGGCGGGATGGCCTTGCCGAGGTCGTTGGCATGGCAGAGCGGGTGCTGGAGGAGGTCGGTCATCGGGGACCGGTTTTCTTCGCGCAAAGCCGCCGTCGCGCAAAGGATGATTGCGGAGGATTTGCGCCATCGTTAAAGGAGCTGTCACATGAGCAATCTTGCCGAACGCATGCGACACGACCTTGAGGAGATCGGCCGCACGCATATGCCCTTTGGCAAATTTGGGCCGCAGCACTTTCCTCCGGAGGGTGCTCCCATTTTTGACATTCCCGCAGAGTATCTCGCATGGTTTGCGAACAAGGCCGGTTTTCCAAAAGGCCGCCTCGGCGAGCTGCTGCGCATGGTCTATCAAATGAAGGTCGATGGAAGCGACATCGTGTTTGAGCCCTTTCGGAAGCGAAACGGCGGACGCACATCACTGAGACCGGAAAAGCCAAGAATCATGGTGCGGGATGACGACCTGCCATTTTGAGGCTTCAGCCTTCTTTGGAAATGAGACGGTATTTGAATCGATCGTCAAAGACACCGCCCGCATGCGCGTCACAGCACTTTTTGCAGGCAGTCGGTTGGCGGAAGCGTTTCACACGTCGTGCCACTTGTTGGCAGGAGGGACACACGTAGATCAGCTTCCGCTCTACTTCCTTGCGCGGCAGTGGCAGCGTGTGCCGAGCCCGTTCATCGGCAATGCCAAGGTCGGCGCAGGCTAGCCGCCACTCCGTGCCATGCGGCTCGATGCGGCGGCCGCTGCGATGATAGGCAATCAAATGCGCCAGCTCGTGTTTCAACGTGCGCTCCACCTGACCTTCGAAATCACGCAGCCGTGGATTCAGCTCGATACGCCAGTGAGGGTAGTGCGCATAGCCTGCGGTGCTGCGCAACCGTGCGTTCCACTCGACACGCAGCAGTTTCCTAGCACCCGGCATGCCGAGCTGCTCTAACCAGGCTCCAGCCTTGGATTCCAGCTCCTCATCGCGCAAGCCAATCTGCTCGATCTCGCGCTTTGGCTCCGGCGCGGGCGCAAACTCCCTCAACGAGCGGATGGGGGCTCGCTTTGGTGAGGCGGTGAAATCAAAAAAGAGCTGCGAGGGACTCAGCATGTTCATGTCACTTCTTCTTTTTCTCCTTCACCTGATGCGACTGCTCACCCAGCGCATACAGCATGTCCGGCGGCACGGATTCAAGGATGAAAACATTCGCGCCGATGGTGCTGCGGGTTCCGATCACCGTATCGCCGCCCACAATGGTGGCGTTGGCATACACGGTGACATGATCTTCCAGCGTCGGATGACGTTTCTTGCCACGCAGTGCCTGCCCTGCGGCCAGTGAGCGGGCTACGAGGCCCACACCTTGATAAAGTTTGACGTGATTGCCGAGCTGAGCCGTTTCGCCAATCACCACGCCAGTGCCGTGATCGATGAAAAAGTGCGTACCGATCTCTGCGCCGGGATGGATGTCGATGCCTGTGCGGCCATGCGCCCACTCTGTCATCATGCGTGGAATCAATGGAACGTTTTCTTTATAGAGAACATGAGCCGCACGTTGGATGGCAATTGCCTCCAAGCCTGGATAAGCCAAGATAATCTCTTCAAAGCTCTGTGCGGCTGGATCACCCTCAAAAGCAGCCTCCACATCCGTTTGCAGCAGCGCCCGCACCTTGGGCAGCGACAGCATGAAGCGGCAGACGAGCGCCTCACTGTCGGCGGATGCCGCGTCAGGATTCAGGCGCACCGTGCGGCGCACTTCGATGTTCAACCGCTGACGAATACCCGCCACGAGCTCATGCGTCATGAGTTGCAGTTCGTCCGCCGACACCGCCTCCTCGGAGAAAAAACCAGGAAAGAGCACATGCAGCAGATCCTCACACAGGGACGCGATAGCCCGCTTCGACGGTAG
>Ga0075471_10001631_pt1 | contig 14793 bp, 15 predicted proteins | sample DEB19_08_DNA_2_FD_74787 | JGI IMG/M metagenome (GOLD analysis project Ga0075471, IMG submission 74787) | Aqueous microbial communities from the Delaware River and Bay under freshwater to marine salinity gradient to study organic matter... | ecosystem: Environmental > Aquatic > Marine > Coastal ... | reverse complement strand
AGACCTGCCAACGAGATGATCGGCAACAACGAGTTCCGCAAGACGTGCTTGAACGCGATCGTGCGCTCGCTCAGACCGGCTGCTCGGAGGGTTCGCACCCAGTCCTGACCGAGGTTCTCGAGCATGGCGGACCGGGTCATGCGAACCGTCAGCGCAACACCCTCGGCACTCAGCACGACCGCCGGAAGGATGAGGTGCTCGATCCCTCCCTGACCCGCTGACGGCAGCCACTGCAACTTGGTGGCGAAGATGTGGATCAGCCCGAGGGCGAGCCAGAAGTTCGGGATCGCCATGCCGGCGACCGAGAACGACGTGATGCCGGTGTCGATCCAGGTGTTCCGCCGGAGCGCAGCCACCATTCCGAGGGGGACCCCGATGGCGAACACGAGCACGAGTGCCGTGGCACCGAGGACGAAGCTGTTCCAGATCTTGTCCTTCGCCAGCGTCGCGATGTCGGCGTTGTTGGTGAGCGAGTTCCCGAGGTCACCCGTGAGCAGGTTCCCCATGTAGGTGCCGTACTGCTCGAGGATCGGCTTGTCGAGACCGATCTGCTCGCGGAACAACCGGCGATCCTCGGCGCTCGCCGAGGCGGGGAGACGGGCCGCCGTGACATCGCCACCCGACATGCGGATCGCGGAGAACACTGCCAGCGAGGACAGCAACAGCAACAGCAGGGTCGACACGACCCGTACGGCGATCTTCTTCATTTCGCGCTCGCCCTTTCCACTGCGGTGCGCAGTCTCGGATCGAGCAGGTCGCGGAGCCCGTCACCGATGAGGCTCACGCTCAACACCATCAGGAAGATCAGCACGCCGGGGATCGTGGATTCCCAGTGGTTCAACTGCAGATAGTTCCTGCCGTCCGAAACCATCTGACCGAGGCTCGGCAGCGGCGGCTGCGCACCGAGGCCGACGAACGACAGTGCGGCCTCGGCGATGATCGCCACCGCGACGTAGTACGACGACAACACGAGGGCCACCGGCACCACGTTCGGCATGACGTGCCGGAACAGGATGCGCATCGTCGAGTACCCACCCGCTCGTGCGGCCACCACGAAGTCGCGTTCCGCGATGCCGAGCACCTCACCTCGAACCACTCTCGCGATGGCAACGGTGTTCACGAGTCCGACCGCGATGATCACCGGCAACAACCCCGAGCCGATGCTGGCAGCGGCGAGCACCGCGACCAGGATCAGTGGGAAGCCCCAGATGAAGTCGATGATGAAGCTGATGACGTTGTCGGCCTTGCCGCCCAGGAATCCGGCGAACAGTCCGATCACCGTGCCCAGCACCACCGCCAGTGCCGTCACCGCGGTGGCGACGACGAGACTGATCCGGATGCCCACGGTCGCCCGAGCCGCGAGATTCCTGCCGAGCGCGTCGGTGCCGAAGAAGGCACCCGGGGTCCCGACCGGTTTGTGCGACAGCAACAGGTCCTGACTCGCGTAGTCACCGAACACCATCGGGCCGACGACGGCGAGGAGCAGCACCACACCGCCGATGATCGCTCCGACCATCAACGGCTTGCTCTTGCGTGCCCTTCGGAGTCGACTCATTCGTCACCTCTTCCTTGCCAATCCGGCGTCACCGGCGAGCGGGAGGATTCCTACCACGCCGAAAATGGCCGGTTCCCCGGACCAGTCGACCTCTCAGCGATCGACCGGTCCGAGGAACTCGCGCCTCGACACGTGACTTACTTGTCCATCCACACGTCGTTGTAGAGGGGATAGAGGTTCCACACGAACGGCTGCCAGCCCTTGACGTAGTTCTGGTGCACGAAGGTGGCGTACTGGTTCATCAACGGCAGGTACGGCAGGTTCTCCGCCCAGTACGTCTGGAACTTCGACGACGATGCCTGCGCTGACTCGGGCGTACCCGACTGGCGCCACTCGGCGATGATGTTGTCGATGTTCTCGTCGGCGACGTGCGAGAAGTTCGGCACCGGGATCGTCTCCGACGAGGCGAAGATCACCAAGATGTCGAGCGGCACCGGCCACAGCCAGAAGAACAGCGCCATCGGGGCGGCATCGCGACCCTCACCGGACTGCTCCTCGAAGGCGACGGCACGATCGACCACCTTGAGGTTGGCGATCACACCGACTTCCTTGAACTGCTGGGCGACCGCCTCGGCGACGAGCTTCTGCGTGGTCTCGTCCTCGACCACGTAGGTGAACTCGAACCGGGTGCCATCGCGCTCGAGCACGCCGTCGGCGCCGGCGACCCAGCCGGCCTCGGCCAACTTCGCCTTGGCCTTCTCGACGTCGTACTGGTTGAACGCCTCGACGGCCTTGTCGTACTGGCGGTCGGTCTTCGGGAAGGGTCCGTAGGTCGGGTCACCGTTGCCGAACAGGATGGCATCGACCATCGCCTGGCGGTTCAGGGCGTGCGAGAGGCCCTGACGGGTCTCGAGGTCGCCGAAGAACTCGGGATAGTCGCGGTTCATCGTGAGGTGATACCCAGACCACTCCGGGTGCTGGATGACCGTGAGGTCCTTGTTGCCCTTCAGACGCTCGAGGTCGGCGTAGCTCGGCCCGAGGAGGGTGTCGAGTTCGCCGTTCTCGAGCTGCGTTGCACGCTGGCCGGCCTCGGTGATGACGCTCCAACGGATGGCGTCGAGGTAGGCCTTGCCCTTGTTCTTGACGTACGGTGTGTTGCTGCCCGGGTAGTCGTCCCAGCGGGTCACCAAGGTGTGGCTACCGGGGACCCACTCGGTGTGCGTGAAGGGGCCCGTGCCGTCGGCGGTCTCGGTGCCGTAGGTCGACGACGGGTCGGCGCCACCGGCGGCCTTCCAGGTGTCGATGTTGAGCAGCGCCCAGTAGCCCGTCTTGTGCGGGTTGAGCGTGCCGAGCCAGGCGTTCTTCATCTTCAGCGTGACGGTGTTGCCCTCGGCCGAGTAGCCCTCGAACGGGACGGTCGACACGCCACCGATGAAGCTGGTGTCCTTGATGGTCTGCAGCACCTCGGCGACCTGCTTGGCGCCCATCTCGCCACCGCTGTGGCTCTTGCGGCCCTCGGGGATCTCGAAGGTGTAGGTCAGTCCGTCGTCGCTGATCTTGAACGACGAGCAGAACTGCGGCACCGTGTCACCCTCGAGGCCGTCGGTGACGATGGTCTCGTAGATGGCGCTGAAGGCCGGGTCGTACCAGTTGGTCGTGATCGGGTCGTGCTTCGACACGTCGCGGTTGTAACCCTCGCGCAGCGTGCCTCCCGGCTTCGGGGTGCCCCCGTCGCCGCCGTTCGATCCGCCGTTGCTGCCCGAATCGCTGCCACCGCAGGCGGCCAGAATGGCCGAAGCGGCGGACACGCCGATACCCAGACCGAGCAGCCCCTTGGCGAACTGGCGCCGACTGAGCCTCCCGTTGAGATAGCTGTTCGCGAATTCCGATGCCGACCTAACGGCGTCGTCGGTCTCGTGTGACTCCATGGTTCCCCCTGTGAAACGACGTGTGGCCGTGCCCACACAGCCCCGAGTGGTGTCTCTACCCCCAGAGCAATGTTTATATCATTTGCGAATGGACGACGCAAGCACGACCACCCGCCACCGTCACCTCGCCGCGCTCGGCACCGCACTGGTGTGCGATGTCCTCGACTCGCTCGGGCACCGCACTTCGTACCTCGGGCCCACGGTGGCGCCACTCTGGCCGTCGGCGAGTTTCGCCGGCGAGGCGGTCACGCTCGCCTGCGACGCGACGGCCGGACCCGTCGACGAGCCCTACGGCATGCTGTTCGAGGCACTGCGCGATCCGAGACCGGGCGCCGTGCTGGTGATCGCGGCAGGTGACCGATGGTCAGGGGTGTGGGGCGAACTGCTGAGCACCGCAGCGCTCGCTCGAGGAGTCGTGGGCGTCGTCACCGACGGCCTCACCCGAGACCTGTCGGGCATCGAGTCGTTGGGGCTGCCGATCCTGGGGGCCGGCGTGTCGCCGCTCGATTCCGCCGGTCGGCAGGCGTTCGCCCGACTCGACGTCGAGGTGACGATCGGCGATGCATCGATCCAACCCGGCGACTGGGTGGTCGCCGACGAACTCGGTGCAGCAGCGGTACCGGCCCGACTCGTCGATCAGGTGATCGAGCTCGGTCTGCAGAAGCAGCGGGCCGAGTCGACGGTCCGTAGCGAACTGGCAGCCGGCCATGACCTCGGTGAGGTCTTCCGGCGACACGGAGTGCTCTGACACTCGGTGTCGGGGTGTTCAGCGGCGGTCGGTGCGACCATCGGCGGCCAGCACCGCCGCCACCTCGGCAGGGGTGCCCAGGAACTGGTCACCGCGAACCGTTCGCGCCAGCGACGCCATGGCTTGGCCGAGGCGGATGCCCTGAGGAAGGTCGCCGTCGAGCACGCCCATCACGACGCCGGCGCAGAAGGCATCGCCTGCGCCGATGCGGTCGTGGGTCTCGGTGGGGATCGCCGGCGAGAACCCCGAGCCCTCGGGTGAGCACCACGACACGCCACGCGAGCCCTCGGTCAGCACCACGGTGGTCGCCGACACTGCGTCCGCCACCTTCGACGGATCCGGTTCAGCGACGCCGAACACGTCGCGGGCATCTTCCGCCGTGCACACCACCACGGTCGCCGACGCACACAACGGCGTGAGCACCGCACGCGCTCGCTCGGTCGACCACAACTTGGCCCGATAGTTCACGTCGACGACCGTGCGACGACCCGATGCAGCGGCGCGAGCGAGCACCGCCGCGCTCAGACCCGCGCACCCGTCACTGAGGGCCGGTGTGATGCCGGACACCAGCACGAGATCTGCCTGATCCACCCATGACACGTCGACGGTGTCGACGCTCATCCCCATCGCCGCCGAGTGGTTGCGGTCGTACTGCACCGACACACCGCGCGGCGCACCACCCGACTCGGTGAAGTACAGACCGGTACGCGCGCCACTCACCATCTGCACCGGCTCGCACGACACGCTGTGCCGACGGAGTTCACCGATGACGCGGCGACCGAAGGGGTCGTCGGCCACCCGTGACATCCACGCGACCGACCGGCCCATCCGAGCGAGGGCAACGGCGACGTTGGCCTCAGCGCCACCGATCGTCACGTCCAGATGGTTCGCCGACTCGAGCGTCGAACCTGCTGGTGCAGCGAGCCGCACCAGCACTTCGCCGATGGCGAGCACATCGAATCGCGGACGAGGTGTCATCGTTCAACTCCACAGGGTGATGAGTACTGCTGCCCCGCACAGCATCGCACTGCGATACTGGCGCAATGCTGCCGTGGCCGCAGAGCGACATCATCGACCAGCCGTCGTTCTTCCGTCGCGAACCACAGGTCGGAGTGCTGCTCGTTCAGCATGAAGCAAATTCGTTCGCCATCAGGCCGACGAGCGTAGACGACTTCGTGGTGCACCTCGGGAACGATGCACTCGATGCACTCGGCGGTGCCAACAGCGAGTTCACCGGCGCCGCAGAGGAACTGCAACGACTCGGTGCTCGCGTCGTGCCGCTCGTGTTGGCACATGCTCTTCCCGGTGGACCCATGCTCGGCGCTGCATTCGATCACCTGGTCGATCTGGTGATCGGACGACTGCGGCGTCAACCACTCGATGCCGTCGTGTTGTGTCTCCACGGTTCGCTGGCGACGGACGACGGGCGCAGCGATGCCGATCTGGTGTCGGCCGTCCGCTCCGCTGTCGGCCCCTCCGTTCCGATCGCGATGACGCTCGACCTGCACGCCAACGTCACCGCCGAACTGGTGACCGAACCCTGCGTGGTGACGGGTTATCGCACCAACCCGCACATCGACCTTGCCGACACCGGGCGCCGAGCCGTGCGGTTGCTCGCCGCGTCCGTCGCCGGACGTCTGCGACCGGAGCTCGCGATCGCCACGTGTCCGGCGTTGTTCCCCGACCAGAGCCTGCGGGTGCCGGACGGTGTACTCGGCGAGGTGCTCCAAGAGGTACTGCCCACCATCGACCCGTCCGTGATCGACCTCAGTGTGTTCCCGACGCAGCCCTGGCTCGATGCTCCTGGTGTCGGATTCACCACCCTCGCGATCGCCGGCGACGATGCTGCAGCGGCAGCCAGAGCAGCCGAGGCGGTCACCGCCGCAGTGTGGGAACGCCGGGCCGACTTCATCGTGGAACGCCTGCTCCCGCCTCGTGCCGCACTCGACCTGGCCGTGCGATCGACGACGCGGCCCTTCGTGCTCACCGAAGCCGCCGATGCCCCGACCGCCGGAGCGGCGGGTGACAACCCGGCACTGCTGGCCGCACTCGTGGACGCACGACTCGACCTCGATGCGTTCATCACCCTGGTCGACCCTCCGGCGGTCGAGCGCTGCATCGCCGCAGGGGTCGGGGCCACGCTCCCCCTCACCGTCGGGAGCGTCATCGACCGACGATGGGCCCCAGCCACCGACCTCGACGGTCGTGTCCTGTCGATCGGAGAAGGGTCGTACCGACTGCAAGGAGTCGGTTACCACGGCATGACGGCATCGATGGGACGATTCGCCGTGGTGCAGACCGGTCGCACTCGGGTGCTCCTCACCGAGACGCCGGCGTGGTCGGCCGACCCGGGCAGTTGGCGCCATGCGGGGCTCGAGCCGAGCACTGCAGCCGTGCTGTGCGTGCGATCGTGCTCGGACTACCTCGCCAACTTTCCTGCGGCCGCGGCCACGTCGGTCGTGATCGATGCGCCCGGCGCGGCATCACCGAACCTCTCGGTGCTGCCGTTCCGCAGGACTGGCCGTCCGGTGCACCCGGTGCACCCATCGGCCACGCACTGAGCGTCAGGCGGCGGCGTTCCGCTTGTTGGCCGTCGGATAGTCGGCGAGGAAACGGGCGGCGGCCGACACCGAATACGCCGAACCCAGGGGCACGGGCAGTGTGACCCGCGGCGACCCGGAGCACGGGCGACCCTGCACGACGTGCAACCGCAGACCGTCGGAGGTCATCTGCAACACGTAGCTGTACACGGTGGTGAGATCGCTGTGATTGCACACCCCGGTGGCCCCGTCGTCGTGGGCCGCCTGGAGGGCGAAGACATCATCGAGGACCGCCGCTCGGTCGAGGTTGCGCTGCGCCGAGGCGAGCCGCAACTCGGTGGTGTGGTGATCCTCCTGCAGCTCGTGGTGCCCGAGCGCCAGATGGTGGTTCGATCGAGCGGTCGGACCGTCGACGAGCGTCACCGCGACGTCGTGTCCCCGTACCTCGACCACCGCAGCACCCTGGCGGTCGATCATGATCAGGTTCCCCCACGAGGTCGCTTCGGCGGCGCACGCCGAGCGAATCGCTGCGACAGCGGTCGGCACATCGGTGCCGTGACGGAGGGCGACCTCGGTCATCACGTCGTAGTTCTGGTGGCCGTCGAGCGTGACCACGTTCGAATCGCAACAGAGCAGTCCGTGACGGTTGGCGCCGATCGAGAAGCCCGAGTACTCGTCGAGCGACGGGTCGTCTCCCGCCCACGTCGTCATACCCATCACGCCGAACCGGTCACCATCGATCCAGAGGAGGTCGTCGAGATGGGCCCGACCGAAGTCCTTGTTCTTGAACAATGCGTAGGACCCATCGGCGAGTCGGACCACCCCGGTTGTGCACATCGCGGGGATGTTATATTCTCAACGAGATCGTGCGCCACCGCACGATCGGCTGACCGGGGGTGCAGCGAGTGCGGGCAATGAGGATGCACACGGTGGGCCCGACCCTGCCGCCCCGACCACTGCAGTTGGAGGAGATCCCGACACCTCGGGCGACGCATCCGTTTGACGTGGTGGTGCGTGTCGCCGCGGCCGGCGTCTGCCGCACCGACCTCCACCTGCTGACCGGGGAGATGGCCGCACCACTGCCGCTCGTGCTGGGTCACGAGAATGCAGGGTGGGTCCACGAGGTGGGTCCGCAGGTCACCTCCGTCGCAGTGGGTGATCCGGTGATCTGCTTCCCCTTCATCAGCAGTGGTCTGAGCACCACCGAACGCTCGGGACTGGACACGGACGCACCCGATCGCCAGACGCCCGGCATCACCGTCGACGGTGGCTACGCGGAGTACCTGCTCACCAACGAACGGGCGATGCTCAAGGTGCCCGCCGACGCCGACCTCGCCCAGCTGTCCACCCTCACCGATGCAGGCCTCGCTGCCTACCGCGCCTGCCGTCGGGCCGCGGCAGTGCTACGTCCCGGCCAGACCGTGGCCGTGCTGGGCGTCGGCGGACTCGGCCACCTCGCCGTCCAGATCCTGCGGGCCCTCACACCGGCCCGAGTGGTGGCCGTCGACCCGAACACCGAGGCCCGAGCACTCGCGACGGACTGCGGCGCTCACCTGGCGGTCACACCCGCCGACATGACGACCGTCGCCCCCGACGGCGTCCGGGTCGCGCTCGACTTCGTCGGCACCAACGACAGCTGCAGCCTCGGCGTGTCGCTGCTCGAGTTCGGAGGGACCTATCTCGCGGTCGGTGTTGGTGGCACACTGCACCTGCCGCTCGCGTCACTCGTCGAGGGAGAACGACATCTTGAAGGGGTATTCGTGGGGACGTACACCGACCTGGTCGAGATGACCGAACTGGTGCTGAACGGGCAGGTCGTGCCCCGCATCATCCAGTATCCGCTCGAGGAGGCGAACCAGGCCCTGCACGATCTGGCGGCCGGACGGGTCGTCGGACGAGCAGTGCTCGTTCCGGGCGGTGCAGCATGATGTTCCCGATGTCTTCGCCCACGGCACTCGTCACCGGCGCCGCTCGAGGAATCGGCCTGGCCTGCGCACGCCGCCTTCGCGCCGCAGGGTGTCGAGTGGTCGGCGCCGACCTCGGCACGCCCGCACTGCAGCACGCCGCCGACGAGTTCGACGTCGTCGCACCGCTCGACGTCACCGACAGCGACGCCGTGGCGCGGCTCGTCGGTGAGCACGGCCCCTTCGACATCGTCGTCAACAGCGCCGGCATCGTCGGGCCCAACAAGCCGACCTGGCAGGTGTCCGACGACGAGTGGCACGCGACGATGCGGGTGAACCTCGACGGCGTCTTCCACGTGTGCCGCGCCGTCGTGCCCGGCATGATCGACCGCGGATGGGGACGGATCGTCAACATCGCCAGCATCGCCGGCAAGGAGGGCAACCCCAATCTCGCCGCGTATTCTGCGTCCAAGGCAGCGGTCATCGGCTTCACGAAGTCGCTCGCCAAGGAGGTCGCGGTGAAGGGTGTGCTCGTCAACTCGATCGCACCAGCGGTGATCTCCACCCCGATGAACAGCGACACGGCCCCCGAGGTGCTCGACTACATGATCTCGAAGATCCCCATGGCACGAACCGGGAGCGCCGAGGAAGTGGCGGCACTCGTGCTCTGGTTGAGTTCGAGCGAGTGCAGCTTCTCGACAGGGGCCTGCTACGACATTTCTGGTGGAAGGGCGACGTACTGATGGCTGAGCGAGTGCTGGTGACGGGATCGAACGGTTGCATCGGTGCGTGGGCGGTGAAGTTGCTCCGCGCCGAAGGCACCGAAGTGGTCGCCTTCGACAAGGAGATGGCCGAGCATCGACACCGGCTCATCAACGACGGAGAACTCCCTGATGCCGAATGGGTGCTCGGTGACCTGACGGTGGCCGACGATGTCCGGCGCGCCGCCGAGGGATGCACCCGCATCGTGCACCTCGCTGCGCTGCAGATCCCGTTCTGCCGAGCGAACCCTTCACTCGGAGCCGCGGTGAACGTCACCGGCACCGTCAACGTGTTCGAGGCGGCACGGCACACCGGGGTCGAGCAGATCTCGCAGGCCAGCAGCATCGCCGTCTTCGGCACGGCCGCCGATTACCCCGACCACATCATCAGCATCGATGCCGAGCGCAAACCCACCACACTGTACGGCGTCTACAAGGTGGCCACCGAAGATCTCGCCAAGGTGTACTGGGCGGAGAACGGCATTCGCAGCGTGGGCCTTCGTCCGCACACCGTCTACGGGCCCGGCCGGGATCAGGGCATGACCTCGCTGCCGAGCGTCGGCATCGACCAAGCCGCCCGTCGGCAGGAGTTCCACATCGAGTACGGCGGCACGCTCGACTTCCAATATGCACGCGACGTCGCTGCCGCCTTCATCCACGCCGCACGCGTGCCGCTCGATGGCGCCCCGACGTTCAACCTCGGAGGTCACGTGGTGTCCGTGTCCGACTTCGTCGCAGCCACGTGCGAGGTGACGGGATTCGACGGCATCACCTGCGGCACGTCGTCGCTCCCCGTCGTCGCCGGTGCCGAGGCACACGAGTGGATCGAGGTGGCAGGTGGCGAGGCACCGACACCGCTCCGTGACGCCATCGCCGAGAGCGTGCAGATGTTCTCGGCAGCCTCTTCCCGCGAACAGGAAGGATCGAAGTAGCGATGAAGTTGCTGAGAATCGGAACAGCGGGCAACGAGCGGCCCGGGGTGATCGCGGACGGCACGACCGAGGTGCTCGATGCATCTCCGGTCACGACCGACTACGACCGCGCCTTCTTCGACTCCCAGGGCATCGACCGGCTGCGCAGAGCCATCGAGGCCGGCACCCTGTCGCCCCTCGACACCACCGGTCAGCGACTCGGGCCGCCCATCGCACGACCGGGGAAGATCGTCTGCATCGGGTTGAACTACCGCAACCACGCCAAGGAATCGAACATGGCGATCCCCACCGAGCCGATCATCTTCATGAAGGCTCCCAACACCATCGTGGGGCCCAACGACGACGTCCGTATCCCTCGACGGTCGGTGAAGTCCGACTGGGAGGTCGAGTTGGGCGTGGTGATCGGTCGTCAGACCAGCTATCTCGACGACGAGGCGCAAGCACTCGACCACATCGCCGGCTACGCCCTCTCCAACGACGTCTCCGAGCGCGAGTTCCAGCTCGAGCGCGGCGGCCAGTGGGACAAGGGCAAGTCGTGCGACACCTTCAACCCGCTCGGACCGTGGATGGTGACGGGCGACGAAGTCGGCGATCCACAGGCGCTCGACATGTGGCTCGACGTCGACGGCGAGCGCATGCAGCACAGCAACACCTCGGACATGATCTTCACCGTCGCCCACATCGTGTGGTACGTGAGCCAGTTCATGGTGCTCGAGGCTGGTGACCTGATCAACACCGGCACGCCGGCAGGGGTGGCGAGCGGCTTCAACCCTCCGCGCTTCCTGCGACCCGGCCAGGAGATCCGCCTCGGCATCAGCGGCCTCGGCGAACACCGGTCGCACACCGTGGCCACGCCCTAGGCGGCGAAGTTATATCATCCGTGCGTGCACGAGTTTCGCAGTGACGTCGCCGGATTGTGCGAACCCCCTGAGCCGTACTCCTATTCGGTCCGGGCGGGGAACACCCTCTACCTCGCCGGGCAGGTGGCCCTCGACGAACAGATGCGGATCGTCGGCACGTCCCTCGGTGAGCAGGCCCGTCAGGTGTGGGCGAACATCGAGGCGGTCCTCACGGCCTCCGGTGCCGGGCTGAGCGACATCGTCAAGATCAACTACTTCCTCGCGGACATCCGTGACCTCCCGCAGGAGATCGCCGTGCGACGCACCATCTTCCCTGCCGAGCGGATGCCCGCCGTCACCGCTGTCCAAGTGGCGGCGCTCGGCCTTCCCGGCCTCCTGATGGAGGTCGACGTCATCGCGGTGGTGCCCCATGGCTGAACAACCGGACGTCGCAGCACTGGTCGAGGCCGGCCTCGCGCTCGCTGGTCTCTCCGGGCCGCTGTTCGACCACGAAGCCATCCGCCTCGATCTCGTCGATCGACTCGCGGTCGACGACGCCCTCGACGCATTCGTCGGTGTCGGCGACCCCGGAGCACCTGCTCCCTTCTCTGCAGAGGACCCACGATGACCCGATCGGTGACGGAGATCGCCTCGGCGTTGCGGTCGGGTGACGTGACGGCGCGGGACCTGGCGGAGCGCTTCCTCGACGAGCAACACCGACTCGACCAACAGCTGCACAGTTTCGTGGCCGTCGATGCCGATGACGTGCTCGAGCAGGCCGACCGCGTCGACACCGAACGACGAAACGGCGTCGACCGGGGCCCGTTGCACGGAGTGCTCGTCGGCGTGAAGGACATCATCGACGTCGCCGGTTACCCGACACGGTGCGGATCGCCGCTGTACTCCGATCGGGCCGTCGAGCGCGACGCCGAGGTGGTCACGAAGCTGCGCAGCGCCGGGGCGATCATCGCCGGCAAGACCGCGACGCACGAACTGGCGTGTGGTGTCGTCACGTCACCGACCGCCAACCCGTGGGACACGCAGCGGGTTCCCGGCGGATCCAGTGGCGGCTCGGGTGCTGCCGTTGGTGCAGGTCTCGTGCCGATCGGCCTCGGTTCGGACACCGGTGGGTCGATCCGCATTCCTGCTGCCCTGTGCGGCACCGTCGGCCACAAACCGACCTATGGGCTGGTGAGTGTCACCGGCGTCGAACCGCTCTCTGTCTCGCTCGACCACCTCGGACCGCTCGGGCGAACCGCAGCCGACTGCGCCCACGCCCTCACCGCGATGACCGGCGGGAACGTCGACCATGCCTCGATGCTCGGTCGTGACGTCGCCGGGATGCGCTTCGGGTTGCTGATGGACGCTCCGTTCGCTCCGATGCAGCCCGACATCGAGCGGGCGATGCACGATGCCACCGAGCACCTCACCTCCCTCGGTGGGTCCTGCGTTCCGGTTCGTCTCCCCTCGCTCGACCACACGCTCGCCGCCGAGTTCGGCATCATCCCGCTCGAGGCGTACCTCCACCACGCCGCTGCCCTTCGTGACCGGCCGGCCGACATCGACCCGGGCATCCGCACCCTGCTGGTCGCCGGTGCCGTGGCGCCGGCGTCGCTGCACCACCGGGCCAGTCGGGCACGGGTGCTGATCACCCAGGAGATCGCCCGCACCATGGACGAACTCCGCCTCGATGCCCTGCTCAGCCCCACGCTTCCCGCAACGGCGTCGCTGATGACGCGATCCGAGTTCACCTTCGGCGACATCGTCGAGCACATCTCCGTCTCCTGGGTGCGAACCACGGCACCGTTCAACCTCTCGGGGCAGCCCGCCGTGAGCGTGCCCTGTGGACTGGACTCGGAAGGACTGCCGATCGGCCTCCAGATCACCACCCGGGCGGGCACGGACGCCCTCGCCCTCGCCATCGCCCACGCCTTCGAATCGACGCGTCCATCAGATTCCGGCAAGCCCAAGGTGCACGTATAGTTTTCCATTCCCAAAGGCGGGACGGATTCATGGAACATCGCGACACGCCATCCGAAGACAGCAACGTCGAACAAGTGCTGGCCCATGTGCGCGAGCGCATCATCAGCGGCGAGTTCCCGCCCTCGTCGAAGTTGCTGCCGAAGGTCATCGCCGAGGCCTGCGGTACCAGTTTCATCCCGGTCCGTGAGGCACTGAGGGTGCTCGAGTCGGAAGGTTTCGTCACGTTCGTCCACAACCGGGGAGCGTGGGTCACCCCGCTCTCAATGAGCGACCTCGACGACCTCTACACCATCCGGATCGAACTCGAGTGCGAAGCAGTGCGGCGGGCGGCGCCGTTGTCGAGCGACGAGATCCGTCGACTCGAACAATTGCTCGAGCGAGCCGATGTCGCCAACCGAACCGGCGATCGGGCCACCGTCATCGAGATGAACCGCGAGTTGCACCTGTCGATCTACAGCAACGCCGGTTCGCCCCGACGGATGAAGCTCATCGAACAACTCTGGTTGCACTCCGCCCGCTACCAGCGACTCTCGCTGCTCTACCGCCACGACGCGGCCGACGCCGAGCACCGACTCATCCTCGAATGCCTCGCCCGCCGCGACCAGAAGGGTGCGGCCAAGGCGCTCAAGACCCACCTCGAGACCACGGTGCGACTCCTCCGTGAAGGTATCGAGAGCAGTCATTCGGCCGGAACCCTCCCACGGGCAGCACAGTTGCTCGATGCCTGATCCGGTGGCCAGCGACTTCGCCGAGCGCGGGTACTGCATCGTGCCTGCGTCCGACGTCGAGGTCCTCGACCGACTGCGCACGACGATGCGCGACACGTGCTACGAGCTGCTCGGCCTTCCCCGCGACGCTGGCTCGGCTGACATCGCCCATGACCTCGACCATCTGCACCGTCACCTGCCGGACGCCGATGCCGCTGCCCGCCTCCGGTTGGACCTCACCAAGACGCTGGGCGACCACGCCTCGGTGGGCCGGTCGGTGTTCGCCGCCTTCGAGCGGTCGATCCGACCGCTCGTCGGCCACGACGTGCTCTCCCAACGGGTGGCGAACGTGGTGCTCCAGCCACCCGGTGATCCGCACCCCACCGTGCTGCACCGGGATGCACCGGCCAACTCGCCGTACGAGGTGATCGCCTGGGTGCCCCTCGTCGACTGTCACGCGACGAAGAGCATGTACCTGCTCGACCGCCAACGCTCTGCGGCCGTGCTCGCCTTCCACCACGACCACCCTGACGACCCGCACGGTCTCCAGCACCTGCTCGACCAGCACGCCGAGTTCGTCTCGGTCTCGTTCGGCCAGGCACTGCTCTTCTGGTCGGGACTGTTCCATGGATCGGTGATCAATGCCGAGTCCACCACCCGACTGTCCCTGAACACGCGATTCAAGAGCCTGTTCGCGCCCCTCGGCATGAAGGATCCCCTCCGCTACTTCGAGGTGATCGAGACCTCTCCGCTCACCCGACTCGGCCTCGCCTTCCAGCGCGACGAGGGTTGACGTGCAGTCCTTCGTGGGGGTGCTGCTCGAGTTCGACGCCACGGTGAATCCCGAGCCGGGTGTGGCGCGTGCCCCGACCGCCACCGAGCAGTTCGCTGCCCTCGAACGCTCGGCCCGGAGCAGGGGCGGGACACTCCAGACCGAGACATTCGTCGCCCGGCGG
>Ga0075471_10001628_pt1 | contig 14816 bp, 10 predicted proteins | sample DEB19_08_DNA_2_FD_74787 | JGI IMG/M metagenome (GOLD analysis project Ga0075471, IMG submission 74787) | Aqueous microbial communities from the Delaware River and Bay under freshwater to marine salinity gradient to study organic matter... | ecosystem: Environmental > Aquatic > Marine > Coastal ... | reverse complement strand
CGCGCACGGGAGTCGCAGCCGTCTGGATGTCGCCTGGTGTGTAGCTCGCCGCCAGCTTGTGCGGTTCGGTTTGATGCGTACGCGCCGCAAACTCCACCATCTGCGTCGTCGCAGGTTCATCCGGCCCGACGAGCCGGATCTCGTTGACCCACTTGATCCACGTACAGCCGTACCATCCGGGGACGACCAGTCGTACCGGCTGGCCGTGATCGGCCGGCACCGGTGCGCCGTTCATCCGAATGGCGAGGAACGCACCGAGCTTGTCGAGCGATGCGAGTGGGAACACCCAGCTGGCGCCGACGATCGAACGCTGTGACACCTGCCCAACGTGGTCGTAGCCGCTGATGAGCACGCCGGTGGCGTCCTTTGACGGCTTCAACCGCGCGATGACCTCGGTCAGCGGGATGCCTTCCCATTCCGCCACGCTCATCAAGCCGAAGTTCGCCGGGTTGGCGTTGCCCGAGCACTCGAACAAGTGCGGCCCCTGCTTCTTCGACATCCTGGTCAGATCGTCGAGCTTGAGCAGGGCAGGTGATGCCATCAACCCGCTCGCATCGAGTGTCCAGGGGCCCTGGTGATTGGCGGCAGCCGCCGGAATCTCGGTGCGGATGTAGGCCAGCTCGTTGGGCGTAATCAGCTTGCCGGGCTCGAGCTTTGACAGGTCCGTCACCATGCGCGCATCGAGACCCTGGCCGCCGTATTTGACGCCAAACTCCTGCACCTGCGACCGGTCGCGGAACAGGGGCAGCGTGCCCAATAGCTCCGAAGCAGGGCTGGCCACGCACGGCACGTCCATGGCAAGGCGTGTCAACACTTCGCCCGGATCGACGAGCGTTGCCGCGCTTGCGGCCGCAAATGTTCCCAGCATCTCTCGGCGTGACGGTTTCATGGCCAGCATTATACTGGCCCTATGCGTTTGACCGCATTGAGGCTCACCGTGGCCGCGGGTCTTCTGGCTGCGGGCTACTGGCTCCTGGATGCCGGCAGCCTGGCGGCTCAACAGCCGACGTTCCGCGCTGGTGTGACCCTGGTCACCACTGACGTCATTGCACGCGACAAGGATGGGCGGTTTGTTGCCGACCTGACGCGTGAGAATTTCACGGTCCTTGAAGACGACCAGCCGCAGAAGATTGCGTCGTTCACGATGGTTCGGGGCGGCCGCAGCTACAACCTGCTGCTGCCCGAGACACCGGCGGCCACGGCGCCCCAGGAAGGCCTCGTGTTGCCGACCCCGAAGGCACGGGTCGACGAGTCCAGCGGCCGTGTGTTGCTGATCTTCATCGACGACCTGCACTTCGAGCCGGAATTGTCGCCGCACGTGCGGCGGTTGATGCAGCAGATCACCGACACGCTGGTGCACGACGGCGACATGGTCACGGTCGTGTCGAGCGGACCGTCGTACGTCGAGATTGGCCCAACCTACGACAAGAAGGCGGTGAGGGAAGCGGTTGGCAAGATTCGTGGCTCGGGCCCGATCCCGGCCGAAATCTTCCAGAGTCTCGAGACCTCACAGGGGCCGGCCTACCTGCGGCAGCGCGCGCAGATGGCTTTTTACACCGCGTACAACATCCTGGCCGGACTCGAGACCATCAACAACCGCCGCAAGGCTGTGATTTACGTCAGCACCGGCTACGACTTCGACCCGTTCAGAGAAGGCCGCGAAGGCAGGGATCGCATTCAGGGCGGGCGATTCTCCGACCCGCTGCGCTTCCTGAACGACAGCAATAATCCGTACCTGCAAATGGGGCACGCGACCGCCGAGATCGACTTGCATCGGCTGATGCGAGAGCTGACGCTGTCGGCCAACCGCGCCAATGCGTCGCTCTACACGATCGATCCGCGTGGGTTGCAGGGGGTTGTCGACCTTGGTTCGTTCGCGGACCAGAGTGAGTGGCGGACCTACATCCAGAAGACGACGAGTTCACTGCGATACCTGGCAGAAGCGACCGGTGGATTCCCCATCGTCAATACCAACGACTTCGTCGGCGAATTGAAGAAGATCGACGCGGAGACCAGCGACTACTACGTGCTCGGGTTCTATTCGTCGAACCCCGACCCGATGAAGCGCACCCGCACACTTGAAGTGAAAGTTGACCGGCCGGACGTCGACGTCGCCTCACGCACCGGTTATTCGCTCAAGACCTCAGGCAAGGTGCCCCTGCCGCCGCAGCCGACGGCCAAGCCGCCCAAGAAGTAGCCAGTAGCCAGTGGCCAGTAGCAAGAATCAGTCTTGCATCTGGCTACTGGCTACTGCATCTGCGCGATCTATTCGCGGGCGAGCGCTTAACGGCGTGAACACCGTGTACGGCTCGCCGTTGTCTTTGTGCAACGCCTGCGGCGCCACCAGCAGCGCATCGTCATACGCGTGTGACGCGACGCCGGCGTCGAGGCACGCGGTTTCGATCGCCTCGTCACGCGCCTGGCTAAACGGTGTGTAGTCACGATTCAGGAGCACCGCTTCGGTGCCGAGCGCGGGCACGACCGTGGCGGGATCGCCGGCGCAGATCAGCAACCGTCCACCGTGGGCCGCGATCGCGCTCGAGAAGTCTTCAAGGCTTTCGAGCGCGAACGCCAGTGAGTTGACTGATCGATACGGGCGGTCGCCCACCTGACGATCGTCTAGGACTAAGCAGGTCGCGACGAGGTCGGATTGCTGCAGGGCGGCGCGACGCGCCGAGTTGTCGAACAGGCGCAGGTCGCGGCGGAAGACGTGCAGCGCGCTCTTGTACTGTCTCACGCGGTCATTCACTCCAAGAGGGACGTCTAGAGTAACCAGGCGTGAAGTTGCATCTACAGATAAATTGGTCCATCGTAGAGCGATTAGCGCCAAACTCAGGAGAAGAACATCATGGCTGACGCGCATTCCGCATCCAAAGACGTGCAAGGGCTTATCGCCGCGCTCGACACCTATCTGGTGAGGCGGGCCCCCGTCCAGATCCCCGACGGCGGCAAGGAGTTGATCGTCAAGTTCGGACCGTGGATTACCGTCGTCATGCTGATCCTGACCCTGCCGCTGCTGCTGGTGGCGCTGGGCATCGGCGCCGTGCTGTCGCCGTTTGCCGGCGCGACCGCCGCGGCCGGCTTCAGCATCACGTCGATCTTTGTCATCGTGCAGATCGCCCTGATGGTGATGGCCCTGCCAGGCCTGTTCGCGCGCAGGATGTCGGGGTGGACGCTGCTGTTCTACGAGCAGCTGGTGTCGTTCGTGCATTCGCTGCTGATGGGTTCGATCGTCAGCGGCATCATCGGCGTGGTGATCGGGATGTACATCCTGTTCCAGGTCCGCGAGAAGTATCACTGATCCCATAAATCACGATCCGGAGCCCGGGCGTGAGCCTGTCGATCAGCGCGCCCAGTAACGCGCCCAGCGCGGGGAATACCGTGGCGCCATCCGCGCACTCGACGCGCGCGTCGACATCACCCGAGTCGTCGGCGATCGCACCGGCGCACCTCGCTGTTTCCATCGCGGCGCCGACGCCAAGTCCGACGAACGTGCCGTTCTTGATCGAGTCACGTTCACGGCTGCGAATACGGCTGATGCGCGCCGAAGCAACCGTCTCAAGGCGACCGGCGATGATGCTCACACCGTCGGCGGATAGCTCTTCGAGCCGACCGTGCACAGCCCGGCCGCACTCGTCGAACACTCCCGAACGGTGATGACCGGGCATGTCGCGCGTCTCGCCATGCCCGGTCGTCGATTCGAGCAGCGGCACGACGGTTGATGCCACCGTGCTGACGAGCAGCCGTTCCGCAGCGCTCGGCCGTACGCAGGCATGAATACCCGCGCGCGCGGGCTGGCGAACTGCAGCGACACGATCGCCGGGCGGGTCTTTCTCAGGCTCATGCCCTCGGTGAGAATCGCGCGCCGGCGGCCGACGAGGAACGGCTGCAGCAAAAGCAGGAAGCTCAGAGTCGGAAGGCACGCCAGATGGAGAGTTATGCGATGATTTTAGGGGTGAGTAGTAAAACGAAGCAGAAAAACACCCGGGTGGTTTCCATAATGCTGACTCTGAGCTGCATCGCGGTGTGCGGAGGAGACGTGCTGGCCCAGCCACGGTCGCCGGCGTCCACCGAAGCCGGGTTGGTAGACGGCTCTCGGCTGGTTGGTCAGCTGCGCCCGTCCTCATCGTCCGGGCTGGTACTTGCGGCCGGGCAGCTCGGGCAGCTCACGATTCCCTGGGACGCAGTTGACCACGTCGCCTTTGGGGACCCAGTCCGCGTCACCAAGAAGGACGGAACTGTCGCGGAAGGTACAGCCTCAATCAAGGACGGCGTGCTGACCTTGCAGACGTCGGCATCATCTTCCCCAGTGTCGGTCGGAATGGCCGATCTCGCGACGCTGGAGTGGACCGAACAGCCGGGGCCGACATGGCGTGACCGCGTGCATGCGACAGGCGTATCGTCCTTCGACTTGATGCGCGGCAACACCCAGACGCAGCAGCTTTACCTGTCCGCGAGCATGGCCTACCGCGCCACGGATGTTGGCCTCGGCATGTATGCAGAGCGCAGCGTCAACCAAGTCGGAGCCTCTCCAGAAATCGACACGGTTGCCGATTCCGCACAAGCGGGAAGCCGTTTGGATCGCTACGTCGGATCGAGCACGTTTGTCTTTTTTTCCGGCGACTACAAGCACGACCGGTTTCAAAAAGTGCAGCGCCTCTGGGCGACGGCCGGTGCTGGTCGCGACCTTCTGTCCACCACTCGTGGCGTAGTTTCCGTCATGGCCGGTGTCTCCCGTGGTCGCGATGCGGAAGAGCGATCCATCGGGTCGACTCGCCCCCAGGAAATCGAGGCCTCTCGAACCTACTGGCAGCTTCGCCTCAGCGCCGGCGCACGAGCGAGGCTGGGGCGAGAAGGAACTGAATTGGCGCACGACGTGGTCCTGTACCGGCAGCTGGGAGCTGCGGTCGCCAATGTCTCAGCCGGGGCTGGACGCGGTGGAGTGAGACTGGCGATTCCTTTAACGGGACTCATGCGAACGGAAATGACATCTCAACTCGCCGTGCCGCTGGCGCGTGGAATATCGTGGCAGGCACAGGCAAATTTCAGTGCGACCAATCATCCCTACCCCGGCGCCACTTCCAAAGACCTCGCGCTGAGCACGGGAATCAGGCTCGATTTCGGTAATGACACACTGAGCGGATATGCCGGCAGCGGGAGCAACGTCGGCACGCTGGCGGGCTCCGGAGCAGCTCGTAAGCGGTCAACCAAGCGACTGACGCCTGCGGCGTCTGGCATCTGACGGGAGCGAGACGTGCTACTGATTTCTGCGGTAAAAGACAGCCTGCCGGGCGCCTTTCTGCTGCTGGTGGTCCTGGCCGTCGGCGCGGTCGAGTTGGGCGCCTGGTGTTACCGGCACCGAAGCCAGCGGTCGGCGCCGGACGATGAAGGCTTGCTCATGGACGGGGTGGTGGGGCCGTCACTCGGTCTATTTGCGTTGATGGTGGCCTTTACGTTCGGCCAGGCACTGGACTTGGAGTCGCAGACTTACTCCGATCTGGTTCAAGTAAAACTGGCGGCCACGCACTTGCGCGACATGGCCGAGCTGCTGCCTGAAGAGGTGCGCAGTGAGATGGAGCCAATCGCCGCGTCGTACTCCCGGACGTTGCGGACCGCAATTACATCCAATGAGCTCGACGCCGCCTTGCCCGAGCTCCGCGGCGCCGAATTGCGGCTTCGACGGCTCGTCGGTTCTGTCGACGGTCCCGGAGCCGACGTCGTGTCGGCGCGTGTTGATGACATTGCCACTGCAGTGAATCAGCTCTTCGTGGATTCCGCACAGCGCGTTCCGGCAACCGTGTTTGCCGTCCAGACCCTTTACTACATCGCCTGCTTCGTGATGCTGGGATACCAGTCGTCGGAGAAGCAGCTCGATAAAGGTGGACGGCTGTTCCTGCTTGGTCTTGCGCTGCTGTTCGCAGTCGTTATGCTGATGGCGATGAACATCGGCCGGCCGGGGCTCAACGCCATGTTGTTCGACCCGTTGCCTCTGTGACGGTCGTGGCGGTCCAGAACCGCCACCGCCGTTCCACTCACTGAGTGGGCAGCGTTCGACCTTCGCCTCCCCGCAGCCTTCGCCAACATCGAGTCGCAGCTAGGCTCGACCGTGCGGGCGCTCACGCAGCAACAGCTACACGCCCACCAGATGCGCGCCATCTTCGGCAACTCCTTCCCCCTCCATCGAGTGGCTGACGCGATGAAGGAGGGATGCAGTCCGGTCGTGAAGAACGCCACCGGGACGCCCAGGGTGCCTCGAGCGTGAGGCCGGCCGCGGCCGGCTCGGCGCGCCACCCATCGGGTGCCAGCCAGCGGAAATCGCGGTTAAGCAGGTTGTTAAGGACGGGACGCGCGGCGGAGGTCGCGCCCTGACTCCCCGCGCGCGTCGCGGCGGTGCGCCGTCCAACATCTGGCGATCATTCTTCAGCTCGGCTCCCGTTTCGCCCGCGCACGTGCGGCAATCGCGCGCAACATACCGGGAAAGATCAACGCATGCGCCGGCACAAGTGCATACCAATAGAGCAGGCCGGCGAGTCCCATCGGATCAAAGGTCGCCGTCTGGCGGATCACGCTGGCCGAGCCCGACGAGGCGATGTGATACTCGAGCCAGGCGCGGCCCGGCAGCTTCATCTCGGCCACGAGGCGCAGGCGGCCGTCCGGCTCGCAGACTTCCACGCGCCAGAAATCCACCGCATCGCCGGCCCGCAACGGCCGCCCCTGCGGCCGGCCGCGGCGCATCCCCACACCGCCGGCCAGCAGGTCCATCGCGCCGCGAAGCCGCCACAGCCACGTGTACGGTGGCCAGCCGGTTTCGCCGCCGAGCTCGGAGACGATCGCAAAACAATCCGCTGGTGTGGCCGCCACATCGACGGCTCGCACGTCGGTGCGCCGGCGGCCGGCGGACTGCGGCGCACCCGCTTGTATCACGCCAGACGCCGAGGCCGCATCGATCCAGCGCGTCTCCGCGTATTCGCGATCTTCGTTCTCGAGCGCGGCTTGGATGGCCTCTGCCACGCCGATCGGCCGGACTGAAAACAGGCGGGCCGCCGTGTCTGTAGTCACGACCGTCGGATGCTTGATGCTCTCGATCAACTTGCGTCCGACCCTCGCATAGAGCGGCGTCACGAGGCCGAGCCACCAGCTGCTCAGCGTTGGGGTCAGCAGCGGCACCGGGATCATCAGACGCCGCAGGCCGCGTTGCCGCCCGTACTCCTGCATCAAGCCGAGATACGACACCCTATCGGGCCCACCGATCTCGACGACCACGCTGCGCTCAAGCGGGACGTCGAGCGCTTCGAGGAGATACGCGATCAAGTCTTGAATGCCGATCGGCTGCGCCTGGATCGAAACCCACCGCGGCGTCACCATCACCGGCAGGTGCTCGGTGAGCGCCCGTACCAGTTCGAACGACAGGCTGCCTGAGCCGATGACGATCGAGGCGCGAAATTCGCAGGTCGGCACGCCCGAGTCGCGAAGAATGCGGCCCACCTCGTGGCGGCTGCGCAGGTGCGGCGACAACTCGATCCGGTCGTCGCCAAGGCCGCCGAGGTAAATGATCCGCCGCACCCCGGCGCGAGCGGCCGCCTCGGCGAAGTTGCGCGCGCCCGCCTGCTCGCGTTCTTCGAACCCGCTGGCTTCACCCATCGAGTGCACGAGGTAGTAGGCGGTCGTGATTCCCTTAAGTGCCGCATCGAGCGCAGCGCGATCGGTCACATCGCCGGTGACGACGTCCACGCCCGGCACGAGCCGGGCCGCGACGCGCGCCGCATCACGCACAAGACAACGCACGGCTTCACCGCGGGCAACCAGTGCGCGCAGCAAGCGTCCGCCGACATATCCGGTTGCGCCGGTCAGCAACACCATTCCGCCAAGTATATCGATTTCGCGCACGTCCGTCCCCGCGCGTGCAGCTAAAAACAACTTAAGAACGGCGTGAAGGCTGTTCTTAGATGCGTTTGCTAAGGTCATCGCCATGCGACACGTCACGGTGCTGATCGCGATCGGCAGTTCTCCCGCATGGGCGCAACCCGCGGCGGCCGCGGGCGCCACTGTCATCACGCTCGACACCGCGCTGGCGCGCGCGCGCGCCGCCGCGATCGGCAAGACGATCGTCGCGCCGGCCGCGAACCCGTTCGTCGAAGTCCTCGGCGAAAATGGCGGCTCCGGGTCGCGTGCCGCTTGCCGCGATAGGTGATGTCGAGGTTGCTGAGCTCTTCCGACGGATCGCTGTCTTCGCTGGCGCCGAGGCGGATGCGATCGAAGCCGCATCACGTTCAGCAGCCACACCCGATCCCGATCACTTACTTCGTGCAACGCCTTGCCGGTGATCGTGTAAAGCACCGCGACGCCGCCGATGCCGGTGTCGTCAATGACGAACTCGAGGAACGGCATATCGCCCAGGGCGATGCCGCTGCGCGAGATTCGCGGCGGGGTGGTTTGTTGTCCGACGAGCCACTCGCGAGTGGGCGATCGTTCCGGCCGCTGGGCGGCGACCGGCGGTGCCGACGCGAGCCGGATATAGACCGGCATCGGCCTCGTCGGCATCGTGACGGATGCAGGCGGCTCGGCTGAGATTGCGACGTAGTGAGAGCCATCGGACGCGCGCAGCACGTGCGTGCGGACCGACGCGTCATCGGATTCATCCGCCTTTGCGGCGTCGTCCACCGCCGTCAGCAACGCTGCGTGCAGGTCGCGCTGAGTCCTGGAGAGATTGGGTGTTTGCGCCGGTGTGTGGGCCGCGGAACCCACGCCAAGACAAACGGTGACAATGGCCGCGATACGTCGAACGTTCATGGAGGCCCTCGCAGCGCGGGTCGATGCGTGTCGCTTGTGGGAAGCATGCGCCTCGGTTACACTTCCCCTCGAGTTTCTATAATTCCAAACCAATGCATCGCAACCTACTGACTCGCTGTTGTCGCGGAGTGCTCGGTCTGTGTTTTCTGAGCCTTCTCTGCTCCTCCTCGGTTCTTGCACAATCTCCACAAGTTCCCACACTGACTGCCGGCAAGCTGGATGCGTCGGCTGAGGCCCCGGTCATTGACGGCCGTGTCAACGAGGCCGTGTGGAACACCGTGCAGCCGTACTCGACGTTCACCCAGCAGGATCCGATCGAAGGCGCGCCGGCCTCCGAAAAGACCGAAGTCCGCATCATCGTCGGCAAAGGCAACGTGTATGTGAGCGTGATTGCCTTCGACAGCGACCCGTCCAAGATCATCGTCTCGCAGGCGCGCCGCGACGCATCACTGAACGAGACCGATTCGGTGGTGATGGTGTTCGACACCTTCAACGACAACCAGAACGCGTTCGTGTTCGGCACCAACCCGCTGGGCATTGAATACGACGGCCAGGTCGCGCGTGAAGGACAATCGAGCGGGGTGTCACTCGGCGGGGGCACTGCCGCTGGCACACAGCGCGGCGGCATCAGCGCGTTCAACCCGAACTGGGACGGCGACTGGAGCGTTCGCGCGCAGATCACCGAGCGCGGGTGGGAGGCCGAAATGGCGATCCCGCTCAAGACGCTGCGCTACCAGACGGGCACCGATCGCACGTGGGGCTTCAACGTCGTCCGCAACATCCGCCACAAGAACGAGCAGGTCTATCTGGCAGCGATCCCGCGCGGTTTCGACATCTATCGTGTGTCGTTGGCGGCGAAGATCAACGGCCTGGACCTGCCGGCGCGCCGCGACATCAAGCTGATTCCCTACGCGCTCGGGTCGGTGAACAAGGACTACACCCGCGCCGCCGGTGACCAGGTCGACAAGAACGGCGACGTCGGCCTCGACGTGAAGTGGGGGATCCGTCCCAACCTGACGCTCGATGCGACCTACAACACCGACTTTGCGCAGGTCGAAGCCGACGAAGAGCAGGTCAACCTGACGCGCTTCGACTTGTTCTTCCCGGAGAAGCGGCCGTTCTTTCTCGAGAACGCCTCGACCTTCCAGTTCGGCAATCCGCAGCAGATCGACCTGTTCTTCTCGCGCCGCATCGGCTTGTCGTCGGCGGCGCTGCCGATCGACATCCGCGGCGGCGGCCGCTTGAGCGGCAAGGTCGGCGGCTGGAATGTCGGCTTGCTGAACATCCAGGTCGACGACATCGAGGACGCCAACGGCAACATCACCGGGCCGGCCAACAACTTCAGCGTCGTGCGCATGCAGCGTGAGGTCGGCCGATCGAGCTACGGTGCGATCTTCGTGGGGCGCGTGGGGTTCGGCGAGCGCAAGCTCACCGAAGACTGGAACCGCGCGTATGGCGTTGACGCGAACATCCAGCTGAACGCGAACTCGCGTTTCTCGGCATTCCTGGCGCGCACCGACACGCCCGAAGCGCGCTCGTCCGTGCGTGGAGCGGCGCACGGCTCCGACTACTCGGGCCGCGCGTTCTACAACTACACCGACAATCTCTGGCAGATCTCGGGCGGCTATTCGCAGGTCGGCACCGACTTCAATCCGGAGGTCGGCTACCTGCCGCGCCGTGGCTATCGGCGTCCGGAGTTCCGGTTGTTCTTCCAGCCGCAGCCCAAGCGCATCCAGTGGATTCGCCGCATCGCCCCGCACATTTCCTACAACTCGTTCTGGGACATCACGACCGGCGATCGCCAGTCCGAGGCGTGGCACATCCACCCGTTTGAGATTCAGCCCAAGCAGGGTGGCCGCTTCGGCTGGTTTGTCGACTACACGCGCGACAACCCGACGTCCCCGTTCACGGTCTACAACCGTGATGGCCGGCGCGTGACGATTCCTGTCGGCGAGTACGACTGGTACCAGCATGCGTTCGAGTATCTGCACAACCCCAGCGCGCGCGTGACCGGCACGATCCGTGCCCGCGTCGGCAAGTACTACGATGGCGATTTTAATGGCGTGGAGATCACGAGCGACTATCGCATCACGCCGAAGGTCACGGCCAGCCTTGGCTGGACGCGTCAGAACATCGACCTGCCGTACGGCAAGTTTCGCAACGACCTGGTGCCGATCAAGGCCAACTTCTCGATTACCACGCTGATCAACATGTCGGCGCTGCTGCAGTACAACGGGCAGACCGGCCAGTTCTCCTCGAACGTGCGCTTTGCCTGGCTGAATCGCAGCGGCACGGGATTGTTCGTGGTGTTCAACGATCGCCGCGATCTGCTGAGCTCAACCTCGATCGAGACGCTGGGCCGGTCGTTCGTGGTGAAGTACACGCGGCTGGTTGACTTCTAGTCCGGCTGGCGGCCTTCAGAACCGAATCCGAAGGCCGCCGCCCAATTCCGCTCCACCAATCTTCGACGACAGTCCGGCGCCACCTAGCGAAATCAGCTCCGCGGTGGCGCCGCTATACTTCGCGCCCACGCCGATGCCGACGTTGCGGGTGACGTAGTAGGCGAGGTCCGCCCCTGCGCTGGCAGCCCACTGGTTGACCTTGCCGGTGCCGATCGCCACGGCCGAGAAGGTCGCGGTGTCGAACGGGTACGCCTCCGAATACTGAATCGCGGTAATCACGTCCTGCGTGAGCGACAGTCGACTCGGACCGGCAAAGACGCTCGCGGTCAGTCGCGGGGAGAGTTGGAACATGCCGCGGAGGTGCATCGCGATGGCGAGTTCCTTTCGCTCGAGGCTGCTGACATTGCCCTCGAACGTCCGCGCCTGATTGAACTGAAACGGATAGGGGATCGAGCCCGTGACGCTGGCGGGGAACGACGTGCTGAAACTCGTCACCCCGACACCGATCCCGACGTTCCGCCAGAGCCTCAGCGTGGCACTGCCTGAAAACGCGGTGCCGGCCGGCACGTCATAGCTGGCCGTCAGTGATGCGGTCTCGGCGTAGACCGTCGGAGAAGCCGAGTCTGTCATCGACTGCGTTGCGGCGTGGTAGATGCCGTCGATCTCCACGTGCAGCCGCTCGACCGGCACGTGCTTTGGCATTGGCCGCGCCGGCGTGCGAACCTGGCCTGGCTGCGGGCGTGGGCCCGTCCTTTGTTGGGCCATCGCCGTCGTGCTAACGAGCGCGAGCAGGGCAGCGATCGGAACTGCGCGAGCGATCGTCATTTCCGCACCGGCCTTCGCAGGGTGTGAGTGGTGATCGGATCGTCGGTGCCGTTCAGCGGGGGCAAGCCGAACGCCACATAGTCGGTGTCGAAAATGCCGACATTGCCGTTGTCGTCGGTCCCGTAAAAGGTGAACTGCGCGTAGCCCGTCGATCGGCCAGGAAGCGACGTGCACAGCGTTGCGCACGCCGTGGCGCCCGGCCCGATGCGGGTGCTGCCGGCCTGGCACTGATTGAACTGGCTGGCGAACGTGGCCCCACTGAACTGCTGCTGGCTGAGCAACCGGCCTTGCGGATCAAGCAGGAACATCGTGTACGACGACACCGTGTAGCCAACCCGCTGGAACTCGCGCAGCGAGAGGCGATAGGTGAATGACGGCGTCCCGCTTCCGCCGCTGCAACTGGCGGTCGAGCCGGTGACGGCGCGCGGCGAGAAGGAGTTGGTGACCGCCGCGGCGGGCGAGGTGACCCCCACGGCATCCCACGCGCCTGAGACGGCGCGCTCGGCCGCGCTCCCTGAGCCGTACAAATCCCTGGCTGACTGGATCGTCGCAACGCGCGCCAGGTAGAAGGTGCCGGCGCTTGGCAGCATGGTGGTAAAGGCGCGATAGAAGATCCGTTCGATTTGTTCGCGGTTCGCGGCGCCAACCCCGGTGACCACGCGCCGGGACGTAGAATGCGTGCCGCCCTCGATCGCCAGATAGAACGCGTTGTTTGCAATCCCGGAATTGATGTGCACGCCGCCTGAGTCGAACGGCCCCGACACGGCCCCGATGTAGTAGCGGTCACCGAAATGATCCGGCTGGTCGTAATCGGTGGGGCGGACCAGCGAGCGAAGCAGTGCCGTGCTGTTGGCCGCCAGGTCTTCGCCCATCAGGTAGTCGGCGCGGCCCGTTCCGCTTCCAGCGGGCTGGAAGTAGTGCTCGATGCTGGCGCCCATGATGTCCGAAAACGCCTCGTTCAGCGCGCCCGACTCATCCTGGTAGATCAGGTTTGATGAGGCGTCGGTGACGGCGTGCGTCAGTTCGTGCCCGACCACATCCAGGGCCGTGGCAAAGTTGCGGACCCCGCTTGGAAACGTCGAGAACAGTCCGGCCGGGAGGCCTGCGCCGTACATGATGCAGCGGCAGATCGTGCTGTAAAACGCGTTCACGAAGAACGTGCCGAGGATCGCCGACGAGGAGGTTCGCGCGTCGGTCAGGCGCACGGGGTGCACAAGGCTCGTGATCTTGACGTTGTTGTCGTCCAGGCCGCGTCGCTGGAAGCGCCTGTAGTAGTAGTCGTAGACGTAGCCGGCGTGGACATGGGCATCCACGACGGCGCCGTCGGTCCAGGTCGTCCCGCTTTGCCGGGCCAGGTCTGCCGACGTTACCGAGGTTCGGCCAAGCGTAATGGACTGCACACGCTGGTTGTTGCCCTGCAGATCGTAGGTTTCAAGAGCCGGCGGTCTGAGGGCATCGGCCGCGACGATGGCGCTGCCCTGGATGCTTCCGCTGACCTTCTTCGAATCACCCAGGCCGCCAGTACCCGGCTGCACGGCCGACTGGCGTTGGATCTGATTGATCCGCAGCACCTCCGCGCCCGTGTTCGCGTTGATGTAGCTGGCAAAGCCAGACTCGTCGTTGGCCGTGTAGACGAGGCTGACCGAGCCATCGGCCGCCGGCAGGATCGACAGGGGGGCGACCGCCTCGATCAGGTGGACTCCCTGGACGGCCATCGCCGATCGGGCCTGGCCAAAAGTCATGGTGGGGGAGGTCGTATCGATGGCGAGCCCGTCAAAGACCACGCCCATGGCCGTGACGATCTGTGAACCGGATCGTTGCACCGTGACGTCGGCCCCGAGCACCGGCAGCCCTTCGTAGGTCTGCTGGTAACGGCTATGCACGCGTTCCGGGACGAAGCCGTCCTCGCGCTGGTCGAGCAATCGAAGTGTGCCGGCGGCGATCATCGCCTCGATCGTGCTGACGGTCGCGCGCTGCTCGCTTGCCGAACCTTCACCAACGACGAGCACCGTACGAATGCCCTGGGTTGCCGCGACCGCCGCCGCAGTTGGGTAATTGACCGCTCCGAAGGCCAGGAACACGAGGACAAACGCGGCGGACAACACCCGGGTCATGAACGCTCCAGTGTGATTGCAGGGGGAGCTTTGAGCATAGGTGGACGATGGCCGACAAGGCAATCACCGTTTTGCGGCGAGGGAGACGCCTGGAGTGGCGTTTGCGTGACGTCGTAAAACAGGCCTGTTTACGATTGACATTAGTTGGTCATTCGTATAACACTGCGCATACGAGCGCAATCAGGTCTTCATGGCTGCTCCCAAGCTTCTCACCGCCGTCGAAGCCGCGAAGGTCGTCTCGAAGGTCTCCGGCAAGAAGTGCACGCCGCGCCGCGTTCGTCACCTGCTCGTCCAAAGCGGACTGGGAACCGAACTGCAGCGTCGTCAGCAAGGGCAGACTCGACTCTTTGGGGCGCTTGACCTTGCTATCCTCCGCCTCGCCGTCGAGCTCGAACGACAGGGGGTGTCGGCCTGGGTTGCCCGCGTTGTCTTGACCTACCTTCGCGACGACATTGTCCGCGCCCATAAGTCATCGGCACCCTTGGCACTGGCTGTGATCGGCGTGAAGGGCCGGCTCGAACCTGCGATTCGAAATCGGCCCTCGGCCGTGGCAGCGTGGGTGCCGTTGCGTGAAGCGTGGAAAAGCCTTGATCGGGAGATCGAGCAGGTCCGCGAAGCCAAGCCAAGCGTCTGGATGTGGTCCGAAGTGCCGTGCCACGCTGTGAAGCGGTCAACGTCAGGTAAC
>Ga0075471_10001626_pt1 | contig 14823 bp, 15 predicted proteins | sample DEB19_08_DNA_2_FD_74787 | JGI IMG/M metagenome (GOLD analysis project Ga0075471, IMG submission 74787) | Aqueous microbial communities from the Delaware River and Bay under freshwater to marine salinity gradient to study organic matter... | ecosystem: Environmental > Aquatic > Marine > Coastal ... | reverse complement strand
AGGGCGACGACGTCGAGGCCGACCACGCCCGGCTCGACCTCCTCGGCGGACCGCGCACCACCCCGCACTACCCGCGGGGCTGGGCGATGGCCTCGAGCACACCGTTCCGCCTCTACAAGATCAACACGCATCGCGGCGGGCACTCGGTGCCGTTCATCGCGTCGTGGCCCGCAGGTCTCCCGGCCGACGGGACGATCCGACGCCAATGGGGCCACGTCACCGATCTCCTCCCGACGATCCTCGACGCGGTGGACGGCGTCGCGCCCACCGAGCAGGCCGACGGTTCGGCCCTCGACGGCACCACGCTCCTGCCGGCCTGGCGCGCCGCGGACGCCCCGACCACCCACACCGAGCAGGTCTTCGAGATGAACGGCCACCGCGGCTACTACCGGGAGGGCTGGGAGGCGGTCACCCTGCACCTGCCGATGACACCGTTCGCGGATGAGCGATGGGAGCTCTACGACCTCGCCGCCGACCCGACCGAGTTGCACGACCTCGCCGAGCGGGAGCCCGAGCGCCTCGCCGAGCTGGTGCGGGCCTGGGAGGAGGCGGCGTGGGCCGGCCGCATCTACCCGCTCGATGAGGGCACCTCGCTGAAGTACCTCGTCCGACCGCCGCGCTCGGAGGTCTACCGCGGGCCGGTGACGATCGCGCCCGGCACACCCACCCTCGAGCGCTGGCGCTCGGTGCAGCTCATCTGGTTCCGTTCCTGCACGATCACGATCGACGCGACCCTGCTGCGGCCCGATGACCACGGTCACCTCGTCGCGCACGGCGACCAGGGTGCGGGGTACGCGGTCTACGTGCTCGACGGCCACGTCCACTTCGTCCACAACGATGGGCGGGGCCTGCTGCGCGCGCTCGACGGGGGCCCGATCGGCCCCGGGCGCCACGAGGTCGTCTGCGACCTGCGTGCGGCGGCGGGCAACACCTGGACCGTCGCGCTGACGGTGGACGGCGGCGAGCCCGCGGTCCTCGACGGGGTGCCGTTCCTCTACGGCATGGCGCCGTTCGAGGGCATCGACGTCGGGATCGACCGCCGCTCCCCCGTCTCCTGGGACCTGTTCGAACGCTTCGGAGCGTTCCCGTTCACCGGTGAGATGGGCCCGGTCCGCTTCGAGCCCGGGGAGGACGCACCCGGCGCGCCCGCCAGCCTCGTCGGCATGCTCCGGGACATCGGCCTGAAGTTCGAGTGAACCGGGGGCGGTGCCCCTAGAGTCCGGATCGGCGCGGCCGCGCCGTCGACCGTGCCCGATCCGCACGAGTACCAACCCATCCTTCGGAGCGCCGGGAAGTCTGGTCGGCAGGGAGTCCACGAGATGGCCCGCGTCATCACCGCACCGCACGCCTTCCTCCGTCGGTTCGTCGAGGTCGAGACGCGGGCCGCGTTGGCGATCGCTCTCGCCGCGGTCCTCGGGGTGCTGCTCGCCTCGCTGCCCTTCGGCGACGACCTCACCCGTCAGCTCACCGATCTGCACATCCGTCCCGTCATCACCGAGATCGCGGTGTGCGGGTTCTTCCTGCTCATCGGGCTCGAACTGCGCCGCGAGGCGGCCCACGGTGCACTGTCGGGACCGGTGGCCTCGGTCGCCGCGACCGCGGCCGTGCTCGGCATGGCCGTGCCGACGGTGATCTACCTGCTCGCCGCGCCGAGCGGGGCCCGTGCCGGGTGGGTCGCGGTGGTCGCGACCGACATCGCGGTGGCCAGCGCGGTCGCCCTGCTCGGCGCCCCCACCGCACCCGCGCGCGTGCTCCTGCTCACGATCGCGATCTTCGACGACCTCGGCGCCGTCGCCGCGCTGGCGTTCTTCGGGGGCCACGCGCCGGACCTCGTCTGGCTGCCGGTCATCGTGGGCCTGATCGCGGGCTACGCCTGGGCGGCCCGCCGGTACCGGCTCGGCGGCCTCGCCGCCCTCGTCGTCGTCGTCGGCGCGAGCACGCTGTCGATCGAGGCCGGGTTCCACCCGTCGCTCGCCGCGTTCGCGGTCGGGTTCGCCGTCCCGCGGGCCGCCGGCCGGCGCAGCGACGAACCGGTGGACGAGCGGATCGAACGGCGGCTCCACCCGTGGATCGCCGGACTCGCACTCCCGCTGTTCGTGCTCGTGCAGACGATGGTGCCGCTGCGGCTCCGACCGGGCAGTCCGGCCTCCCTCATCCTCATCACGGTCGTGGCGGTGTTCGTGGGCAAGACCGTCGGGGTCGCCGGCGTCCTCGCCGTCACCCGTCGGATCCACGGCATCACCCCCACCGAGTGCGTGGCCATCGGGTTCGCCGCGGCCGCCGCGCTCACGGTCGCACTCATCGGGGTCGACGCGACCCTGCGCCACACCCCGTTCGCCCAACCCGTCTCGCTCGGCATCCTCGCGGCGACGGCGCTCGCCGCCGCGGCCGGCATCACCGCCGGGAGACTCGCAACCCGACGCGCCACCCGAAAGTCCCCAGGCTGAGGCCACAGGCCAGCACCACCGTGAAGGCCGAGAACATCGCCCGACCCGGCGTGAAGGCGCGCAGCAACCCGCCGAGCAGCACGGCGGTGAGGATCGTGCCGAGCAGTCGGCCGAACTCGCCCGTGCGAGCCCGGTAGAGCGACAGCGTGAGCGCACCGACCGTCCAGGCGAGCGCGATCGGCCAGAGCACGGTGAGGAACCAGCGCAGGCTCGTCTCCTCGAGGCCGTGCGAGCGCCGACCGATCGCCACGAAGACGACGAGGACGATGGCGTCCGCGAGCGGCGCCCACCGGGGTGGCCGGGCCGCGCTCGGGGCATCGGACCGAACCTCGGTCGGGGTGGTCATGGGGTCCCTCCCATCTCGAACCGTCGGCCGACCTCGGGGATGAGGTCGGCCTCGACGTTGCCGAACGCGAGGCGCAGCCACCGGTCCTGCCCCGGCCCGAACGCCTCACCCGGGATGCAGAGCACCCCGACCTCGGCGAGCAGTCGACGGGCGACCTCGGTGGCGGCGCGATCCGGGAACGGGTGCTCGACGTACGCGAAGAACGCGCCGGAGGCGCCGAGCCGGAACCCGCCCGGCCGATCGGCGAGCACGGTGCGGCCGGCGGTCACGCGCTCGTGCATCTCGGTGCGGCGCGCCTCCATCCAGTCCGCGAGGTGGGTCAGGCCGAAGGCCACCGCCTCCTGCGCGGCCCGGGGTGCACAGATCGTCTGGCAGTCGAGCAGCTTCGCGACCTCGCGACGCAGCGCGGGCCCGGCGAGCAGCGCGCCGACGCGTGCCCCCGGGATCGCCAACGACTTCGAGAACGATGCGAGGTGGACGACGTGGTCGCGCCAGTCGTCGCGCGCGAGTTCACCGTGCGGCGGGCCCGCGTGCTCCCGGAACTCGCGGTAGGTCTCGTCGAGGATGAGCAGCACGTCGCGGGCGCGTGCAATCTCGGCGATGGCCCCGATGACCGCGGCCGGGTACTCCGCCCCGGTCGGGTTGTTGGGGGTCACGAGCACGATCGCCCGGGTCCGCTCCGTCACCGCGGCCGCGATCGCGTCCGGATCGGGTACGAAGTCGGCGCCGGTCGGCACGTACACCGGGGTCAGGGCGCCGGCGCGCAGCCACATGTCGTGGTCGAAGTAGTACGGGATGGGCACGACGACCTCGTCGCCCGCCGCGCAGGTCGCACCGATCGCGAGGCAGAACGCCTGGTTGCACCCGGCGGTCACGACGACGTCGTCGGCCTCGACGACGGCCCCGTAGGCCCGGGCGGCGTCCTCGGCGATCGCCGCCCGCACGTGCTCGAGCCCGACCCCGAGCACGTAGCCGTAGACCTCGGGGCGGAGGGCGAGCTCGGCGAGGTGCTCGCGCAGGGCCTCGGCCGGCGGGTAGGACGGGGCGGCCTGGGCCAACTCGATCGTGGGCCGGTCCGGCACCGGCGGGGTCTCGGCCAGCCAGCGACGGCTGATCGTGACCGGCGGATCGGTGACGCCCGCCACCCAGGGGTTCATCTCGACCATCGCCGCCCCACCCTAGGGGCGCCCCCGTCCGGACCCGGTTCCCAGAATGCGAGAACGCGTTCTACACTTCCAGCATGAACGCGATCAACGATCTCGGATTCCCGGTCTTCGACTGCGACAACCATTACTACGAGGCGCTCGACGCCTTCACCCGGTACCTGCCGGACGGCGGGAGCCCCCGCACCGTGCAGTGGGCGACCATCAACGGCCGCCAGTACCCGGTGATCGGCGGCCGGGTGAGCCGGGTCGTGACGAACGCGACGTTCGACCCGATCGCCAAGGCCGGCGCGATGTACGACTACTTCCGCGGCAACCCCGACCAGCGGTTCCCGCTCGACTTCCTCAAGGACCGTGAACCGATCCGGCCCGAGTACCGCGACCGCGACGCCCGCCTGCGGGTCATGGACGACCAGGGACTCGAGCAGGTCTGGATGTTCCCGACGCTGGGCATGCTGTACGAGGAACTGCTCAAGCACGACACGCCCGCGCTCACCGAGGTCTTCACCGCGTTCAACCGTTGGGTCGAGGACGACTGGGGCTTCAACCACGCGGACCGCATCTTCGCCGCGCCCTACATCACCCTCGCCGACGTCGATCACGCGGTCGCCGAACTCGAGTACGCGCTGGCCCGCGACGCCCGGGTGGTCGTGATGCGACCGGCCGCGGCCTTCACGCCGAACGGGCCCCGCACGCCGGCCGACCCGGCGTTCGATCCGTTCTGGGCCCGGGTCAACGAGTCCGGCATCACCGTCGTCGTGCACGCGGGCGACTCCGGGTACCTGTCGAACGGCTACGCGGCCGACGGGTTCGCCGCGACCTTCGAGGGTGCGGAGCGGCCGAGCATCAAGATGCTCACGATGGAGCGGGCGATCTACGACTTCCTGGCCTCGCTCATCTTCGACCGACTCTTCGAGCGGTTCCCGAACGTCCGGGTCGCCTCGGTCGAGAACGGCGCCGAGTTCCTCCCGGACCTCTTCCGCAAGTTGTCCTCCACCCACAAGCGCATCCCGGGCTTCTTCCCCGAGGACCCGATCGAGACGTTCCGACGCAACATCTGGATCAACCCGTTCTGGGAGGACGACCCGTACGAGATCGCGGACCTCGTCGGCACCGAGCGGGTGCTGTTCGGGTCGGACTGGCCCCACATCGAGTGCGTGCCCGAGCCGCTGTCGTACGAGCGCGAACTCAAGGACTTCTCGGACGCGGCCCGCCGCCAGATCCTCCACGACAACACGGCGGAGCTCAACGTCCTGCGTCCGGCCTGAGCGGGTCCGACCTCAGGTCGGGACGATCCGACCGTCGAGCATCGACACGACCCGATCGGCACGGGCCGCGACCCGCGGGTCGTGGCTGACGACCACGAGGGTCATCCCGCGCTCCGACCGGATGCGATCGAGGAGGTCGAGCACCCGGGCACCGGTGCGGGAGTCGAGCCGACCGGTCGGTTCGTCGGCGAGCAGCAGGGACGGCTCGTTCGCGAGCGCCCGTGCGATCGCCACCCGTTGACGCTCGCCGCCGGAGAGTGCGGGTGGGCGCGAACCGGCCCGATCGGCCATCCCGACCTCACCGAGGAGCTCGAGCGCGCGTTCCCGGCGCGTCCGGGCCGAGCGCACGACGCCGACCATCGGGACCTCGACGTTCTCCAGGGCCGACAGCGTGGGCAATAGGTTGTCGAGCTGGAACACCAGGCCGACGTCGATCGCACGCACGTGGTCGAGGTCGCGATGGGAGCGCAGGTCGTGCCCGCCGACGAGCAGTGTGCCGTCGTCGGGTTCGTCGAGCGCGCCCAGGAGGTTGAGCAGCGTCGACTTCCCGCACCCGGACGGTCCGACGATCGCCACGAACTCGCCCGATCGGACCTCGAGGTCGACCCCGTCGACCGCCCGCACCCGACCCTGCTCGAAGGTCTTCACGACGCCCCGGGCGGTCACGATCGCACCCGACTCACTCATGGCGCAGCGCCTCCATCGGGGTGAGGCGGCTCGCCCGGATCGCCGGGTACAGCGCACCGAGGAGGCCGACGACGATCGCGACGACGAATCCCTGGACGAAGACGCGCGCCGGGTAGTCGGGGGCGAGGAACCCGCCGACCGAGGGCAGTCGGGTGGCCAGCGACGCGATACCGGCGCCCATGGCCGCGCCGAGGACGCCGGCGCCGAGGCAGAGGAACACGGACTCGCTCACGATCATGCGCAGCACCCGTGACCGCCGCCACCCGACCGCGCGCAGCACCCCGATCTCGCGCGTCCGTTCGAAGATGGACATCACCATCGTGTTCATCACCCCGATGCCGCCGATCACGACGGCGAGGAAGGAGATGGCGAGGTTCGCCGCGTCGAGCATGGCGAATCCCTGATCCACCTTCGAGTAGTCCGCCGCGCTCGCGATCGAGACCACACCCGACACCTCCCGGTCGACCCGACGGGCCACCGCCTCCACGTCGGCGCCCGGCCCGACCCGCACGTAGACGATCGTCACGGTATCCGGCGACCGCTGCATCGCCTGCGCCACCTCGAGGAGGACGACGGCCCCCGCTCGTTCCCACTGGCTCGCGGCCTCGTAGATGCCGACGACGCGCAGCCGTTGACGGTCGATCGTCACCACCTGGCCGACCCGCACCCCGGCGTCGGTGCCGAACACGCCCTCCTCCGGCGACCGGGGCAACCGACCGGCGCGCAGGGTCAGGGGGTTGTCGGTGATGTCCTCGCGGCCACGGCCCATGATGAAGAAGTACGGATTGCCGCCGAACTGGGTGATGTGGAGGACCACCCCGTGCGCGCTGCGCACGCCCGGCACGGCCGCGACCTCGGCGACCGTGCCCTCCGGCAGGCGGCTGAACGAGAGGTCGGACGCGCCCTCCTGGGCCACCATGAAGTCCGCGCCCCCCGAGGTGGCGAGGCTGCCGGCGGTGCTGCGCATCCCGGCGGTGACGCACCCGAGCGCGACGACGGTCGTGATGCCGAGGCTGATCCCGAGCAGTGTGAGCACCGAACGGGTGCCCTGCCGGAGCAGGTTCTTCAGGATGAGCCCCACGAACGACATCGCCGACAGCCTCCCGCATCGGCGCGCGGCCGGGGCAGGGCCGAACGTCCCGATGCGCCGCGAGATGGCCCGGTGCCCCGTCTAGCGTTCCGCCCATGACGACCACCACCGCGTCCACTGCGTCCACCGAGTCCACCCCGACCACCCCGAAGCGCGCCCGTTGGCGCACGGTCCTGGCCTGGGTCCTGCTCGTGGTGGGCCTCGTGCTCACCCCCGTGACCGTGAGTGCGATCTGGGTCCGGAACGCACTGCTCGACACCGACCACTACGTGGAGACGATGGCTCCGCTCGCCCGGAACGAGAGCATCCAGGTGGCGCTGGCCACGAGGATCACGAACGAGATCTTCGCCGACCAACGGGTCCAGGACGCCATCGCCGAGCAACTCCCCGACCCGATCTCGTTCCTCGCCGCCCCGGCCTCCGAGGCCCTGCGCCAGACCACCTACAACATCACGCTCAAGGTCACCCAGTCGCCGCAGTTCGCCAAGCTCTGGGATCAGGCGAACCGGCTCGCGCACGCAAGCGTCGAACGGGTCCTCACCGGGTCCGGCAACATCAAGATCGAGACCAAGAACGGTCAGATCGTGCTCGACCTCACCCCGATCTACGCCAAGGTCACCGAGAGCCTCGACCAGACCTCCCTCGGCATCACGAACCGGTTGCCCTTCAGTGCTCTCAACAAGACCTACGTCATCGCCGACATCTCGACGATCCAGGGCGCACAGACCGCGACCCGCATCCTCGACGCGACCGCCGACGTCCTCCCATGGCTCGTCGTCGCGCTCCTCGTCGGTTCGATCGTCGCCGCCAAGGACCGTCGTCGGGGGGCCCTGCGGGTCGGGGTCGGCCTGCTCCTCGTCACGCTGGCCTTCACCGCCCTCCTCGCGCTCGGGCGGGCCGCTTACGTGGACGCAGTCGCTCAGCCCGGCCAGATCAGCATCGATGCGAACCGCGCGGTCTACGACATCTCCCTCCGCTTCCTGCGCCTCAGCAACCGGACGGTCATGGCGATCGGTCTCGTGGTGGCGATCGCCGCCGCCCTCGCCGGGGCGTCCCGGGCCGCCCTCGCCGTGCGGGGTGCGTTCACGCGGGCGTCGGACCGGGCCGCGGCCGAGGGCGAGCAGCGGGGGGCGCTGGGCGGACCGGCGAGCGCGTTCGTGGCCCGGAACCTGCTGCTGCTCGAGATGAGCGTCGTCGTGTTCGCGTTCCTCGTGCTGTCGTTCGTCTCGACGCCGAGCCCGATGACGGTGCTCTGGCTGACCCTCGGAACGCTCGCGATCGTGGTCGCGCTGCTCGTCATCGCCCGCGCCGGACGCACGACCCGGACGGCCTGAGCGGCCCGGCGGACCGGACCCGAGGATCAGACCCCGCGGTTCTCGATCGTGTTCGGGCGGGGGTGGCCCTCCGCCTCGCAGAGCGCGTAGTAGGTGTCGCGCACCGTCTGCGCGTCGATGACGAGTTCGACCGCGCCATTCGCGTCGAGCTGCAGGTTGGCGCCGTAGATCGCGAACCAAGCGTCGGTGAGGCCCTCGTTCTCCTCGGGGACCACGAGGGTGTGCACCGAACCCGCCGGCTCGAACAGGTAGGACCCCGCCGTGTTGACCTCCGGGTACTCGGCGTACTTCCACGACCCGGCGAGCGTGAACGCGAACACCTGGCCCGTGTGCCGGTGGGTCGGGACGATGACGCCCGGCTCGAACCGCGTGCGGATGACCCAGAGCCCCTGCTCGATGTCGACGTGGAGCAACTGCAGGTGGGTGCCGTCGCCGAGGGCGACGAAGGGGAGTTCCTCCTCGCCGCGGTGGATCGCCATGGGGACGTTCAGCATCTGCGTCATGGCGGCAGCGTACCGGCGGGCGCCCGGGTCCGTCCGAAGGCCCGCGGCACAACGCGCGTCGTGCCCTACGGGCGCTTGAAGGAGGTCCAGCCCCGGTCGCAGGTGATCAGGGCCCCGTTGAGGCTCCGGGAGGCGTCCGAGGCGAGGAACACCACGAGGTCGCCGATCTCCTCCGGGGTCTGGAACGTTCCGTCGGCGTGGCCCGCCGCGAACGCCGCCGTGAGCTCCGGCACGTCGAGGATCACCCCGTTCATCGGGGTGTCCACGTAGCCCGGGCCGATCGCGTTCACCCGCACGCCGAGCGGCCCGCACCCGACGGCCATCGACTTCGTGAGCAGGGCGACGCCACCCTTGGACGCCGCGTACGCGTCGAGACCTCCGAGCGGCAGCGTCGACATCGACGACCCCGTCGTGATGATCGAACCCCCGCCGGAGGCGACCATCGCCGGGATGGCGTGGTGGCAGCAGTAGAAGACCCCCGAGAGGTTCACCCGGATGACGCGGTCCCAGACCTCGGGATCGGCCTCGGGCGCGAAGGCGTCGCCACGGAACGGCATCGCGATCCCGGCGTTCGCGTGGAGGACGTGCAGACCACCGAACTCGGCGACGGTCGCCGCCACCAGCCGACCGCAGTCCTCCACATCGCCGACGTCGACCTGCACCGCCAGCGAGGATCCGCCGGCGCGACCGATGCCCTCGGCGACCACGCGCGCACCGGCCTCGTCGAGATCGGCGACGACCACGCTCGCGCCCGCACTCGCAAGGGCCTCGGCGGACGCCCGACCGATGCCCGATGCGCCGCCGGTGACGATCGCGACCCGACCGGCGAGGACGCCGTCGGTCATGCGGACGGGGCGGCGGTCCGGTCGTCGACGTCCTGCACCGCCCGCAGGATCCGGCGTCCGAAGTCGGGGCTCGCGCAGGCGAGGTGGGTGTCGTCCATCCGTCGGATGCGCGCCCCGGGGATCGCGAGGGCGAGGCGGTGCTGGGCGTCGGGGCTCACCGCACGGTCGCGAGTCGTGACCACGACGGTGGTGGGCACGTCGATGCGGCCGATCCAACGACGCGACGAGAAGGTGCTCACCGCCCGGCCCGCCTCGGCGACGAGGCGGAGGTCGTGACGGCGGAACTCCTCCCGGGCCCAGGTCGTCATGGAGCCGGGGCGCGTGGGCGCATGGCCGAAGATGCGTCGGCCGATGGCGTGGGGGACGTGGCCCACCATGCCGCCGACCCGCAGCCCGCCCGCGGCCAGCATCATCGACGCCGCGAAGGCGCGACGCTCCGGGTGGCCGGTCACGAACTCGGCCCCCGTCGCACACAGCACGAGGCCGGCGACGAGGTGCGGGTGCCGCTTCCAGAGGAGTTGGGAGATCGGACCGCCCATGGAGTACCCCACGGCGATGACCGGGCCGCAGCCCTCGGCCTCGATGATCGCTGCGAGATCATCGGCGCAGTCCCGCAGGCTGAACCGGTCGTTCGTGCGGATGCCGCGGCCGTGGCCACGCAGGTCCGGGGCCAGGACGGAGAAGTGCTCGCCGAGCGCCTCGAAGGTCTGGTACCAGTTGAGCCCCCCGCTCGCGCACCAGCCGTGGACGAGCAGGACCGTCGGTGCTCCCTCGGGCCCCGCCACCCGGCGCAGGAAGGTCGTGCCCCGCCCCGGGAGGACGACCCGCTCGCCGAGGGGCAGCGGCGGGCCCGGCACCTCGTCCGCGTCGAGCCACGCGGTCTGGGTCTGCAGGGCGACCATAGGGGGACCAGCGTAGGCCCCTTCCGGGCCGATTCCGGACCAATCCGGACCCGGGTCCGATCCGGTCCGGCAGCCCGCCCCATCCGGGTCCGAACGGGGTCGCACCGGGCCCGACCTGCGAAGATGCCCGCGTGACGAACCCATCCCCCGCCGTCGTCGTCGAGCACCTCGTGCGCCGCTTCGGCGACTTCACGGCGGTGGACGACGTGTCCTTCGAGGTCGAGGCCGGCGAACTGTTCGGGTTCCTCGGTCCGAACGGCGCCGGCAAGACCACCACGATCTCCATCCTCTGCACCCTGCAGTCACCGTCCGCGGGCACGGCACGGGTCGCCGGACACGACGTCGTGACCGAGCGCGATCAGGTCCGGCGCAACATCGGGCTCGTGTTCCAGGAGATCACGCTCGACGACTACCTCACGGCCGCCGAGAACCTCCGGTTCCACGCCGTGCTGTACGGGATCCCGCCGGCCGAGGTGCAGGCGCGCATGGCACCGCTGCTCGACATGGTGGGCCTCTCGGACCGCGCCGACCAGCAGGTCCGGTTCTTCTCCGGCGGCATGAAGCGTCGCCTCGAGATCGCCCGCGGGCTGCTCCACATGCCCCGGGTGCTGTTCCTCGACGAGCCGACCATCGGCCTCGACCCGCAGACCCGCACCCACATCTGGGACTACGTCGACGAGCTGCGCGCCCGCGAGCAGGTGACGATGTTCCTGACCACCCACTACATGGACGAGGCCGAGCGCTGCGACCGGATCGCGATCATCGACCAGGGCCGCATCGTCGCCATCGACACCCCGACCGCCCTCAAGGCCTCGGTCGGCGCGGACACCATCACTCTGTCGACCCACGACGATGAACTCGCCGCCCGCGAGCTGGCCGCCGAGTTCGGCCTGTCGGCCGAGGCGAAGGGCGACCACCTCGTGCTGCGGGTGCCCGACGGGGAGGCCTTCGTGCCCCGCATCTTCTCGACCCTCACCGTGGGCGTCACGAGCGTGAACGTGCGCCGCCCGAGCCTCGACGACGTGTTCCTCAAGTACACCGGGCGCGACCTGCGCGACGCCGACTCGGCCGGCAGCCTCGCGGCGAACCCGATGGTGCGCGCCTTCCGGAGCGGACGATGACGACCACCGCCGTCGCCCCGCCCCGCGCCGCCGGACCCACGCTGCGCAACCTGCGCACCATCCGGATGATCTGGTTCCGCGAGCTCATCCGCCTCCGGCGGATGCCGACCCGGATCATCTCGAGCATCGCCCAGCCCATCATCTTCCTGCTCGTGATGGGCGCGGGCATCGGATCGCTCGTCGGTGACCGCGGTGCCGGTGGCGTCTCCTACCAGGTGTTCATCTTCCCGGGCATCCTCGCGATGTCGATCATCACCTCGTCGTTGTTCTCCGCGATGTCGATCGTGTGGGACCGGGAGTTCGGGTTCCTGCGCGAGATGCTCGTCGCGCCGGTGACCCGGGGCTCGCTCGTGCTCGGCAAGGCCGTCGGCGGCGGCACGGTTTCGGTGGCCCAGGGGCTCCTGCTGATCGTGTTCGCACCGTTCATCGGGGTGAGCCTCAACCCCGTGCGGGTGCTCGGCCTCGTGATCGCACTGCTGCTGCTCGCGTTCGCGCTCACCGCACTCGGCATCGTGCTGTCGAGCCGCATCAACCGCATGGAGTCGTTCCAGATGGTGATGGCGCTCGTCATGCAGCCGATGATCTTCCTGTCCGGTGCGGTGTTCCCACTCACCTCGCTCCCGGCCTGGCTGGCGGTGCTGACCCGGCTCAACCCGGCGACCTACGGCGTGGACCTGTGCCGCCGGGTGCTCATCCCCGAGGCCCCGCCGCTCACGTTGTTCGGGCAGGCCGTGCCGCTGTGGGGTGACGCCGCGATCATCCTGGCCTTCGGCGCGATCACCCTCGCGCTCGCGGTGAAGCTGTTCGCCAACGCCGAGTGACCCGGCGACGGGCCGATCAGATCTGGGAGGCGACGATCGCCTCACACAGCGCAAGCAGTTCGGCCCGCTCGGCCTCGTCGAGGACCTCGAGGGCGCGCCCGAACGCGACGTTCGTCGACTCCTCCGCACCATCCCACGCGATCTGCATGACGCTGGAGTCCGGGTGGGGCTCGGGCCAACCGAAGATGGCCGCCATGTAGGGCGTCGAGAGCATCACGGCCTCGAGCGGCTGGAACCCGGCGGCGAGGATCGCGCCCGCGTGGAGCCCGCCCCGCAACTCGCGCAGCGCGTTGAGCCGGTGCAGCACGAGCGCCTTGTCGTCGGCGGGCTCGTCGAGGGATCGCCACGCAGCGAAGAGGGGGGCACCCGCTGGGCTCGCGCCCTGCACGACCCGGTCGAGGAGGTCCGCGGCCCGGCGGTAGTCGGGACCGTCGGCGAGGTGGGCCCGCGCCCACTCGTGGGCACAGGTCGCGAACTCGGCCGCCGCCCGTTCGCGGGCCATCACCGTGCCGCTGCGGTCCCAGCCGTCTCGGATGCCGTCGGGCTCGAAGTAGACGAACGTCGCGGTGACGACGTCGGCCGGAACATCGCCGAGCACGCCACCCCGGCCGCCGACGTAGAAGTCCATCCCTTCGAACCCGAGTTCCGCGCCCTTCGCGTAGGTCGCGCCGTCGAGCATGAAGTTCGACGGGAGGGCGGAGACGGCGGGCTTGAGCGCTTCGGCGAATTCGGCGGTGTTCACGGCGGGGCTCCTTGCGTGCTGATCGGGCAGCGTGGCCGTGGGCGACGCTAGCGGCGGGACCGCGCGGCCGTCAGGCCCGGAACGGCTCGCCGTCCCAGTGGTCGACGCGGGCGATCTCCTCGACCGCCCGACGCCGGAGCCGGGTCACCGGTCGCACCGGCTCGCCGAGCACGACCATCGCGGCGATACCGACGTGGGTCGGGAATCCGAGCAGGTCCCGCGCCTCGGCCTCGCGTCGGCACAGGAACGTCGTCATGACACCGCCGAGGCCCTCGGCCCGAGCCGCGAGCAGCAGGTTCTGCACGAACGGGTAGACCGATCCCCCACCGACGATGCTGTGGCGCCCGATGCCGCCGTCGAGCACCGCGAGCGCGGTGAGATCCGCGAGCACGACCAGCAGCGCCGGGGCGTCGACGAGTCCGTCGAGGAGCGGGCTCGGCGCCTCACTCGATGCCGCCGCCGCGAGGTCGATGCGGGGCCGGTCGGGCCAGAGCCCGTCCTCCCCGACCGCGAACGGCACGAGTCCCGCCCCGAGGTACCCGACGTACTCGTTCCAGCCGGCCTGCGCGAGTTCGGCGATCCGGGCGCGGACCGCGCGGTCCTCGACCACGAGCACGGTCCATGGCTGGCGGTTGCCCCCGCTCGGCGCGAAGCGGGCCGCATCGAGGATGCGGTGCAGCGTCGCCCGGTCGACGACGCGGTCGGTGAAGTCCCGCGTCGCCGCGGTCGTGCGCATCGCCTCGGTGACCCCGACCTCGGCCGTGGCGTCGCGCTCGGGTCCCATCGACTCAGACGAGGTAACGGCTGACCGTGTCGACGATCGCGGCGGGCTTGTCCGAGCCCTCGCGCTCGATCGTGACGCGGGTGACCGCCTGTACCCCGCCCGGCACCTCGGTCGCGGCGAGCAGCGTCCCCGTGCCCCGGAGGCGGGAGCCGACCGGGACGGGGGACGGGAATCGGACCTTGTCCACGCCGTAGTTGAGGCCCATCGAGATGCCGTGCACCTCGAGGATCTGGGGCAGGAACATGCTGGCCAACGACATCGTGAGGTACCCGTGGGCGATCGGCGTGCCGAACGGTCCCGCCTTCGCCCGCTCGACGTCGACGTGGATCCACTGGTGGTCGCCCGTCGCGTCGGCGAAGCGGTCGATCTGGGCCTGGGTGACGGTGGTCCAGTCGCTCGTGCCGAGTTCCTGCCCGATCGCGTCGAGGAGGGCCCGGGGGTCGTCGAAGATCGTCGCTGCCATGCGGACGAGTCTGCCACCTCGCCCCCGAGCGGTCCGGCTGGGGTCCGGCCGGATCTGGACAGAGGTCATACCTCTGTCGTACATTCCGTGCGTGGCCGGAACGACCGAAACGCCCGAGACCCGCCTCACGCGGCTCGGCATCACGCTGCCCGAGCCGCTCCCCGCCTTCGGCGAGTACGTCCCCGCGGTCCGCGCCGGCGACCAGCTCTGGATCGGCGGGCACTTCGGCACGCGGGCGGACGGCTCGATCGTGGCCGGACGGGTGGGCGACTCGCTCACGGTCGACGAGGCGGGAGCGGCGGCGCGA
>Ga0075471_10001625_pt1 | contig 14823 bp, 7 predicted proteins | sample DEB19_08_DNA_2_FD_74787 | JGI IMG/M metagenome (GOLD analysis project Ga0075471, IMG submission 74787) | Aqueous microbial communities from the Delaware River and Bay under freshwater to marine salinity gradient to study organic matter... | ecosystem: Environmental > Aquatic > Marine > Coastal ... | reverse complement strand
TCCGTAACATCTTGTGGCTGGCTCACTTCGGAAGAACCAGCATCGGCAATAACCGAATCGCCACAGTCGTCTTTGTTGTGTTTTCCTTCCCAACCAAGATCATCGCCGCAGGCGGTTAATAATAGTGGTAACAATAATAATAACTTCTTCATTTTGCTCCTTTAGCAATTTACATATGCGAAACCATCATTTCTTGAGATTTCGATGTTTGTGTCAACCGAATCTTTCAGTTGGTCTATATGACTAATTAGCACCGTAATGTCAAAATAGTTTTTGACCAAATCTAAGATTCTAATAAAACCCTCCATATTATCATTATCAAGGGCTGTTCCCGGCTCATCCAGAATAAACACATTTGGCTTTGGCATATTTGTAATGTTAATCAAAGCAATACGAATAGCCATCGCCGCCAATGTCTTTTCTGCGCCTGAACCATTTTCTAGGGGACGAGCATCATATTTTGGATGCTTGATAAAAATATCGAGTTTATTATCAGTATTCTCAAAGAATACCTCAAACTCAACAATATTTGATAAAACTTTGGCAATCTCCTGATTAATAACAGGAAGACTCTTTTTAATCAAATCGAACGCAATACCATTACTATGCATACAGCGCATGAATAATTCATAAGCTGCATACTGTTGTTCTAGTTTTATTTTTTCTGCCTCACTTGATTTAATATTTTCAACCTTTTGTTCAAGAGAACCATGCTCTTTATAAAGCTTTGTTAAATCTTGGTTATGTTCATCAATAAGCCAGTTGTAAGATTTAATCTTGCTCTTATATTCATCAACCTGCTCAATCATTTGTTTTTTGTTTTCAATAATATCTTTGTGTTCTTCATAGAACTTTAGTTTATCAGAAAAGCCTACTAGTTTTTCTGATAAAGAAGATAGTAGATTTTTATTCTTCTCAATGACCAATTCAAAATTTATCAGGTTTTTCTCTTCGTCGCCTTTCTTCATTTGCAACTTTTGATATTTATCCAAATACTCGTTAATTTTTGTTTCGTCCAAATCAGCTATTTGTGCAGCAAGCTGCTGCCCATTTGCTTCATTACTCTGGATTGCCATTTCAACGAGATCGACTTTCTTTAAGTATTCGTTTGCTTCTTTAATAAACGAACATGAATCAAGAAAGGTTTTGCCGCATGGAAGATTAGCTAGCCCATCTGTATGAGTTTTGTAAATAGAAAGAAGTGTTTTCTGTTCGGAAGTTGAAGTATTTAATGTATCAAGTTGAGCAATTAAAGAAGCAAGATTTTGTTTTTTACTCTTTACTTCTTCAACATTGAATTCCGATAGAAAGTCTTGTGCCTTTTTAATAAAGGCTTTTGCTTCCTCAATCTTTTTGTCCTTATTGATATTATCATCCAATAAAGCTTGTTGCGATTCTTTTAGAACTTTTATCTCGTTCTTAACACTAAGAATATCAATATTTTCAGAATCAATCTTTGAGATTTTATCCTCAAGCGTCTCTACTTCTCTTACTAGCGAAGAAAGCGAGGTTTTAATTTGCTCTATTTCTTCTTGTTTGGTTTTTGTTTTCTCTTCGTTGCCAACAATAAGTTCTTTAATTGTGGAAATTTCCATATCAAAGCTTTTATTCTCTAAACGCTTTAATGCACCTTTAATTACTGAAGATTGCTCTTTTGCCAGCTTAAACTTTGTTTCAAAGATTTCCAAATCAAGAAATTTAGCGAAAGTTTCCTTACGCTTTGTTGAACCGTCATTGATAAAATCCAAAGCGCCTGTTTGTGAAGACATGGATGTAGCAAAAAAGTCTTCGATTGTACCAAAAACCTTACGAATATTTTTGTTTGTCTCGTTACCATCTACGCCATTAAGATTAGTGGTTTCATTTAAAGTGGGATCAAAACAACTAAAATCTACCGTCGCCTTCGCTTCTTCCGTCGTCTCTCCTTTAAGTTTCTTGGTGTATCGGGATAAGCTGCGCTCAATCTTGTATATCTTGCTATCGACCTCGATTTCCACACTGCAATTTGCAGTCTTTTTGTTTTGGTTGATGACGTAGAGATTTTTTCGTATATTTTTAGAAGTATTATTATAAATTGCGAATAATAAGCTATCAATGATGCTAGACTTACCAGAGAAGTTTTTACCAAAGATACCCATAATCCCTTTAATTTTGGTGAAGTCAAGTTCATTACCCTCCCCATAGTTAAAAAGATTATCCCATTTTAGCTTCTTCAGCCGCCATTGGACATTGCGCGATACCTCTTCATTGGCTTCTGCCTCTTTATTATATTTAGTATTTAGAGAATAAATTTCATTCAATACATCCTCAGACACAGAATGATCTTTCAAATACTCCTTAATAAGCTTCTTTTGGGTTTCTTCATCCCGAAGATTTGTACCCCTAATAGTATCAGAAAGATTAGCGCGAGTTTCACTCGGTCTAGTCTTATTCTGATAAGATAAGCTTTCTGGCTTGAACTTCTTCTTTAGTGTATCAAGAACTTTTTTTACTTTATCCGATGAAAGATCTGAATAGCTAATGACGCGGATACGCGAGCCAATAGGACATGAAAAATCAGTGGGTAAAATACCTCCGCGTTCAAGTAGGATATTTACAAACGGCTTGGGATTCGGAATATGAATATGCTCTACGGTAAAATCATTCTTACCTTTAATATCCCAGATTAGAAATCCTCGATTATCTGGTTCGCCAAAGTTATTTTGACATAGGCTACCAGCATAGCGAACACGCCCTTCGTGGTCTAGAATTTGGTTAGGTCGGTGAATATCGCCAAGCATTACATAATCGAATCCCTCAAAACTTTCTACATTCATATCACCATGATCCATTACCCAATCTTGATCAGTAAGAACCCCAGTGATAGCACCGTGATATAAAGCAATATTTACCGCGTTTGGATTTGAAATCGGAATCCAATCTTGAGGTTCGTCAATGATTGACATAACATTAAAAGCGAACTTTCCATCGCCAATAGTAATCTCTTCCGAATTCTTATGTAGGAAAAGCAAAGGATGGTTCAACGCTTCAACCACAGGCGAAACACTGTCAAGACGATTCTTATTAGAAAGAATCAGATCGTGGTTGCCTAGAATGATATGAGTTGGTGCAATATCAGCTAGATTCTTTAGAAAATCTGCGGCAGCCTGATATGCTTCGGGCGTAACATTACCTTTAATATGAAAAAGGTCACCAGTAAGGATATTTACATCCACCTTATTTGCTTTTAGATGCTCATAAACTTTCTCAAAGACTTGTTTTTGCTCCTTGTGATACTTAAGGTTATGAATGTGAATGTCGCTAATATGGCTAAACTTCATTTTATAGTGTTCCTGTTAGTAGAGAAAAAATCTTATTATCGCTAGTAAATGGCTCTGCTTGGTTTCTACAAATTAGAAATTCTTCAGCACTCATAGAACCCACATCTTTCGCAGAACCGATATCTACTATTTTAACATCAATCCCAAACTTGATAAGCTTCTCAGCTATTGTAAACTGTTTTTGCTTCGCGTCAAGGTCTAGACACAGATAGACAGACGTTTGGTTCTCAACTATTTTTCTAAACAGTTTTGAGTCGGCTGTCAATGTTGAGCCAAGTAAGGGAACAGAGTTATCGCCAGCGATGATGGCGTCAAATACTCCCTCAACAACCGTAATAGGCTCTGTAAAATCAAGAAATAGTTCATTGAAGATTATCTTGCTTTTATTTATCGGAGGATTTTTATACTTAATAAAATGCTTCTCGTAAGTACGAGAAATAAAATAGTTTATATCTCCGTTTTCGTCAAAAGATGGAATGATAATACGACCTGCATATTCGCCGCTCGCACAATAACCGATAGAATACTTTAAAATATGCTTGTCTGTAATATCACGACGAGTTAAATAACCCTTGGCAATTTTACCTGATAAAGAAAGCTGTTTGTTGAGGCTGACGTATTCTTTTGGAAGTTCAATCTTTGATTCTTGTTTTTCTTCGCCATGAACAAAGATAAACTCAAGAGTTTCCTCAAAGTCTGAAATATCGATCAAACTATCAAACTTTGTCCACAAAGAACGAGTTTTTGTGTCACCATACTTTTTTACAAGATAAGATATGGTTTTGCCAGATGAGTTACAAATCCAGCACTTCCATTTATCTTTTTCAATGTTGATTGAAAGCTTCTTTTTGTGGTGTTTACAGAACGGACAATAAAACAAATACTCTTTATTGCTTCGACTATATTCACCAAAGATTTGCGAAATGATGTTTAGCTTTTCGGAGAGCATTTTAGAAATCCAGCTTTGGCAATAATGTAACTATCGCTTCGGTCATATGTACCGGGCGTAGGATTGCCTTTGACTGTCCATTCTACTTTGAACTCAGGTGTTGTGTCAAGAACAAACTTGAACACGAACTCCTTAGCCTTCTCCCCTTTGGGAACTTTCACGCCACATGCTTTTCTAGCTGTGGCTGCTGAAAAATATTCTGGAGTAGTTTTAAATGTTTCGCGGCATATCCAAGAAAGTACGCCGTTGAATCTTGATAAGGTTGAGATAGTTGAAGCTGAAGAAAAGCCTGCTTTAAATGACAGAAGAGGCTCTTCAATAAACACGTTCTTTATGTCGTATTTGGTCTTTAAAACTTCAAAAACTTTTTTAGCTGCGCCCGCTTTCTCAAAGAAATCTTTGTATTTTTCAAGGCGAATACATTCGTTTTCTATTATCTTTCCATTCTCATCAAGAACTGTATAGCCCGTAATGCTTGAGCTAATATCTATTCCTAATATCATTATTCCTGCTTATAAGTCTAATTTAAGTTTGAAAGTATAAGAATCATTATTCCTCTTTCTTACGGGAGTCGCAACTTTAGCTATCCCAATAAGTACTCTATCTTCATTGTAGATACCGATAGACGAAATGAAGGTAGTTCTTTGAAAACTCTCTGAATAGTGATTATACGCTCCAGATACAATATTTTTAATCTCTTGATATGCATTTTCTTGGTATTTTTTATCACCAACGGAGGAAGTTAAAGTTTGTCCATATTTTACATATGTTGGATTATTTGAGTGATTTAAATCTACTTTGTCAGCTCTTGCAAACATTGTAATTGTTGGAGTTTTGGAAGTTCCATTATATTTTATCTTACATGCCGAAGATGTTGCGGCTGATTGATTTGCGGCGAAATAGATCCATGCTGGCTTATACTGTGTGCTTCCTAGATATGCGTCTGTATTTGGACCAAGATCGGTAGAACTTGTTAGTAAGATAAAACCTTCATTATACAAAACCATACCGACCGTCGAACCACTAACACTAGAAGTGCCATCAACTTGAATAAGTTCACCATTTCTATGAATATCTTTAGCTGTAGCTATTAAAGTTCCAGTATAATAAAATTCAAGTTGTACCGAGCCTTTTTCTATTTGTGAACCATAGAATATAGAAGGAATGCTTATTTGAGATAGAGCACCATTAGAAAAATTTGTATCATACTTATATTTTTTACTAACTTTATAGTAATAATTTAACGTATTCTTTAGGGCATTTATTTGGGGTCTTGGATCGCCAACACCATAATATTGAGTGGAGATAGTAGATGTTAATTCATATGTGCCCGATAAAATATCGCCATAAGCAAATGAATTAAAATTGCTCGTTGAAATAGTTTTAAAACTATCCAATGTACCATTTTTACTTATAAATGGATATATTTTATTTGTAGCTCTATTAACGTTTAATTCGTATAAACTCAAGTTGCCGTTTGGCACATTGGCATTGTCGGTCTTTCTATTTTGTAGAAAGACCGAACTAGTACACAATAAAAACTCGTAACTTGGATTAGATACTACAACGTTTCTGAAAATGTCATTTTGATTAAATTTATACATTTCATTTTCTTTAGTAGTCCAAACGCACTCTTAGAGTAAACTCTGTTGAAGGGGTTTTCTTAATCGGTTCTGATAGTTTGGCAACTGCCAATAACTCATTATCAGTTGAATACAAACCAACTGTTGTAATGTATGAAACTGGCTCATCAGTTGTTGCATTTTTTACAACAATTTTACTGCCACTCAAATAGGTCGGATTAGAACTATAGTTAAAATCACTTGTATTTGCTCTACAGAAATATATTGTAGAGTTTAGTTCTGTTGTGTTATTAAAAGACACATTATATAATCTGTGTCTAAATGCATCTGAAGCTGCGGTAATATTAGAACCAGTTATTATCATATCGGGTGTTCTGCCCGAAGAATCTAATGTAGCGCCAGAAGCAAATATTTGAGATGTTGAACCAGATACGCCAGAGACACTAGATGTAGCCATAGACAAAACTACAACACCGGCTTGATAATAAATTAAACCAACTGGCGTAGATGAGTTGTAAAGAATACCATACTCTCCTGCTGGAGAGTTTACTCTATATTCATTCTGAGCATTGGTATCTTGGATTGTGGTTAACCCAGATGGTGAAGCAAAGGTGCCACTAGCAAAATATTGTAGCGTGAACGAACCTTTCTTTATTTCATCTTTTACCAATAAGCGTGAAAAGTTTATAAATAGACAATTTCTGAGTTTTGCACCGCCACCTAATTGCCCATCTTCATCAAAAACTCTAACTTTTCTATCGGTATCAAAACCAGCTAAAACTTGAGCCATTTGATTATAGACTTGAATCTTCTTAGTATGGTCTGTATTACTCGATCCGCTTAGACCCGAGCCACTGCAATAGCCAAGTGTTAAGTCGAAAATGTGATTAGCCGATGAACTTGCATAAGGATAATCATAAACAGATTCAAACATGTTATGTGAAAATGTTTTGATATTATTATCTGAATATGTTCCAGAAACTATTGATCCAGTTATTGGAATAGCCTCATTTAATAGTGTTCTGGTTTGAGCAACGTCGCTGCTTAATAAAGTTTTAAAACTACTTGCCATTGTTTAATCCTTATGGTGTTGATTTATATTTCAAGAATCTAATTGGTAAATCGAGCGAAGCACCAGTTTGAGCACCAGTAACTCTTATTATTGTATCAATATAATAATATGTTGAAGTAGTACCAGCTTTATTTGTATAAGACTGAGTGGCACCTAATAATTCAAATAAATAAGTACTTTGTTGTAAATCTAAAGAAGCTCCAATTAAAAATTTTAAAGTAGTTCCTCTGGGACCGGCTATAACTTGTGTGCCGCCCGACGTTGATTGATCGTCGTTGGTTGATACATAAACATTATTATCGTTAGCTAAAGAAAAATAATAACTAGCAATATTGTCATCGTCAATATAAGATATTGCAGCTTTAGTTGTTTTATCTCCCACTGGTGTGACTATCGAACCAAGTCTATTATCTATCTCTATGATATATTGATTTTCGATCAAGGAAGAATCTAATGCTTGAGAAGGCGGAATAGCGGTTGTGTCAAGACCCTGATCGATACGAATTGTTGCAAGACTATCTTTCGTACTCAAGCCATATAAAACTGTATATTTTGTATTTTTAAAAGGAGCAACATCTGGATTAACCGCTGTATTATTGGTAAGCCCCGAAACGGTGTTTGTATTTTCTGTATTTTGATCCGCAGTAACATATATTAAGTTGCCTGCATCTACATTATTACTAGTCGAACTTAACTCAGCAACCCCACTTGCCACATTGTTAAGCTTTGTAACCGGCAAATATAAAAGATTATCTTGAGGAATGGAAATCAAACGACTTTTTAAGATTGAAGTATTATTAGTAAAAGCTTCTAAGACTGGAGTTTGTAAAAGAGACAGATCGTAGTAGGCTGAACCGCTAGCATTTGTTTTATCGTATAGCCCATAATCTATTTCATCATCGCCCAAAGCAAATTTTGCAATTTTAAAAGTTCCATCGGCTTTGGCTAATCTTTTTCTACCAGCGTCCGTTAATACTGCGTCCAATATAATGTCGCCACTATTATCTAAAAATGCCATTATAATTTACTCCTGTTTCTTCTTTATAAATAGTGTTTAAAAAAAAATGATACTTTATACTTTAAACTTTTGTCTTTTTAGAAGCGCTTTGTATTTTTTTCTTTATAGAAGATATTTGTTCTTTTACAAGACTGAGATCTGCCTGCTTAGTAAACGTTAGGTTTATGTCTATCTTCTTCTTAGTTGATTTTGATGTAATACGTATTTTAAAATTTTTACCAAACACTGATGGCTGTAAAGATCCAAACTTATTTAAAAATTGAACATCTAAGGCGCTATTCATCGCATCTTTTTGTAAAATATGTTCTTTATTTATGTCAATTTTAAATTTATCTTTAATAGAAATATTTTTTGTTCTGTTATCTTCTTGGTATAGTTCAACAATCTTAATAATAGGATATATTGCGCCTGAATTTTCAACTATTTCTATTTCATAAATAGCCGAAGGGTTTGAAGCCATTGCATGATTATCTACGCTTCTAAAAGTATAATAATATTTTTTATTTGGTTGTATTATATCTTCAAAACCCCCTCCGACTGGAGATATTAGGGATATTTTGCCTTTTAAGAAATCAGAATATAATTTTGGTTTCTCTTCTAATTTATATACACCAAATAAAGCTGAAGGCTCATCTCCGCTAAAAGTTATTTTTCCATCGTAAGGATATTTTATTTTTTCATTTTGTAAAAGAGAATCATATTGAACTGTATCTTGTTGCGTCATATAAATTGGATAATCTCTATAAGTAAAAAATGAATCAGAAATAAAAAACTTTATTTTATCTTTAACATTTTTATAAGGGATTACAGTTATTTCCGGTGGTGCAGGAGGCGAAGATATAACTTTGACTTGTGTTTTATTTATATAAGGTAAGCCAGCTAGAATAATATCTGGTTCATTCATTACACCAAATTGTAAATGACCATTTAATAAATTATTATTATCTTTTTTTGCATAAAATCTTGGATAATAATTACTGTTTATATCCAAACCATAATTAAAATTTTCTGGCTGATCTAACGGCACATTAAAACTCTTGTATGTAAAGCCGCCATCTAAAAATCCTTCGACATTAATGATGAACTTATCTATCAGATATTGTTTAAGTGTTTTTTGAAGCTTAAGTTTATTTGTTTTTTGAGACGTTTGGATTGATTCAATTTTTTGTTGAACAAAATTATAATCAATTGCATCAAAAATTTTTGCATTTACAAACAATTCTAAAGTTTTATAAATGATATCGTTTTCTAGAATAAGTTCAAAACTTTCAGAAAAGTAGTTTTGCTTGTTATTTATGGTAGCTAAATCACCCTTAACATCTTTAGGTATGCCTACGGTAGGTGCTTTAAAGGTTTGATATTGTATTACGCCATATGAAATATCGGAATTACCAAACTTTTTATTAGGTATTAAAAGCTTCATTAATAAATTAACAAAGTCATTTTTTACCTTATCAATCAAAGTAGCTGCCGAATTTTTAATATTTCCTGAATTAAAAAGATCTTTATATAAAGTATTAACATATGAATCGTTTGTATAACTTTCATATAAAGTCTTAGAGAAATTAATTCTTAATCCTTGTATATCAGTTGCGCCACCAAAAAGATTTTTTTCACCACTTAGCAAACCTTGATTACTAAAAAAGAAATTAAAAGGTCCATCTTCAGATTCAATATTTAAAAGCGTGGACATTGTATGCATTACCCTGAACCATCTGAAATATTCCGAATCTTCAAAGGTACTATTTTTAAGCGTCTCATAGATCTTCTTTTCAGGAGGCGATTCAACTCTATCAAAATACTTATATTTATTACCTATTATAAGAGTCCAAGCCTTTATATTGTAAGTGTAGTATGTGTCATATTTGACTTGAGTATCAAAATACTTATAAAAATCTATTTCTTCCGTATTTGGCAATAATATAGACTGAATTGGTTGATTATTGGCATATTTTATAATTTCATATAGTAACACCTCATTATATGCTGGTGCTCCTGAAATTATTTCTAAAAAAGTTCTCTTTTTATCTTTAATAAGTTGAACTATCTTTTTTTGCAATAAAACTTTCTTGACTTTTTGTAAAAAGACGGAATCTTTATCTTTCTCGTTTTTTGAAAAAACAATTGTCTGATCATTATCTAGGTTTATATTCAAAGGCTCAACTTTTTTAATCCAGTCGTTTAAGTTTATAATTGGTATTTCTTTATATTCTTCTACAAATTGTTTGTTTTGATTATTAAAAAATATTTCCGCAGCAAAAGCTTTTGAGTCGATAGTATTTTTAATTTGTTTATTTACGACAAATTTTTCTATATCGGTATTATATGAGGTGTTTGATAATAAAGAACCTATAGTCTTTTTTGGTTGTGGCGCAAAAGAAATATCTATGCCAAATGGCTGTTCTGATTTTTTAGAGTCTAAGTCATTAATTAATTTAAGAGCGTCTGGCGATATCACAACTACATTTTTTAAAGTTTCTGGAGTGTTTAAGGTTTTAAACTGCTCTAATTTTTCTACAAGCTTTTCCTTAGTATTATCTGACTGTAAATAATTGTTGACAAAACTTCCATAATTTTTGAGTAACGGTAGAACATTTTTATTTAGAAAATTTTCTTTTTTATCACCTAGATTTTCTAATAAATAATAATATAAAGTATAGTAATTAAAAAGAGACTGTTCTTTATTTTTAGCTGCTATTTCTTCAAAATTTTTATCATAATAATTGTATATTGGTAATATTTTAGCATAAGAAGTCGCTGCTAAACTTTCATTTATGTATTTTTGTCCAACAAAATTTGTAACGACTGGAGTTGGTAATACTAGAGAATAGTCATAAAAATATTTTCCATAACTTTCTGTTAAATCTGTTTCTTTTGTTTTAAATGGAGGAAGATCATTTTTAGTTTTTGATAGACCATAATAATATGAAGCAGCTAATAAATTGTTTATTTTGGCTTGTAAAGTATTAATGGAAGTTTGCTCTGTTGACTTCATATTCCATTCTGACATTTTAAATAATAAGCTAATTATTTCTTTATTTTCATTCTCATTTGATGAGATCACAATATCTTGTTCGCTACTTGCTAAAGATAGTTTGTTGTTTGTTTCTGGAGCGTTTTCTACATTATTAGGATTCCATAAATATTTTTTATCTCCAGTGACAAAATAATAATTTCCCAATAAGTTTCTAATAATATTATCAGAATACTCAATGTCTTTTTCTGGATTTAAAAAGTTTATATCCGAGACTATTATTTCTTTTTTCATTCTAAGGCTCTCAGTATAAATATACTATATTTTTATTTTTGCAATAGCTTTCTTATATACATTAATATTAATAGGTGGTGCAGGAGGTGTGGTTTTTGCCCCTGTGGGTTGAGGAGCATCCATAGAAACTGCTTTGTTTTGATTTTGTATAGAAATACTTGCCAGTTCTTTTGCGGTATTTACAGATACAACTGTTTGTTTTTGTGTATCTTGAACAGTATTAACCCCAGAAACAACACTAGAAGGAGCAGTAGGTAATGGTGCATTTTTAACTGAAAGTGTTTGTAATGCTGGTGCGGTATCTACTGATATTTTTATTGATGGAGCTGGTATAGTTGAAGTTGCTACCAGTGAAGTTGTTTTGGTTTGTAGAGGGATAGGAGCTACAGTCGAAACGAGCGCATTTAGTGTTTCTACTTTATTTATAGCCAAAGATGGGCTTAAAGCGGCATTTACCGCATTATTTATACTTATTCTAGATATTGGACCAATTTTATTCGGTGGCGGATTGGCTAACTGGACTGGCGGTAGTGTTACCTTTGGAACATTTTTGATAGAAAACTGAATATTTGTTAGTAGATTAACTGCCTTATCTGGAATAATATAGAAATATTGATCAAACAAAGGCATTTCTAGTTTGGAAATATTTTGAAAATATTGCTCAAATCCATCTAGTGTATACTTTTTCATCCTACATAAAATATTTGTCTGTGAAGCGTTTAATTTGCTTATAGTCAAAGTTTTCCATTTTGGAAATTTTATATTATTATTTTCAAAGCCATCAAAATATTGAATTTCATATATTTTTTTGAAGTTTACCCAATATTTAAAAAAGTTTTCTGGATATATTGATGCATCTTTTATGTCATTTGAATCAGTATAAGCCTTTACAATATTTGTTGTATTGCCCCTAGAAACTACGAGATGCTTTAATGGGATTGGTAGATTTCTAAAATAATCTGAAACAATTGTTTGGAACGATTGTGCATTAGATAATAGAGATGCTAAATAACTTAAACCAACAATTTTATCTAAAAAGAAATCCGCATTTTTATTTTGTTCTGCATCTAATGGATTAAAAATTGAAAAATCTCTTACTTTCTTCAAATCTTCATCATTATTAACTATTTCGTGCAATAACATTTCTAACAGTAATGATACTGGATCTGAGTTTATTTCTGCTTGTGATGTTATTGATGAATCTTGTATATTAGTAACTTGTGTATCAATTTTGCTAATATCGTCTGATTTATTACTATTACCAAAAATATTAAATAAATTCAACGACTTTTTATTTAATAAATCTAAAAACAGATTGTATTCTGAAAAAGATACGCTAGAAAGCTCTGAGAAGGAGAATAGATCTAATAACTGTGCTTTCAATATTTGTTCGTTATTTGTGACATTTGAGTTTTTATTTATGTCTTGTTTATCAAATTTTGAAAGTTTTGCAGTATTGTAGTTAATAATATCTAAAAATAAACTTTCATAAAAGTTTTGATCATAAAACTGCTCAGATAATTTATAAAAATCATATTTCTTATTTATTGTTCCAACTGAAGATAATGATAAAAATGAATATTTGGAGTTATCATTTTCAAAATCATCAACAAAGTTAAAAACATTTTGAATTTTATCTTCATAAAGGTCTTTTAAATTAAAAGAAGTAGAGTCGTTGAAATATTTTTGAGAATTTTTATCACTTAATTTTTTATAATCTGCTAACTCAATACAATTAATACCTAGGGCAGACTTTGATAGATTGTCAATAACCTTATATCCAGCTCCATTTATTATTGCAGCATTAAAGTAGGAATCATATATTTTTGAACTATCATATACTGTCATATTGCCTAGTTCATTAGTAGCTGAATTTTCAAATGTGTGCTCAAATGATATAATGTTGTTTTTGTATTTAGAAGCTAAATTACTAGGCTTCTCACTATCCGAAATTTGTAATATTGTCTCTACTTTTTTAGAAAAATCTTCAACAAGTTTTATTACTACTTGTATGGAATCTGGTGTTGCGGCGGGAGGTAAAAGCAGATTTTTAATACTATCTGCCATATCTTGTTCTTCTTCAAACGTCTTAAAAGTATAATATCCTAAAGATTTTGCTAAATATAAAAAGTTTAATAATTGTTGTTGTGTAACGGTTAGTTGTTCTGCGTAATCTGTAGAAAAATCAGATATAAATTTACCCAATAGATTGTCAAAATATGGGATATATTTGGCTTCTTGTTGTGTGGTGTTCGGAATGGTTGCTATTATCTTTTTATTTGATAAAGATAAAGCATAATACTCTTGAAAGAAATTTAATATAATCTTTGCTTTATTCAGGGCATCCGATAAATAACTTTTTGTTGGATCTACTATTTCCATAGCAATTTTATATTTGTAAAGACCGTAGTTTATTTTACTGACTTCAACATCACATACAGAATAGTTTTTTAATATAGCAGGATTAACACCATCAACATTATTCTCAATCACATAAGAGTTTGTTGTATTTGGTTTATTTAAAACGTCAAAGCCTTCTTTAGTGCTGCTATTAGATGCTATAAGAACGGAGTTATTTTCACTGGTTAAATTTATTTCTTTTATATCTTTTCTTATTCTATAGATTGAAATATTTTTTACTCTAACCAATTCTGGTATCGCATTTGGATTTTTTTCTGGATCTAGGACTACGGGATAGAAGGAGTTATCTAGAGCAAACTTTTGTTTGTCAAAAAAGAATGAAAAGCGGCAATTTCCTTGCTCATCCAAAGAGACAAAAATATCACTAAAATACTTAGAATAAACTTTTTTATTATTTTTTGTCTTATCAATTATTTTCTTTATTTGTAAATCATCTTTAAAGACTTTATTTATATTTCCTGTTTCGTCAAAAGTTTCTTTATCGGCGAAATATTTTCTTACTCTAAAATCGGAAATAATATTATTTGAATCAGTTACTAGTTGTAAAACCTGCGATTGTTCTGTCTCTACAGTGCCAGTTTTATATTGCGGAGTTCCGTTATCATTTATTATATGAAACTGTCCATAATAATAGTCGCCATTTGGTAAAATAAAATACTGATTTTCAGAAACTAGTTTTTTATCTTTAAAGATTATTTGATTTGTAAAACTTCTAGAAAGCGCATTCTGTTCATCTATGCCAGTTATGTCAAACGCAGAAGCAAACTCTTTTAGATTAAATGTTAGAAAACATAAAACAGCCAAAAAGCTATCTTGTTGTTCGTTGAAAGACAAAACATAGCTTGTTTTTATTGGTACGGTTATTTCTTTGGTGCCGTCGTCATTGTCAGTTATGTAGTTTTCGCTATAAAATACGCCTTTTTTTTGTTTTAAATCCTTTTGGCTTGGTATAATTAAAGTTTTTTCTGTAACAAATTGATTATCAGAAAAAGCAAACTTCAATTCATCATAACCATAGTTACTTGGTAGGTTATAAAAATTATTAAAAACAGATTCTGATGTTATTAATAAACAATGGACTTTGATATATTTTTGTAAATCTTGCTCGGCAAACCATTGTGATATACCATCTTTATTTACAACATCTTTTAGCGACAAAGTTACGCCAACTAATAAATTTTTATTATCCTGC
>Ga0075471_10001624_pt1 | contig 14823 bp, 14 predicted proteins | sample DEB19_08_DNA_2_FD_74787 | JGI IMG/M metagenome (GOLD analysis project Ga0075471, IMG submission 74787) | Aqueous microbial communities from the Delaware River and Bay under freshwater to marine salinity gradient to study organic matter... | ecosystem: Environmental > Aquatic > Marine > Coastal ... | reverse complement strand
GCGATGTAGTTGTGATCGAACGGCGGCACCATTTCCATGGTGGCGTGCCAGATCGGTTTTTTGCGATGCGTGATGCACTTCACGCGCACCATCGGGAACACCTGCACGCGATCGTAATAGCCGACCGGATTGGAGTGCCAACCGATCGCCTCGAGTTCGTCCGTGATCACCTCGCCTTCGAGCACCCATTCGGCCGACGCCGGCACTTCGAGATCGACGGTTTCGCAACGCACCATCTCGACCGGCTCGCCGCGCAATCCGCCGGCGAATGCGGTTTCGTCGACGTTGAAGGGTACGCCGGTGGCCGACGCGAGATGCAGCGCCGGTTCGCAGACGCCGGCGATCGCGACCTCGAGTCGCTTGCCCATCTGCGAGGCTTTGAAGGTGTGGCGGCCGATGTCCGAGAACGGCGGGTTCCACCAATAAAATGCGGCGAGGTCGGTTTTCGCGCGCTCGGGCTTGTAGGTGCCGCCGAGCGGATGGGTCGCATCCAGAAATTGCGTGAAGCGATACCAGCCGCAATTGCGGCCGCCGGTCTCCGGATCTTTGGAGAACGTCATCGCGTTGGTGATGTAGGCCGGACCTTCTTTGCCGAACCAGACGTGCGGCAACTGCTTGTCGAGCGACACGTCATCGCCTTTGATGATCACTTCCTTGCAGGGCGCTTTCGACTTGTCGACGATCTTCGGCGCGTGCCAGCGCGCCGGATCCGCGAGCACCTCGGAGTGATGCAACTTGGCGGCGCGCCAATCGCGAAAGCCGATCGTCATGGCGGTGCGTTCGCGCGTGCCGAACGGATTGAAGAGGATCGGAATGTCTTTGGTGTTGATGCCATCGACTTTGTTGAGCAACAGCGCAGGACCGTCCTTCGCGCAGACGTAGTTCATCAACGCTTGCAGTTCGTTGGTGCCGCGGCGTCCGTCGAGCGGCACGTCGACGTGCTTCAACTGACCCTCTTTCTCGAGCAGGTCGAGAAACTCACGCATGTCCTTGAACGCCATGATCGAACCCCCGCGGCTGTGTAGGGGTGGAAGACTACCGTGCCCGCGCCCCAACCCACCAGCGCGTGCGCCGGGCCCGTGCCGCGCTGACCTAACCTTGGACATGGCGGTGGACATGCCGGCCGCCTCCGACCCGAGTAGGCATCATCGCGGGGTTTGTCCTCGGAGTACCCGCAGATGACCCACCCCGCACAAGATCGCAAAGTCGCCATCGTCACCGGCTCGGCCACCGGCGTCGGCGCCGCAGCCGCCATCATGCTCGCCGAGCGCGGCTGCAACGTCGTCGTCAACTACACGCGCAGCAAAGCCGAAGCCGAGGAAACCGCCGCCGCCTGCCGCGGCAAGGGCGCGGACGTCATCGTGTTCCAGGGCGACGTCGCCGAGGACGATTCGTGCCGCGCGATGGCCGCCGCGGCCGTCGAACGTTGGGGTCGCATCGACTATCTGATCAACAACGCCGCGAAGACCAAGTTCAATCCCTACGAAAATCTCGACGGTCTGAACGCCGACGATTTTCTGGCGATCTACAAGGTCAACGTGGTCGGCGCCTACCAGATGGTGCGTGCCGTCGCGCCGCAGATGAAAAAGCAGGGCCGCGGCGCCATCGTCAACAATTCGTCGATCGGCGGCGTGACCGGCATCGCCTCGTCGATGGCGTACGCCGCGAGCAAGGCCGCGCTCAACATGATGACCCAGAGTCTTTCTTTGGTGCTCGGCCCGGAAGTACGCATCAACGCCATCGCGCCGGGCGCGATCCAGACGCGCTGGCTGCAAGGCGGCATGACGCCGCAGCAGTATCAGGACTTTCTCGTCAACGCCGCGGCGATGGTGCCCTTGCAGCTCGTGCCGACGGCCGAACAGATCGCCGAAGCGCTGGTGTGGTTCCTCGAAGGCGCGAGCGTCGTCACCGGCGAAGTGCTGATGGTCGACGCCGGCCTGCACTGCGGACGCCTGCCGCCGACTTCGAGCAGCAAAGCGAGTTGGGACAAAAAATAGCGCGCCTCAAACCGGCGCGTGCGCCGGGTCGTATTTGAACAAACCGAGCGCCTCGTCCACCGGCACGTCGTGATGGAATGCGTCCGGATCGTCGGCATGGAAGCGCGGCACTTGCAGCGACGAGCGCTCGACGACGAGGCGCGCCCGACCGACCCGCGCCGCCTCGTAACGCGCGAGTGCCTGCGCGAGATCTTCGCTCTCGGCAAACGCGCGTCCGAGCACGACGGCGTCTTCGATCGCCATCACCGCGCCCTGCCCGAGATACGGCAGCAAAGGATGCGCCGCGTCGCCGAGCACGGCTGCGCGACCGCGCACCCAACGCATCAGCGGGCTGCGCGCGCACAAAGCCCATTTGAACAGCTTGTCTTGCGGCGCCGCTTCGATGATGCGCGTGACGTGCGGATGCCAGTCGGCGAATTCGGCGCGCAACTCCGCCTTGCTCGCCGGGATGTTCCAGCCCTCTTCCTCCCATCCTGCGCGCTCGGCGAAGGCGACGAAGTTCAATGATTTGCCGCCCGACACCGGATAGCGATTGATCATGTGACCGGGCCCGATCCACACCTGCGACGGCGGATCGAGTGCATCGAGCGGCACGTCCGCCATCGGCACCAAGCCGCGCCAGGCGATGTAGCCCGTGAAGCGCACTTCTTCGGCACCGAACAATATCGAGCGTACGCGAGAGCGGACGCCGTCTGCGCCGATCAGCGCATCACCGCGCTCCCATCGACCATCGTCGAAGCGCACGGCGACACCGCTCGCATCCTGCTCGAGATCGACGCAGCGTCGCCCCGTGACGATCGCATCCGGATCGTGCGCGCGCACCGCATCGGCCAGCACTTTGTGCAGATCGGCGCGGTGCACGACGTAATAGCGTTCGCCATACGCCTCTTCGAGACGATCGCCGCGCGTGACTGTCGCGAGCACGCGACCCGTGCGGTAGTGCCGCACGACCTGGTAGTCCGGCGCGTAGGCGACATGCCGGAATTCGTCGAACACGCCGAGCGATTTGAGTCCGAGTGCGCCGTTCGGACTGATCGAGATGCCCGCACCGACCTCGCCGAGTTCGGAAGCTTGCTCGAATACGCGCACGCGCACGCCGGCGCGCTGCATCGCGATCGTCGCCGCGAGTCCGCCGATCCCGGCGCCGATGACCAACACGTCCGTCGCTCTCATGCTCTGCTCCGACGAAAAATGGCAGCCGCATGTTCACGCCGCAACGCGCGTACTTGCCATCGCGCTCGCGCGCGACGACCTCGCGTCGGTCGGGATCGTAGGTATTTTTACGTAGTTTTTGGCTTGCACTCGGCCATGTAGGTGCCCCACGTCGAATCGTTGGGCTTGCCCCAGTCCGACGCTTGCGGTGCAGCAAAGAAATCGGGATGTCTCTGCTCGGTGCGCGCACGCAAAGCGGCCGGCAACTCGCCGACCGAATAGAGTTTTTTCATGTCGGTGCGATAGAGGATGTTGCCCGGCACCTGCCCCATCAGCATCCACGGCAACCAGGGACCGACGCGCGTCCAGGTACCGGTGTAATGCGCCGAGGTTTTCGAATCGTCTTCGATCTCGGCGAGTTTTGCGGTGCGCTGGAAAATCTCGCTGATGCGGCAAAACTCGCCCGGCGATTCGCGCGGCCACACCGCAGGCTTCATGGGCGACGGATAAGACGTGTGCACTTCGAAGGTCTGGAACACGTCGTCTCCCATCACGCGCCACGGCGGCATGAACGGGAATTCTTTGGTTGTGCCTTCGAAATCCATCTTCATCACCGGCGAGAGTTCAGCCGCGACGTAATGATTGTGGATGGGGTGCACTTCGCACTCCGCGCCGTTGAGCGGGTTTTTCCAGACGTCGAGGAACTCGCCAGTGTACGGATTGCTGTAGTAGGCCAGTTCGCGATTCAGGATGCGGTATTTGCCGCCTTCGACCGGTATGCACCGCAGTACGCCGAAACCTTCGATGCCGCACAGCATTTGCGGCGCCTTGGCGGTGTCGGCGACATAGCCGAACACGTGGCCGCCGAACCAGCTGAGCACTTCTTTTTCCGGGTTCAGATCACCGAGCAGTTTCACGAAAGCATGCAGATTTTGTGCCGGGTCGCGGAAATTCACTGTGCTCACGCGTACTCCTCAGCTCTTCAAAGGTATGCGACGCAATTCCTTGAATACGTCCTCGAGAAACCGGCTGCGCTCGGCTTTGAGCGCGGCGGCCTGCGACGCATCGGGTTTGAACGCTTCGATGTCGGCCCGCGACAGCAGCCCGCGCGCCTCGAGCAACTGTTCGATCGTGATCCGCCGCTCGCGCTCCACCCACACCTGCGCGGCGAGTTCCACCACCATGCGTACCGTGGCATCGAGCACCGGGTCGGCGAGATACACCGGATCGGCCGCCGCGATCGGCGTACCGCCCTCCGGAGTTTGCGGACTGTCGCGTTCAGACACGCGTCGCGAACCAATGCGTCATGTAGCCCGCACCGCCCGAGCGCTCGTCGAGCGGCGTGCCGGCCACCGTGAAGCCGTTCGACTCGAGGATCGAGCGTAAATCGCAATCGCAGAAATCCTGCGAATACGGTTCGCCGTTGTGCCGTGCATCGAACCAGCGGTGATAACGCTGGAACGGCGACTTGTCGGCGGTGGAGGTGAAGTCGAACACGGCGAACAGACCGCCCTTGCGCGTAACGCGCGCCGCTTCGCGCACGGTTTCGTGAATGATGCGCAGCGGCAGTTCGTGAAACACGATGAAGGCGAAGGTGATGTCGAAATGGGCATCAGGAAATCCGGTTCGCTCGATCAAAGTCTGCGCGAACGTGACGTCTTCGCCGAGCATCGCGGCGCGGCGATGCGCGACCCGCAGCATCGGCGCTGAATAATCGATGCCGGTGACTTCGGCGGCCGGATAGCGTTTTTTGAAGGCCGTCGTGCTCTGGCCCACCGAGCAGGCCATATCGAGCACGCGCGCCACGCGCCCGTCCGATGGCGGCGGCACGAGCGAGACCAATTTGCCGTGCAACTCGTCGCGATCGTTGCCACCGCGGAAAAATACTTTGGTGCCGTAGTGGTAGAGAAAGCCCGACAACTCGTCTTTGTAATAGCCGCCCGGCTGCAGATGAAAGTGCACGTTCACGTACGGCGGCGGCACGAACGCCGGGTCGAGTACGAGGCGTCCCGGTCCGCGCGCGTCCCAGGCCGCGAGTTCGGCGGCGAGTTCTTTGCGCTGCAGATCGAAGGAACGTCGCAACGCGTGCCATTTCATTTCCTGCTGCGTACGCGAGAGTCGATCGCGCAACTGGCCGAGCGGCTGCGCGTGCACGTACCGGCGGATGTCTTCCAGATCCTGTACGCCCGCGCTTTCGAGCGCAGCGTTCAAACGCGCTTCGAAATTCGCGCCGGCGCCGAGCAGGTATTCGCGAAAGCCTTCGACGAAATCGAGATAGGCCGCATCGGTGCGCGAGGCGAGCGTCGGCATGGTTTCGGGAACGACTTCGCGTTGGGCGCTCATACGGGCTGCGTGACCGGGTTGTACGAAAAGAGTCCGAGACCTTCGTCGGCGGCACGACCTTTGGTGCGCTCCTTGTAGGTGTCGGCGTCGGGATCGTGGAAGGTTTTGCCGGCGGCGCGCGACTGCCTCACGACGAAGGCGGCACGCTCCATGCGCGCGCGCTCGTATCGCTGCAGCGCGTCCTCGTGCCGCGTCGCACCGGCCAGTGCGCGAGCGAGCACGACGCCGTCTTCGATGGCGAGCACCGCGCCGTGACCCAAAAACGGCAGCACGGGATGCGCCGCATCACCGAGCAGCGTGATCCGGCCTCGCGTCCAGGTTTCGAGCGGCTCGCGATCGAACAAGCCCCATTTGAACAACAGGTGCGGCGGCACGAGTTCCATGAAGCGACGCACCCAGGACGTCCAGCCTTCGAACTCGTCGAGCAATTCCTTGACGGTCGAGCGGATCGACCAGCCTTCTTCGGTCCAGTCTTTGCGCTCGGCGAACGCGACGAAATTCAGCAACTCGCCGTTGCGCACCGGATACCGGTTCACCAGATGTCCGGGTCCGACGAACACGCCCGACGGCGGTTCGAGGATTTCTTTGGGGACGAGATGCAGCGGCACCAACCCGCGCCAGGCGATGTAGCCCGTGTATTGCGGCTCGAGCGCACCGAACAAATGGTGGCGCACGACCGACCGCGATCCGTCGGCGCCCACCAGCACTTCGAAGGAATACGACGCGCCCGAGGCGAGCTTCAGCGTCGCACCCTGCTCGTCCTGCGAAATCGCGACGCAGCGCGCGTCGAGCACGATGGCCTCGGGATCGTTCGCGCGCACGGCGCTCGCGAGCGCATCGTGCAGATCGGCGCGATGGATGAGGTAGTAACGCTCGCCGTACTTGTCGAACAGCGCCTGCCCGCGATTCACCCACGCAAGCGGGCGCCCGTCGCGCCAGTGACGCACGCACTGATCCTCGGGCTTGTAGGCCTTGGATTCGAGCGTGCCGTGCAGACCGAGGTCGTTCAACGCATGTGCCGCCGTCGGGCTCAGCGAGATTCCCGCACCCACTTCGCCGAGCTGCGGCGACTGTTCGAATACCCGTACTCGCACTCCCGCGCGCTGCAGAGCGAGCGCTGCCGAGAGGCCGCCTATACCGGCGCCGATGATGCCGACGTGATGCGTGTTCATTGACGCGTATTCAGCATGGGAATGGATGGCATTCCCATGACGCGACCTCCGCACGTCCAACCATCGGACAATCGTCCGCCGGGGACGTTAGAATGCGCGTCCCGCCATGTCACGTCTCAATCCCAAAGTCGGTTTCGTCAGCCTCGGATGTCCGAAGGCGCTGGTCGATTCCGAGCGCATCCTCACCCGCTTGCGCGCCGAGGGCTACACGGTCGCGCCCGATTACGACAGCGCCGACGTCGTCGTCGTGAACACCTGCGGCTTCATCGACTCCGCGATCGACGAGTCCCTGGACGCCATCGGCGAGGCGCTCGAGCAGAACGGCCGCGTCATCGTCACGGGGTGTCTGGGGGCCAATCCGCAGCGCATCCTCGAACGTCATCCGCGCGTACTCAAAATAACCGGCCCGCATGCCTATGAAGACGTGCTCACGGCCGTGCACGAACATCTGCCGCCGAAGCACGATCCGTTCGTCGATCTCGTGCCGCCGCAAGGCATACGACTGACGCCGCGTCACTACGCATATCTGAAAATTTCCGAAGGCTGCAACAACAAGTGCAGCTTCTGCATCATCCCCGACTTGCGCGGCAAGCTCGCCAGCCGGCCCATCGATGCCGTGCTCACCGAAGCGGGCAAGCTCGTCGATGCCGGCGTGCGCGAGTTGTTGGTGATTTCGCAAGACACCAGCGCCTACGGTGTCGATCTCAAATATCGCGCGGCACCTTGGCGCGGCCAGGATTACGAGACCCGGTTTCTGGATCTCGCGCGCGGACTCGGTTCGCTCGGCGTCTGGGTGCGCATGCACTACGTGTATCCCTACCCGCACGTCGATGACGTCGTGCCGCTGATGGCCGAAGGAAAAATCCTTCCCTACCTCGACATTCCGTTCCAGCACGGCAGCCCGCGCGTATTGAAACGCATGAAGCGACCGGCGCATGCCGAAAACACGCTCGCCCGCATTGCGCGTTGGCGTTCGGTTTGCCCGCAGTTGACGCTGCGCAGCACCTTCATCGTGGGCTTCCCCGGTGAAACCGAAGCCGAGTTCGAAGAATTGCTCGCCTGGCTCGACGAAGCGCAGCTCGATCGCGTCGGCGCCTTCAAATATTCACCCGTCGCGGGCGCGGTGGCCAACGACGCCGGCGTGCACGTCACCCCCGAAGTGCAGGAAGAGCGGCTCGCACGCTTCATGGAACGTGCGCAGGCGATCAGCAGCGCACGCCTTGCCGCGCGCGTCGGCAAGATCGAAACCGTGCTCGTCGATGCGATCGAAGGCAATGTCGCGATCGCCCGCAGTCGCGGCGACGCACCCGAAATCGACGGCGTCGTGCGCATCACCAAAGGATCCAAACTCGCCGTCGGCGAGTTCGTGCGCGTGAAGATCACGCACGCGGACGATTACGATCTGCGCGCGACCGTCGTCGCCGGTTGAGCGAGCGGCGCGAGCTCAGCGTTTTCGATATTGCGCCGCGGCCGCATTGAACGCCGCCGCAACGTTGCGTCGCAGATCTTCGGGCTCCAGCACTTCGCAGTTCGCGCCATGCCGCAAGATGTCCATCACGAGCTCGGTCTCGTGCTTGTACGGAATGCGCAGCAGCACGCCACCATCGGCGAGCACTTCGGCCCGCGAGTCCGGATGCCATTCTTCTTCGGCCACCCAGCGCGCCGCGAGGGCGTTGAATTTCAGCACCGCGGTGCGATCGGCGCGGCCGGTGAAAATGCCGTAACTCGAATCGAGTTCGGCCTCGAGCGTGCCGGCGGGCGGCTCGTGCACGGCTTCGGCGGCGACACGCGGCTTCTCGATGCGATCGACGGAAAACACGCGCAGTTCGTCACGGCGGTGACACCACGCGGCGAGATACCAGTTGCTGCGGTAGAAAGTGAGCCGCAACGGTGAACAGGTGCGCTCGGTCTCTTGATCGCGGCTGCGACTGCGATATGTGAAGGCGAGACGACGCCCGGTACGCAGCGCCGCCAACACCGTACTGAACGCCGCGGTGCTCGTCTGTCGCAATTGCGTCATGCGCAGCCGTACCCGATCTTTGAGCGCGCCGCGCCCCAAGGCCTGACGCTTGACCTTGCCGAGACGTACACGCACCGCGGCCGTCTCCTCGCGCAGCACACCGGGCGGGATCTGCTCGAGCAGCGCTTCGGCCTCGAGCAACATCGAGATTTCCGCGCCCGACAAACCGAGCAAGGCGGCTACGTTCGCATCGGCAGGGCTGCGGGCGAGCACGTAACCGTTGCGTTCGCGGTCGTAGCCGATCTCCACGCCCCGCTGGGTACGCAGGAAGGCGAGCAAGCGCTTGACCGTCGCCGGCGAAGCGTCGAGTTCGTCGCACAGGTCGGCGAGCGAACGGGGTTCCCGCGTACGCCACAGGGCATCGAAGATTTGTTGGACTTTTTCGTGACGTGCCATGGCGTCTCCCTCGCTCGATTTAACCACGGCGAGGGCTCAAAATTTGAGCCCCCGGCTCGAAAACCTCGAGTCATGCGAGCGCCCTGCCCCTCGCGTTACACTGCGCCGCATGAATATCTTCCCGAAATGTCTGGTGCACGGACTCGTCGCGGCGATCGTCGGGTCGTTCGCGGGCCTGCAGACGGCCTCGGCCGATTCGGTCGCCGAGCGCGCCTTTGCCGATGCCACCCACTACACGGTGCGCATCAGCGCCTCGACCGACTATTCGTTTCTCGAGAGCGACAAAGGTGGCTGGGACGGCGCCGGATTCCTGGTCGATCGCGAACGCCGCTGGGTGCTCACCAACGCCCACGTCGCCGGCTACGTCTCGGCAAAAATTCTGGTCGCCTTCAAAGGTCATGCGCGCGTGCCGGCAACCGCGAAGTTCGTCGACAATTTCGTCGACGTCGCGATCCTCGAATTGCCGCCGGGTTCGATTCCGCAGGAAGCGCGTGAAGCACGTCTCGCCTGCGGCAGCACGCCAGCCGTCGGCTCCGACCTCGGCGCCTTCGGTCATCCGCTCGGTTATCCGTTCACGGCGACGCGCGGCATCATGGCCGGCATCAGCCACGCGAAGGGCTATCCGCAATTGCAGACCGATGCACCCATCTCGCCGGGGAATTCCGGTGGCCCGCTGATCGACCTCGCCTCCGGCGACGTCGTCGGCATCAACACCGCCTCGCTAGGCGAACGTCGCGCGCAAAACATGAACTTCGCCGTCATCGCGCGCGATGCCTGCCAAATCCTGCAGCTGTTGCGCGAGGACAAACCGGCGACCATCCCCAAAATAGCCACGACCTTCGCCGTCGACGAAGAAAACGTCGAGACGCTCACCGTGGCAGCCGATCCGCAGTTCGAAGACGGCCTCGGTTTGCGCGCCGGCGATACCGTGCAAAGCATCGTCGGCTCCGACGCGAAGTTCGAGAGCGCAGCGGAGTTCGTGCTCGCGCTGCGCGGGCGCAGCGGCAAAACGCCGCTGACCGTCGAGCGCGCCGGCAAAGTCACGACTATCGAAGCACGTCTGACGCCGAGCTTGCAGTTCGTCGGACGTCGCGGACTATTGCTGAGCGGCGCCGTGTTCGCGCCGCAGTTTTTGTATGAAGTGTCGAACCCGGACGAAGCGGGCCGACTCGTCGTGCATCAAGTGGAGCCCGGCTCGACCGCGGACTTGCACGAGCTGCATTTCGGTTCGCAGGTGATGACGGTCGACGGCCAAAGAATTCGAACGTTGTCGCAACTGGAGGCGATCGCCAGGCGCGCCATGGCGGCAAAGCGCGACCTGCGGCTGATTTTGCGCACCGTCGATTCGGACGGTGCGCCGACCGAAACTTATTGGGTCCGCGATCTGCCGATCGACGAAGTCGACTGGTACCCGAAGTGAGTCAGTCCGCGCTGCCGAAGCGCGCCGAATAGCGGTTCGTCGAACTCTGCAACGGTCGCACGCGATCGCCCATGTAGAACACGGCGATCGAATCGGGATTGTCGGTTTCGAGCTGGAACGGCGGCTCGCCCGTGACGCGCCGGCCTTCCGTGATGGTCTGCCGCCCCGACAACACGCGTTCGCCGCGCCCATCGACCACGTTGATGAGCGCCGGCGCCGTGACCACCAACCAAAAGCGTCGTGAGCGCGTCGCTTCGGACGGCGCGAGTTCCGGTACCGAACCGCGACTCACGCTCTCTTCGTTTTGTGCCGGGGGTTCAGGTGCCTCGGCGGGCGGCAGCACATCCTGCGTAGCGGGTTCGATCGGGACGGGCGTCGACGCGGCCACCGGTGCGGCGACAGTCGCGGCCGGCGGCGTCTCGGGATTTTTGACCGGTGGCGTCACCGCCACCGAATCGTGCGGACTCGGAGGCTCGTCGCCTGCACGACCGACCAACAAAAAGAGAATCGCGCCCGCAAGCAACACGCCCATCGCGGCGTAGAGCGACACCGACGCCGTCGCGCGGCGTTGGGCGGTCGTCGCCGGCGAGCTCACGGGCGGCACGAGCGGCGGTGCCTCGGTCGCGGCGGCATACGGCGGACCACCGAGCAGATCCGTCGCGACGTTCAAAAAATTCGCGTACGCGGTGGCCGCACGTTCGGCATACGCGGCCGAATAGAAGTTGGCCAGATCGTCCTGCTCGAGCCCCTGAATCTGCTTGTCCGACAAACGCAACTCGGCGGCGACCTGCAACACCGAGAGGCCGCGCGCGGTACGCGCAGCCTGCAGTGCCTGGGCGAATTCCGAGCGGCTTGCGGTCATTCGGCAGTGATGATCGCGACGTCGTCGACGATGCGCATGTGCCCGTCGCAGGCGATGTTCCATTTCGTTTCGGTGCCCTCGACACTGCATTCGTCGCGGACGGGCACGCGAATATCGAGATGTTTGACGAGGTGCTGCTGGCCGTTTTCGAACACGCGCCACACGAGCGGACTCCCCGCGGCCTTGGTATTGAAACGAATGTGATAGCGATTCATGGGCGCATTCTATCAGCGGCCCGCAGTTGGGCGTCGACCCATGCACCGATGGCCAGCGAGCTCGTCAGCCCCGGACTTTCGATGCCGAACAGGGCGATCACGCCGGGCAAGCCGTGGTGCTCCGGTCCGTCGATGCGAAAGTCCGGCTGCGGCTCGCCGGGCCCGTGGATCTTCGGTCGGATGCCCGCATAATCCGGGATCAATGCATCGTCGGGCAGGTCCGGCCAAAATTTGCGGATGTCCGCATAGAAGCGTGTCGCGCGTGAAACGTCGACCGCGTAATCGAGTGTCGTCACGTATTCGAGGTCCGGGCCGAAGATCGCCGCCCCGCCGAGGTCGCGTCGGTAATGAGTGCCGAGCGCACCCGGAATGGGCGGCGGGTAGACGAGTCGTTCGAACGGCGCTTTGCCCTGCAAACGAAAATAGTGCCCCTTGCCGTAGTGCAAAGCCGGGATCGACTGCGCGGGATAGCCGTCGATGCGCGCCGCCACTGCCTGCGCCTGCAAACCCGCTGCGATCACGACCGCGCCCGCCTCGATCGTCGTGGCCGCCCGCCCACCGATGCGTACGCGCCAGCCTTGCGTCGAACGCTGCGCCGCTTCGAAGGGCGCATCGACGATCACGTGCCCGCCCGCAGACTCGACGTCGCCCTGCAACGCGAGCATGTAGCCGTGACTGTCGAACACGCCGGTCTCGTTCGACAGCAGCGCCGCATCGCATCGCAACGCTGGCTCCATCGCCACGGCCTCATCGCGGCTCAGGCGATGCAGATTCTCGACGCCGTTGCGCGCGGCTTGTGCGGCAATGTCGTCGAGTCGCGCGAGTTCCTGCGCACCGTTCGCGACCACGAGCTTGCCGCATTTGCGATGGGCGACGCCTTTTGTTTCGAGGTAGGCATAGAGCATCCGCCGGCCCTGCACGCAAAATCGCGCCTTCAAACTACCGCTCGGGTAGTAGAGCCCGGCATGGATCACCTCCGAATTGCGCGCCGAGACGCCCTCGCCGATGCGGGGTGCCGACTCGACGACGAGCACGCTGCATCCACTTTGCGCGAGCGCGCGGGCGCAGGCGAGCCCGACCGCACCGGCACCGATCACCACCACGTCGAAATCCGCACTCATCCGTTCGCGTCCTTCAAAATCCGGCGTCGAAGCGTAACATTGATCTCCTATGATTCATCGACACGTCATGAAGTCCTCGATCACCCGCCGTTTGCTGATCAGCCTCGTCGCCATCCTGGGCGCCTCGTTGCAAAGCGTCCGTGCAGCCGACAACGCACCGCCGCCGCTCACCGTCTATGCAGCCGCCTCGCTCACCAACGTTCTGCAAGAACTCGGCGAGGCGTATACGCGCAAGAGCGGGCAGTCCGTGAAATTTTCTTTTGCCGGCACGGCGACGCTCGCGCGACAGATCGAATCCGGCGCAAGAGCCGACGTGTTCATCTCGGCCGATGCCGAGTGGATGGATTATGTCGCAGCCAAAGCGTTGCTCGAGCCGGGCTCACGTCGCGAACTGCTCGCGACGCGACTCGTGCTGATCGCCCCGCGCGCTGCAACCACCACGCTGCGCATCGAGCCCAAGTTCGCGATCGCTGCGGCGCTCGGTGACGGCGGTCGATTGTCTTTGGCCGACCCGCAATCCGTACCCGCCGGGCGCTATGCCAAAGCGGCGCTCGAGTCGTTGGGTGTTTGGCCGAGCGTTGCATCGCGACTTGCAGTGTCGGACAACGTGCGCACCGCCATGAACTTCGTCGCGCGCGGCGAAGCGCCACTCGGCGTCGTCTATGAAACCGACGCGCGCCTCGAGCCCGCCGTCAAAGTACTCGGCGTCTTTCCCGAAAGCGCGCATCCGCCGATCCGGTATGCGGCGGCGCGCTTGCGCGCCGCCGTGCCGTCGACGTTTTTGGAGTTCCTGTCGTCCGCCGAGGCGCACGAGGTGTTCGCGCGCGCCGGGTTCACGCCGATCCGCTAGATCAACGTACCGTGATCGTGATCACGTCGGAGACGACGGCCGGCTTGTGGGGCACGTGGTTGCGATCACCGAGCACGAGCTGCAAGGTGTGCTTGCCCGGTGCAAGTTCGATCGAGGTTTCGGTCTGCCCTTTGCCGAAGTGGACGTGGTTCGCATCGGCGGCGATCACGGCAGCCGCCGGCGGCGTCGGAGCATCGATGATCAAATGGTGATGACCCGTCTGCGGAAACTCGATGCCCGCCGGCGCGATGCCCATGCCACTCAATCCCATGACGACCTTGACGGGGCTCGAGACGGTATCGCCTGATTTCAAATTCACGAAGTAGACCTTCGCCTCCGAAGGTGCGGCGGTCTCGGGCATTTGGGCCGTCGCCATGCCGGCGGCGAGCAGCAACGTGACTGCGGTCAAGCGTGCAATGTTGAAGTACGACGGCATCGAACTCTCCTGATCAATGATGTTCAAATCATGACCGAGCGCTGCAGGAAAGTCGAACGCCCCGCGGCGTTCGCGGTTGCATCTGGCCCCGCAGCAAGTTCCGGGCGATGTCGTACAGCGAGGCGTCGATCTGCCGCAGCCGTTCGCTGCACAGGCAGCTCGCGCGCCGCGCACCGTCGAGATCCGCGATGGACACCGAGCCACGCTCGAGCGTCACCCAGCCCCGCTGCGCGAATTGCTTCAGGATGTCCGTGACGGTTTCACGCCGTATGCCCACGAACTGCCCCAGCTGCGCCTGAGTCAGCGTGATGCCGACGTCGTCGGGATACGCATCACGCGCCTCGAGCAACAGTCGCATCAGACGTTGCGTAGCGTCGTGCGTCGCGAGGCAAGCATGATTCAGCAACACGAGTTCCGCGAAAGCGCTCGTCGTCTGCGCGGTCAACTGTAAAAATTGCGTGCAGTCGGTGACGATGCTCCAAAATCGGTCGAGGTTGATTTTCAATGCATGACCACCGCGGATCAATCGAACCTCGAAGTCGATCGTCGCGAGCACCGTCCGTGCTCGCACGCCGACGAAGAATCGGGCCCCGAAAAATCGCATGAAGATGGCGGTACCATCGGACGATGGATACTCGGCCACCAGGACGCAATTGATCGGAAAATAGATACACCCGTCGCGGTACGAATAGTTGCCGTTGGCGCCCGCGTGCAACTCGACCAACGTGAACTCGGCGGCCAACGCACGCCGCACGCTAAGCGGAAACAGATGAAAGTAGCTGTTCGCGTCGAGCAAGGACTCGACGCGTTCGAGCGACAACGACGACATGCCGAACACC
>Ga0075471_10001623_pt1 | contig 14828 bp, 13 predicted proteins | sample DEB19_08_DNA_2_FD_74787 | JGI IMG/M metagenome (GOLD analysis project Ga0075471, IMG submission 74787) | Aqueous microbial communities from the Delaware River and Bay under freshwater to marine salinity gradient to study organic matter... | ecosystem: Environmental > Aquatic > Marine > Coastal ... | reverse complement strand
CGCCGCTCTCTCGAAACTCACGATCCGGCTCAACGGCCCGGTCAAAGGCTTCGAGAAGGTCGACATCCGCATTACGCTCAACGGCCAGCCCGTGTCGCTGCTTCGGGCCACGCTTTCGTTCAAACGTGGCGTGTATGAACTCTCCGGCCTCGGCCCGCTGACGCAGAAGACCGGCACCTACACCGTCACGATCGGCCGCGCGAACAGCAAGATGGTCGACGGCAATGGCAAACCGATCACGGGCGTCCTCCAGGCATCGTGGGTGAAGCGACGCTGACCAGCCCGTAGGACAGGCTTCAGCCTATCGCATTCTGACAGGCTGAAGCCTGTCCTACACCGAAGGCGCGACCGAATCGATCTTGGCCGCGAGGATGAAGTCGTTCTCGGAGAGGCCACCGATCGCGTGGGTGAAGATCTCGACCCACGCGTTCCTGTAGCCCTCGAGATGCAGGTCGGGATGGTGCTGCTCGCGCTCCGCGATCGCACCGCAGTTGTTCAAAAACTTGATCGCCTCGCGGAAGTTCTTGAACGCCCAGTCGCGGCGGATCCGCTCGCCGTCGTGCGTAAGCCGCCAGCCGGGGAGGTTCGCCAGCTGCGCCTCGGCCTCGGCGCGTGTGTATTTCGGCACGCCCCCTTCGCAGGGCACGCACTTCTTGGCCGTAAGGTCACAGGCAGCTTGGGGGATGTTCGTCATGCTCGCATTGTAGCGTGCGCGTGCCGACTGTCTGCGTCGCATGGATGCGACGCCCTCGCGAGCCGGCGGAGGCCCGGGGCTTGCGCCAGGCCCGGAGGGCCGGGTTCGTGCCAGCGGGCGGACGCCCGCCAAGCGAAAGCTTTATCGATTGCGTCGCATGGATGCGACGCCCTCGCGAGCCGGCGGAGGCCGGCAAGGTGAAAATGAGCCGGAGGCTCATGTTTCACCTGCAATTAGTATCGGCCCTGGAACCCGGCGAAGCCGCCCTGCACGATCGTGCTCGAGCCGCCGGTGATGCCCGAGAGGTCGCCGGCGGTCGTGATGTCGGCGGGCCACTGCTGGTCGGCCTGGGCGATGTTGCCTACGCCCACCACGCGATAGCCGATCCACAGGCTCCAGTGCTTCGTCACGTCCCAGGCCACCGCGGCGTCGACCGATCCCAGCCACGAAAACGCGCCGAGCGTCGAGTGCACCGCCACCGGGCTGCCTCCGGCGAAGTTCGCAAACGTGCCGCCCGCCGTCGCAAGCGTCGAGGTGTTCGTGATCGAGTTGCCGGCCATCAGGAACTTGGGCACGGCCGAAAACCGGAGCCGCGGGGCAAACCGCCAGTCGAACTTCGCCCCCAGCTGCCCGCCGTAGAGGTTGTTGTTGGTCGCGGCCTGAAAGTCGAGCGGGCTGCCGGCCGTCGATGAAAACGTGGAGAGCGTGAGCACGTCCTGAAGCTGGAAGAAGCGGAAGCCGGCGAGCCACATCAGGCTCACCGGCCGGGTGGGATTCGCCGGATCGCTCGAGAGGAATTCGGGCCGCTCCCACAGCGAGTAGAGGTAGTTGATCTCGATATCGTTCACGAGATCGGCGCGGCTGATCTGTTGGCTGGTGGCATTCTGGAGAAAATTGCTCGCCGGGACGCCCGCCACCGTCGCACCGCTCGCCTGCGGAATCGCATCGATGCCCGGCGCCGCAGCAACTGCCTGCGCGTCGAGGCCGTACACGCCCCAGTAGATGAATTCGAGGCCGTGGTGCTGCCGCGCCCCGAACCAGCGCCCGATGTGCAGGTCGACTCCCCCGGGCCACGAGAGCCCGCCGGCGGTGGTCGTCAGTTGCGTGCCGCCGGCCGGCAGCATCGTGGCCGTGCCATTGGGCAGCGAGCGCGTCATCACCAGGCCGCTGGCGCCGGCGAACCAGCGCGGCCAGTCGGGCAGCCGGTCCGCCGCGTTGAAGGGCGTGAAGCCCGGAAACCCATCTGGTGCCACAGGGTCGGGAATGTACATCGCCGGAGGATCGCCGACCGGGGGCAGGGGGCTGGCCGGGGCTGGAAGCGGGTCGGCCTGGGGCGCCTGGCCGCGGGCAATCCCGGCCAGCACGACGAAACTCGCGACCCACAGCGCAGCGCGCAGCGATCCAAAAACGAGTCCGATATCGGTGACAGATCGCATGGCGGGCCCGGGAAGGCAACGGAGCGGGAAGGTCTGGAATCACCACACACCGGTCAAGTCCGCTTTGCCTCGGCGGTGGATACACTCGTCGTGGCAATGTCAGCGGCCCCGGAAGACTGCGCAGGATGACTGCGAAGCGGCAACCACGTGCCCCCCTCTCGCGCCGCGATGCCCTCGCGTGGCTCGATCGACGGCTCAACTACGAACGCGTGCCGCCGGCCCACGGCACGTTCGCCCTGGGCCGCATGCGGCGGCTGCTCGAGGCCGTCGGATCGCCCCACGCATCCGTGCCGGTGGTGCACGTCGCCGGCACGAAGGGCAAGGGATCGACGGTCACGATGATCGCAGGCATCCTCGGCGCGGCGGGCTATCGCGTCGGCCGCTACCTCTCGCCGCACGTGCACGCCCTCGAGGAACGGATCGGCATCGACGGCCAGCCGATCCCCACAGCGGCGCTCGTGGCTGCATTCTCCACGGTCATGCCCGTCGTGGAGCGCTTCGATCTCACCGCGGCCCGCCGGGGCAGCCGCGGCCCGACCTGGTTCGAGGTGCTGACGGCCGTGGCCTTCCTGCACTTCGCCCGGTCGAAGGTCGACATCGCCGTCCTCGAAACCGGGCTTGGCGGCCGGCTCGACGCCACGAATGTGTCTCGCCCCGTGCTCTCGGTGATCACGAGCATCAGCCTCGACCACATGGCGCTGCTCGGCAACACCGTGGCGAAGATCGCGGCGGAGAAGGCGGGCATCATCAAGCGGGGAGTGCCGGTCGTGAGCGGCGCCACGCAGCCGTCGGCCCGGCGCGTGATCCGGGCGACCTCCGCCCGCCGGCGGGCAACGCTTCTCGAACTCGGGCGGGATTTCACGGCGCATGTCGTCGCCCCCGGGTCGGGTGATCGCGACCCACTCGGAAGAACCGCGCTGCGGATCCGGCTGCCGGCGAGGTTTCGCGACGTTGATCAAGGGGAACGGACCTACGAGATCGGCATGCCGGGGCGACACCAGGCCGACAATGCGGCCCTCGCCGTCATTGCCGCGCGGTGCCTCGGGGAGCGTGGCTATCCCATCCCGGAGCGGGCGATCACCATCGGCCTGGAGCGTGCGGTGCTTCCGGCCCGCATCGAGGTCGTGTCCCGAAAACCGCTGCTGATCGTCGATGCTGCGCACAATGTCGCCTCGATGGAGGCGCTCATCGCCACGCTCGCCGGGCCGCTCGCTGCGCATGCGCCCCGCGTGCTCGTGTTCGCCGCGAGCGCCGACAAGCAGATCGAGCGGATGCTCGGCGTCGCCGCGGGCCACTTCGACCACGTGATCGTGACGCGGTATGCCACGAATCCGCGGGCCGCCACGGTGGAGCACCTGCGCATGGCCTGCCGCACCGCAGGGCTACCTGCCGCGGATGCCGCCGATTCACCCGCCGAAGCCGTCGCCCGCGCCCGCCGGATCGCCGGCCGAAACGGCCTCGTCTGCGTCGCCGGCAGCTTCTTCCTGGCCGCGGAGATCGGCGCCCGGTAGCGGCAAGGCCTCGAGCGCCCGCGCGAGCACCGGATCCATGCTCCGCGGCAGATCCCCGGCCGACGCCGCTGCCTCACCCGCCACGTGGGCCGAGTCACGTTGCCGGCGCCAGGCCTGCAGCGCCGCCAGCGTCTGCCCCGTCACATCGATCTCGTGGCCGACATCCGGGGCCACGCCCCACGTTGCAGACCCATCGCGCCGATGGATTCCCGAGTCGTCGGCCCGGAGGTATTCGGCGGTCGTGAGTTTGAGCAGCCGGCTGCCGTCGGACAGCGGCACGATCGATTGCACGGTGCCCTTGCCGAAGGATCGGCTGCCGACCACGACAGCCCGGGCATGATCCTGCAGGCACGCGGCGACGATCTCCGCCGCGCTCGCCGTCAAGCCATCGATCAACACCACGATCGGGACGCCGACGAGAACGGCGCCCGGCGTGGCCCGCCGTGGCTCCACGACCGCGGCATCTCGCGGACCACGGCGACGCGTCGCCACGATCACACCATCGTCGACGAAACGGTCGCAGACGTCGATCGCGGCATTGAGGAGGCCGCCCGGATTGCCCCGCAGGTCGATCACGAGCCCGCGCACCCCAGGGGCCACAGCGATCGCCGCCAGTGCGGCATCGAGCTCCGCAGGCGTCCGGTCGCCGAAGCTCGTGATTCGCACGAATCCGACGCCCGGTTCCCCTTCGATGAACCAGTCCCACGCACCGTCGGGCAGCCGGCGATCGCCGAGCACGCTGTCGGTGCGCACGACCTCGCGCACGAGCGTGACGACACGGCTTTGGTCCGCCGGATTCGCACCGTCGATCTCGGGGCCGGCCGACTGCCGCCGCAGCCCGACGGCGACGGTCGATCCCGCATCACCCCGCAGAATCCCGACCATGTCGCGCACCGACATGCCCCGCACATCGGCACCGTCGATCGACACGATCGCGTCTCCGGCACGGATGCCGGCCCGCCAGGCCGGCCCGCCCACGACGGGAGCGTGCACGACGGCCCCCTCGGGGGCCGTCACGAGTTCGAGCCCGACACCACCGAATTCCTGATCGAGCGCCGCCTCGAGTTCGCGCCGGGCGGAGCCGGCCACGATCGCCGAATGCTCGTCGAGCGTGGCGACGATGCCTTCCATCGCTGCGGCCGCGAGGTCGGCGGTATCGACCGGCTCGAGGTACGACCGCTCGATCGCCCCGAGCACCTCGCCGACCTGCCGCGCCTGCCGGCCATGGTCGCGGGCGAGCCATGCCACGAGCGACATCGCCGTGATCAGCGTGAGCAGGAGGAGATTGCGCTTGGGCATGGCGACACGGCGAAGGGTTCAGGAAAGCATCGCAGGAACGCGGGCCTCGAACCGATGGCCCTTGGGTACCACGGTCACGCCCTGGGCCGAAACCGTCAAGCCCCGGGCGGCATCCTCGTCGGGGTCGAAGCCGATCCACAGGCCCGCGGGCACCCGCACGCCCTTGTCGATGATCGCCCGCCGCACCTGGGCGTGCCGGCCGATGTCGACGCCCTCGAAGAGGATGCTCTCCTCGATTTTCGCGAAGCTGTTGACGCGCACCCCGGGCCCGATGATCGACCGTGTCACGCGGCCTCCGGAGAGAATCGCGCCCGGGCAGACCAGGCTGTCGGTGGCCTCGCCGCGCCGTGCGTCCGGTCCCTCGCCGGCGAACACGAACTTCGGCGGCGGATAGGCGGGGTGGTGGGTGCGGATCGGCCACTGCTCGTCGTAGAGGTTGAGCTGGGGATCGACCTCGACGAGGTCCATGTTGGCCTCGAAGTAGGCGTCGATCGTGCCGACGTCGCGCCAGTAAGCATCGCGCTTGCGGTTTTCATCGCGAAAGGGAAACGCGTGGACGCCGTGCGTGTTGACGACAGCCGGCAGCAGATCGTGGCCGAAGTCGTGGTGGCTCGCCGGCGCATGGGCGTCGAGCTTGAGTCGTTCGAGGAGGAACGGCCAGGAGAAGCAGTAGATGCCCATCGACGCCAGGCACATCCCGGGCTGATCGGGGAGCGGCGGCGGATTCGCCACCTTCTCGCGAAACGCGCGCACGCGGCCCGATGCATCCACCTCCATCGTGCCGAACTCGCGCGCCGCCTCGAGCGGCACCGGAAGGGCTCCGATCGTGACGTCGGCGCCGCTTTCCTCGTGGGCCGCGATCAGGCCCTGATAGTTCATCTTGTAGATGTGGTCGCCGGCGAGCACGACCACGAGCCGCGGCGTGGCCATCTCGAGCGAATAGATGTTTTGATAGACCGCGTCGGCGGTGCCGAGATACCAGTTCTCGTCCACGCGCTGCTGCGGCGGCAGCACGTCGAGGTGCTCGCCAAGATCGCGGCAGAAAAAGCGATGCCAGCCGAGATTCAAGTGGCGATCGAGGCTGCTCGCCTTGTATTGCGTGAGCAGCAGGATGCGCCGAAGCCCGCTATTGAGGCAGTTTGAGAGCGCGAAGTCGACGATCCGGTAGGTGCCGCCGAAGGGCACGGCCGGCTTGGCGCGATCGCGCGTGAGGGGGTCGAGCCGGGCTCCCTTGCCGCCGGCGAGCACTACTGCCACGACATCCCGCATGGGCGTCTGGTCCGCGTCGCGTAAGCGCATCGATCTCCTCCTCCCGAATTCCGCGCTCCTTCGGGTGGGCCACGTCATCCGCCCGGGCTGACCTCGGCACTATACGGCATCACCCGAGTTGCTGAAAAAGCGGATTTTCCAGCCGGCAAGCGGTCTGGCACGCCGGACCGCCGTTTCCTACGATCCCGCCCCCTCAACCGCCCGAGCGTATTCCTGCCATGGCACACCGGTCGAAGTCTGCTCCCCGCCGCGAACGCGACTCCGATCCGCTGGAGGCGCTCAAGCCGATGCTGGTCCTCGGGCTGCTCGGCACGATCCTCTACGGGGCCTACACGATCGTCCAACGTGGTCCCGGAAGCGGCGGCCCGGGCTGGCAGCCGCCAGGATCCGCTGCCGGATCGGCAGTCGCGACCACGGCCTCGGAAGCTCCCCCGTTCCAGGCCCCGGCCATCGAGATGCCGCCCCCGGCGGCGCCCGGCGGCGCGGCGATGCCGGCGCCAGCAGTGCCAGCAGCGGGCCTTCCGGTTGCCCAGCCTGCAGCTGAAACGGCGCCCGACCAACCGCCGACCTACCTCGCGGCGCAATCAGCCACGCCGCCGGTCACGAATCCTGCGTCGCCACCGATCCAGCCCGATCCGCTGCCCGCCGCACTCGCGGCCGCCCCGCTCTCACCGGCCCCCTCGGCGGGCGGACCGGCCGCCGCCGCGGCTTTCGCCTCCGACTGGGCCGACGCCCACGACAAATTGGCGGCGGGCCGCTATGCCGAAGCCCTGGCCCTGCTCTCCGTCTGGTACGACGACACGTCGCTGGGCGTCGAGGAGAGCCAGCGGCTCGAGGACCTGCTCGGCCAGTTGGCGGGCACCGTGATCTACTCGCAGCAGGATCTCCTGCTGCCGCCGCACATCGTCGCCGCAGGCGAGAGCCTCCAGGCGATCGCGGCTTCGCTCGGCGTGCCGTGGCAATTGCTCGCGAAGATCAATGGGGTCGACGACCCCGCGAAACTGATTCCCGGCGAGCAGCTCAAGGTCCTGCGCGGCCCGTTCGACGCCGTCGTGAGCGTGTCGCGCGGGCGTCTGAGCCTGCAGGTCGGCGGCAACTACGCGGGCAGTTTTCCCGTCGTGGTGGGCCGGCAGGTGCAAGACCGCGTCGGCGCCTCGCTCGCAGTCGTCGACGTGCGCCGGGGCGGCGCAGCCGCTGGTTCCGCGGGCCCGACGGCACAGGTGGCCTACCTCGCCGCCGCCGGCAAGTCGATCGTGCTCGGCGACGGCCTTTCGATCGAGGCCGTCGAAGACCCGAGCCTGATCGCCGACCGCGCCCCGAGCACGAGCCTCATCGTCGCCGCCGGCGACCTCGACGAGATCATCGACATCCTCGGCCCCGGCTCGCACGTCCTCGTGCGCAAGTAGGCCAGGCTTCAGCCTGTCTGTGTTCACGGCAAGTCTCGACATCCTGTCGAACTTGCCTTGGCGGGCCTCCGCCCGCTGGCACGAACCCGGCCCTCCAGGCCTCTCATCAACTCACTCCGCGCCGGCTTCGGGCTCCCCATATCCCGTCGCCGGACGTTCGCCTGCGCCCTCCAGGCTCCGGCTCACTCGGATTTGCCTGCGCTGCGCCATCCATGGCTGCGCTGGTCAAATACGCCGGCTCCCGGGACACGGGGAGCCCGAAGCCTCCCTCTTTCCAGTTGACGAGGCTCGGGGCTGCCCATGCCCTCGAGCGGGCTGATGGGAGCGAGCGCAGCCAGGATGGCGAAAGCGAAGCGGACACGCAGAGAGCCGAAGCCTGGAGGGCTGAGGCGAACGTCCAGCGAGAGGGTCTGGGCAGGCACGAGCCGGTTTCAGAGGCTCGAGGTCAGCCGAGCGATCTTCCGCGTTGATAGAGCGTTCTGCCATATCGCCGACAGCGAGACATCCGGGCGAAGTGTCCATTGCCAGATCGCAGTGTTTCGCGGGCGGAACGTGCGCCTGTTCGATCCGTTGCCGGCCGCAACAGGCCGCGCCTACGGTTTGCCGCCCCGGCGGGCCGGCCTGCGTCAGGATCGGTCCGTATGCATCCCCCGGGAATCACGTGAGGGTTTGAACGATGATCGGCAAGACTTTCGTCCGTCTGCTCGGAGCGTTGGTGTGTCTGACCGTGGTGGCTGCCGGCTGGGATGCCGAGGCAGGGCACCGGCGGCATCGGCATTGCTGCTACAACTCGTGCTGCACCACGTCGTGCTGCTACGACCCCTGCTGTGCGCCCGTCTGCGAGACGGTCTGCGCTCCCACCTGCTGCACCACCGTCGCGAGCTGCTGCGCGCCGGTGAGCTACACGGTCGTGCGCGAGGCGGTGATCCTGCCGTCGGCATGCTGCGCGTCGACCTCCACGGCGAAGGCGACGGTCGTCGCCGAGAAGTCGGTGGCGCCTGCCGTGAAGCTCACGTCGGCCCGCCGCTAACTCCGGCCCCACGTCCGCAAGGCTCCCGTGCGGGCATCTGGCCCGCGCGGGGGCTTTCGGCGTCAGCGGGAGACGCGGGTCGCGATTCGCAGGGGCGATACGATCGGCCGCCCGTTGAAGGTCGGCGCGAAGGTCGGATCGACGAGGCCCGTCGTGGCGTTCACCTTGAGGATCGTGCCGACGCCGCCGTCACCCTGGGCCATGAACACCGTGTCGGCCAGGGCGGTGGTGAGCGCCGCCGCCGCCGCGTAGACGGGTGCGTTGGGCTTCGCACGGGTGGCGAAGTTGTTGTATGTCTTGGTCGGTTGCGTCGCCGAGTTCTGATAGACGCCGATTGCCGACCAGGCATTCCGGCCGCCCGCCACCATGATCTCGGGATTGGCCCCGACGCTGAAATATTGCGTCGACACGGTGACGCCTGCCGTGCCGGTGGGCACCGCGGGCGCGAACTGGCTGACCACCTGCGGCTTCGCACCCGACACGTCGTAGATCTTCACCGTGGGTGGAAGCCCGACACCACTGCCGACCACGATTCGATTCACGCCCCCCACGGCCACCGAAGCGCCGCCGGTGTAGGTGCCGCCGAAGGCCGTGAACGACTTCGAGGGCTGGGATACGAATGCCGTGCCCGTGCTGCGGGCCACGTTCACGCTGCCCTGGCCGCGTGAGGCGGCCGCGACGAGGTCGTCGCGGCCATCGCCATCGACGTCGCCCGCGGCGATCTCCACGCCCTGCACATAGCCCGCACCGAACGGCAGATAGCGGAACGACGGCTTCTCCACGCCCGCGAGGCTGAACACCCGCACTTCACCGACGCGGCCGGGCCCCGGTGCCGCGACGATCTCCAGCGTGTTCGGATCGTTGTCGACATCGCCCACCGCCACCCGTACGCCGCCGCGGAAATTCACGTCGGGATAGGGCACGAAGCTTGTCGACACGCCGGTGTAGGGATCGACCACGAAGATTCGCGGCGTGCTGGTGCAGCCCAGGTCGTTGGCCGCGACGAGCACGGGCGACTTCGACTTCGTCGGTGGGATCGAAAGCGTGGCCGACGACGAAATTGCGGCCCCGCTTTGCGTGAACGTGATCGTGATGCTGGCGGGCACGGGGCTCGGTGTCACCGGCCCGAGCGTGCCGCCCGTCATCGTGCCGAGCACGTAGAACGTGCGCTGCTGCCCCGGCGTGACGGTGTTGGATTCCTGGGTGATCGTCGACGATTGGAACGTGCCGAAGGCCGGATTCGAAAACGTGAGGCTCGTGCCGACGGTCGTGGTGAACGACCAGGCACCGGCCGATGAAAACGTCGGCAGGCCGACGAAGTAGCCGGTCTGCGCCGCCGTAGACCGCACGTTACTCAGCGTGAACACGGTGGCGGTGTTGATGTTGCCGGTGTTCACCGTCGTGACACCGATGTTGCCGAAGCCCTGCGTGCCGACCGTGGTCAACGGGAGCCGCGGCTCGAGCGCCTCGCCGCCGAGCGCGGCAGCAGTCCGGCTCATCCGCCGGCAGCGCTTATCGACCCGGGCTCGCGGGGCATGCGTCGCCCTGACACGGGAAAAAAGCCTCGCGAACACCGTTTGCATTTCTCACCTCTCATCACCCATGGAACAGACGCCGCAGTCCTCCGATCTTACCCATGCGGCACGGGCGATTCACGCCGGCGGACTGGGAAAACCCTGCGGCCCGGAACCGCCAAAAACCGCTCCCCCCCGGGGTGCGGTCGTGCCGATTGATCCTGGGGAACGGGTTTTTCCAGTGATACGGGGGCTGCTTATGGTACGGGGCGCGCAAACTCTGCGGACGATCGTGACACGGAGCGTGGGCATCGGGGCAGCCATGGTGGCCTCACTGGCCGCCTTGGCACCGGCCCAGGAGATCGTGCCTCCGACCGGATTCACGGGTGCACGGATGCCCACCTTCCGGGAGGAAGCCACCGTCGACGGCGAGTGCATGGACGAGATGCGCCGCTGCTGCGGCAATCGGTGCTGCCCGTCCTGGGACACCTACGCGATTTTCGACGTGCTCTTCCTGCAGCGGAACAACGCCGTCGGCAACCGGCCCCTCGTGTACACCGATCTCGGCGATCCCGTGATGACCACCCAAGACCTGCAACCGGGCATCGGCACGGGCACACGCGTGTTCTTCGGCCGGCTCCTGACGGACACCTGGGGCTGGGAGATCGGCTACACGGGCATCTATGGGATGTTCGGCGACGCGCTCGTGACGGGCCCCGGCAATCTCCAACTGCCGCCCGACCTGAGCACGGTGGTGAGCAACTTCAACGACGCCGAGCAGGTTCGCGGCACCTACCTCTCGTCGCTCAACATGGCGGAAGTGAATTTCTTCCGCTACCGCTGCTGCCCGGAGCGCCGTCCCACGCGGCTCGCCTGCACCGATTGCCAGCCGAGCTGCCACTGCATCAATTGGCTGGCCGGGTTCGTGTGGGCGGGCCTCAACGAGCAGTCGTCGCTCGCGGGCACCTGCTGCGATCCTCCGGAGACGAGCATCTATTCCGTGCAGACGACGACCAATTATTTCGGTCCGCAGATCGGCATGCGGGGTCGCCGGGAGTGGTGCCGCTGGGCCGTGGAGGGCTGGTGGAAGACGGCGCTCTGTGGCACGGCGGCGGCACAGGGGCAGGCTCCGATCTACGACACGATCACCGGGCTCACCGAGCGGGGGGCGATCCGGTCCACCGACACGGGGGTCGGCTTCATCGGCAGCCTCAACGCCACGCTCGTGTACCGGCTCACCGAGGTGTGGGGCCTCCGCGCCGGCTACAACGTGTATTGGCTCACGAACGCCGCCTTCGCCCCGAGCCAGTGGGATTTCAGCACGCTGTCGACCGCCGGCACCGGCATCAACGACAACGGCACGCTGTTCCTCCACGGTGCGAACCTCGGCGTCGAGGCCCGCTGGTAGGGAAATTCAGCGGCGCCGCACGAGGAGGGCCGTGAGCGCACCCGCGGCAGCCAGCGCGAGCGCCCCCGGCTCGGGCACCGGCTGGACCGGAAAGTCGAGCGTCGCATTGTTGCTGATCGACGTGCCCGCGCCGGCCGTCTGGTTGAAGCTGATCGTGAAGTTGGCGAGTGCGGGGTTCGGCACGAGCGGACCGCCAAACGTGCCCTTCGTGTACGTGCCCTCCACGAAGAAACTCCGGCTCCCGACGAGCGGATCGTTCGACAGTTGCTGGATCTTGGTCGAAGCGAAAAAGCCGAATTCGCTGTTCCCGAATTGCAGGCTCAAGGGATCACCGATCGAGAATGTGATCGGGGCGAAGACCTGGGTCGGAAGTCCGGCAAAGAAGCCGTGGCTATCGGCCGTCGACACCATCGTGTCGATCGTGAACGCGGTCGCATCGTTGATGTCATCCGTGTTCGCCGCGGCCGCGCCGAAATCGGTGAATCCCTGCGCACCGACGGGCCCGTCCACGCCGATCATGCCGGCATGGACCAGGGGCGCCGCCCATGCGGCAAGGCCGATTGCCATTGCGGCAATGAAGCGGCCGACACCGCGAAACACGGGGCTGAAAACTGTCGCCATGGCTGACTCCTGGTTCCGGAGGAAATCCGGGAGACCCCGAAGCCGAACAAGCGCAGCGGCAGGCGGAACCCGCGAACGAACACGACCGGACGGAAGAAACCTGAAACAGCTCACCGGCAGAGGCCGGGAACAGATCAGGGAAACTCCAACCTCGAAGCCGTTTCGTCGGAACCCCGACGCGGAAACCCGAAGGCAACCGCGGCGATCCGCCGCAACGTCATTCGACCGAGGTCAGTAGCTTCCCTTTCAACAGAAGAAATTCCGCACACGCAGAATTCCCCGAACCCTTGAAGTATGGCTTATCGACGAGCCCCGTGTCAAGCGGCGGGCCCGCGGTAGTTTTCACCGCGGGCCCGCTTGCTTGTCGAGACGCTCCCCGCCCATGGATCCGTCTCTTTTCAGGGCCGGCAGACTTCGTGCACGGCCCGCCGCTCCCGGGATCCGGCTCCTACCGGACGGCCTCCTGGAGCATCTTGGCGTTCGGCACGCTGTGTCGGCTGAGGAGGCCGTTTTCCCGGGTTTCAATCACCGTGGCCACCGGGCCCACCTCGCGGACGGTGCCCTCGAGCGAGCCGACCGTCACCGTGTCTCCGGCCTGGAGCCGCTGCCGCACATAGTAGCCCGAGAGGATGCCGCTCATCACGTCGCGGCCGCCGAGGCCGAACGCCAGGGCGAACCCGGCCGACAGACCGGCCGACGCGATCAGGATCAGCTTCTCGAGCAGGGCAAACTGGATGCCGAGCTGATTGAAGGCCGCGATGAACGTGAGGATCGAGAGCACCCAGTAGCATCCGCCGGCGAGATACTCGGCGTAGGAGAGGCCCACGCGGTCGGCACTCGTCGCCACCACGCCCCGGAGGAACGTCGCTGCCAGAAGGCCGATCACCACCACCACGGTCGCCACGAGCAGCCGCGGAATGTAGTTCACCACCTCGCCCATCGCATTCGAGATGCTGTCGAGGCCGAGGATGTTGAACGCCGCCATCGTGAACACGCACATCAAGAGCCAGAACACGATGCCACCGACGATCGTCGGGAGCGGCCGGCGGATGCCGACGTCGTTCATGCTCTGCGCGAGGCCGCTCTTCTCGGCGGCCGTCTGCAGGCCGATCTTCTCGCTCACCACGGCGATCACGCTGCCCACCCAGCGCGCCACGACGTAGCCCACCACGAGCACCACCGCCATCGCCACCACCTTCGGGGCGAGCAGGATCACCTGACTCCATGCCTGGGTGAAGCTGTCGACCAACGCCTGCTTCGAAACGTTGACGGTCTCCGCCGCCGTCTGCCCAACCTTCGTGAAATCGTTCATCGAATCTCCCTCGTGAAACCCTTCCGTGGACTTCCGAACCCGTCCTCGCTGCGCCGGCGCCACACCGGCGAGTGTCTTGTCAGCGGCGGCATCTTCTGCCGCCAGAAGATGAGTTGCCGGCCGCCGGCATCGCGCAACAACAAATGTTTTCAGCCTGAAATCAGCGGCGGTTGCCGCGGGTCGGCCAGGTGCCCGTGAGCGTGTAGCGAAAGAACGCGACCAGGGCGCCGGTCATGTGAACGAGGGCCCAGGCCGTCGCCCCGAACGCGAACTGGAGGATGTGCAGGGCGAGCAAGCGCGGATGCAGCTTCCGCCGCACCCCCGCCGTAAAAGTCGGCGCAGGCGGCACCGGCGGCACCTCGATTTCGGCGAGTCTCTCCAGGGGATCCATGGGCTGTCGCCGGTCGGCGTCCTGAGGGTGGTCGGAAGTGGTCATCGGTCCTGCGCCGCCAATCGGGCCCTGATCCGGCTCACCCGCATGCGCAGCGCGGCGGCGGTGGAGCCGAACATCTCGGCCAGTTCATCGTAGTCGTGCCCTTCGGCAAACTTCATGAGCACGAGCGCCCGATCCTCCTCGTCGAGGCCGGCCAGCAGCTTCGTCATGTCGTGGCCCGCGTCGACCGCAGCCGCGGCTTCCGGCCGCCGATCCGCGTGGGCATCGATCTGCTCGGCATCCCCCGGCCCCTCGCGGCGCCGCCGGCGCGACCGCGAGCGGCGCAGCGTCAGGCAGGTGCGGAGCGCCACGCCGTGCAGCCACGTCGAGTAGCGCGAGCGGCCGGCGAATTTCGCCCGCTCGAAGAACAGCCGCACGAACACCTCCTGGGCGGCGTCCTCGGCATCGTGCTGCGTGCCCATCAGCCGCCAGCAGACCCGCCACACCCGCTCGCGAGAGCGCTCCATGAGCGCCGTAAACGCGGCCCCATCCGATCCTTCACGGGCTGCCTGAGAGGCGAGCGCCTCGTCGGAGAGCGTGGCAAGCCCGGCGATGTCGGACGCTTCGGGAGGCATGATTCGACGGAAAGGGTACCTCCGAATGCCGGAAGCATGGCAAGTTTGATGTGGGATAGGCTTCAGCCTGTCTGTGAATCAGCGTGCCAGGCTCAACTCGCCCAATGCGGCGTCGGGCTCCCCATATCCAGTCGCCAGACTTTCTGGCTGCGTGTTGGGTACGCGCCGGCTCGGGGTTACCCCGTACCGTCTCGCCAGACGTTCGCCTGCGCCCTCCAGGCTCCGGCTCACTCGGATTTGCCTGCGCTGCGCCATCCATGGCTTCGCTGGTCAAATACGCCGTCTCAACGGCAGGGGTAACCCCGAGCCTCCTCAACTGG
>Ga0075471_10001622_pt1 | contig 14840 bp, 14 predicted proteins | sample DEB19_08_DNA_2_FD_74787 | JGI IMG/M metagenome (GOLD analysis project Ga0075471, IMG submission 74787) | Aqueous microbial communities from the Delaware River and Bay under freshwater to marine salinity gradient to study organic matter... | ecosystem: Environmental > Aquatic > Marine > Coastal ... | reverse complement strand
GTTCCGATCTCGACGCGCTGAGTCTTGGCGGCGAGATAACCGACCTGGCTGATGGCGTCGGCGCTGTAGGCCTCGGCGATCCAGACGACGTCGAGACCGGCCTTCTCGAGTTCGACAACCCGGTCGACGGCGGCGTGGAAGCCACCGGCGTAGTTCAACATCATCGACAGCTTCATGGAATCGTCCTTTCGACGGGTTAGCGCTGATCGGGAACCCTACGGGGGTCGGCCTCGGGCGGACGAACCGTCGCACCGGCCACGAGTCCGTCGTTGAGGTTTCCGCTTCGGAAACCCTCGAGGTCGAGGGTGACGTATCGATAACCCGCCGACTTGATCGATTCCACGATGGTTCGCCGGGCGGAGATCGCTCGCGCCAACTCGGCCTCGTCGACCTCGATCCGCGCCGTCTCGCCGTAGTGGCGGACCCGCACCTGCCGGAACCCGAGATTTCGCAGGGCCGCTTCGGCTCGATCCACACGCGACAGGACCTCCACGGTCACCGGCGTTCCGTAGGGAACTCGACTGGCGAGACACGCCGCCGCCGGCTTGTCCCATGTGCGAAGTCCCATGCGTCGCGAGGCTTCACGAACATCTGCCTTGTCGAGTCCGGCTTGCACGAGCGGAAACACCGCTCCGCGTTCGAGAGCCGCTCGCTGACCGGGTCGGTGATCGGCGAGATCGTCGACATTGACACCGAGAATCACGACCGCTCGCTCGACGGTCGCGATCGGTGCCACGACATCCATGAGTTCGGCCTTGCAGTGATAACAGCGATCGACGTCGTTGGCTCGGTAGGCGGCTCGTTCCATCTCGTCGGTGTCGATGGGAGTCCAACGAAGCCCCCACTCGTCGGCCAACGACCGACAATCAGCTTCCTCCGAACCGGCCAGACTCGGCGAGACCGCAGTGACCGCATGGGTTCGTTCGGGACCCAGCACTTCGTGCGCGATCGCGGCGAGGAAAGCCGAGTCGGCTCCGCCACTGAAGGCCACCACGACCCGGTCGAGATCGGTGAGAATCCCGCGCAAAACATCGATCCTCGCGTCGAGCGCGTCGGTGACGGGATTCGCCATGGTCCCATCGTGCCATGTGCCTTCGCACGGGGCAGACTCACGGGTGATGTCGGCCGGTCATGCATCAATCGACGAGCAGTTTCCGCTCACCGACGGCCGGGTCGAACTCGTTCCGGTGGCCGAAGGCATGCGTCTGCGCATCATCGACCGTCAGCCAACCGCCCTCGACACCTCGCTTCCCCCCGTTCTGCTCGTTCACGGTCTGGCTTCGAACGCCCGGATGTGGGACGGCGCCGGAGCCGCTCTGAGTCGACAGGGCATCCGGTCGGTGGCCGTCGACCTTCGAGGTCACGGTCGCTCCGACAAACCCGATGATGGTTACGACTTCTCGACCGTCGTCGGCGACCTCGCCGCACTTCTCGAAACGCTCGGCATCGCTCGCGCGGTGTTCGTGGGCCAATCATGGGGCGGCAACGTGGTCGTCCATGCGGCCCACGAACGACCCGATGTCGTGGTCGGCGCCGTCGCGGTCGACGGGGGCATGATTGAACTCGGTCGGAACTTCTCGAGTTGGGACGACTGCGCGAGTGCGCTTCGACCTCCGAATCTCATCGGCACGCGTTTCGGACGGATGGAAGCCGCCATGCGATCGATGAATGCGGATTGGCCCGAGTCGGGCATCGTCGGGGCCCTGTCGAATTTCGAGGTCCTCGCCGACGGAACCATCCGACCGTGGCTCACTCTCGAACGTCACCTGAAGATCCTCCATGAGCTGTGGACGCATCGTCCGAGCGATTTCTTCCACCGCATCGAGCGCCCGGTGCTGTTTGTCCCGGCCGACTCGGGTGACGTCGCGTGGACGCGCAATAAGGAAAAGGCCGTCGAAGCAGCAATGAGCGCAATCCCTTCGGCCCGGGCCCACTGGTTCCGACCGGCCCACCACGATCTGCACGCACAACATCCCGAGCGCTTCGCGGAAGTGCTCGTCTCCAACATGAAGAACGGTTTTCTCGCATGACGACGTCTCCCCGCCTCCTCACGATCATGGGCTCGGGCGAAACCGCTCCGACCATGATGAAGCACCACCGCGAACTCATCGCGCGCCTGCCCCAAGGCGCCAAGGCAGTCGTTCTCGACACCCCATACGGTTTCCAGGAGAACGCCCCCGAGCTCGCCTCACGCGCCGTGGAGTACTTCCGACAGAGCGTCGGTCATCCGATCGAGGTTGCCGGCCTCACGCGCATCAAGGGCGCCGACACCGTCGAGGTCGAGAAGGGACTCAGCGCGATCCGTCGGGCGGACTATCTCTTCGCCGGACCGGGTAGTCCCACGTACGCGTTGCGACAATGGGAGGGAACCCCCGTTCCGGACGTCGTGCGCACGAAACTTCGTTCGGGTGGCGCGGTCACCTTTGCATCGGCGGCTGCGCTCACGCTCGGGCGCTACACGGTTCCGGTGTACGAGGTCTACAAGGTCGGCCAGGACCCCTACTGGCTCGAAGGTCTCGACGTACTCGCCACCATCGGTCTCGAAGTCGCCGTGATTCCGCATTACGACAACACCGAGGGCGGACATCACGACACGCGCTTCTGCTACCTCGGCGAACGACGACTCGCCATGCTCGAGGACGAATTGCCCGATACGGCACATGTCCTCGGCATCGACGAGCACACCGGCCTGGTGATCGACATCGACGCCGCCACCGCGACGGTCATCGGCAACGGAACCGTGACCGTCCGCAAGCGCGGTCGTTCGGTGGTGCATCAGACGGGCTCAGTCGTGCCGATCGATGCGCTCCGTGATCCGTCGGGCGCTCGGGTGCAGGCGGTCGCCGCACCGACACCGGCCAGCCCGAGCCCTACCGACTCGGCTTCGTCTTCAGCATCACTCGCCGATGACGTGTCGGCCGCCGAATCCGCCTTCGAGGCAGCGATCAGTCGTGGTGATTCGGCGGAGGCGGTGCGGGCCGCTCTCGATCTCGAGTCGGCGATCAGATCGTGGTCGGCGGACACCTTGCAGAGCGATGCGATGGATCGCGCTCACGCGGCGCTGCGATCGATGATCGTCCGCCTCGGTGAGGCGGCCGTGAAGGGACTCGCCGATCCGCGCGAGGCCATCGCGCCGGTCATGGACGTCATGATCGAACTTCGTTCGGCGGTACGCGCCGACAAGCGTTACGACCTCTCGGACCTGATCCGTGACCGCCTCACCGCGATCGGGATCGAGGTCCGGGACACCCCCGACGGCCCCGTCTGGCTCTGACGATCGGGGCCCCCGCTTCGTGGTTCTGGTGAGGTTTTTTCACTTATACGGTGAAAAAACCTCACCAGAACCACAAGGGAACGGAGGGGGAAGGTTGGTCGGGAGTCAGTTGATGGAGAGTGCCGGGCCCGAGTGGTGATCGAGTCCGGCCACCCGTGCTCGGCGGCGCACCCCCACGAGCGTGTACACCACGATGAAGACACCCGTGCCCACGAGGATGATCACCGCGCCGCTCGGCACGTCGGCGTACCAGCTCGCGTACATACCGAACACGCCGAACAGAGCTCCGAGAATCGGAGAGAGCCACAGCATCCGGCCGAACGAGTTGGTCATGAGTCGTGCCGTGACCGCGGGCAGCACCAACAATGCCGAGATCAGCAGAACGCCGATCACGCGAACAGTCACAAGGATCGTCGCCGACAACAGCACCATGAGCACCGCCTCCATCATCGGCACGTTCACACCTGTCACGCCGGCGACTTCCGGATCGAACGTCGTGAAGAGCAAGCGGCGATACAGGACGATCACGGTCACGACGCTCACCAGGCCCACTCCGGCCACCGCGAGGATGTCACTCGTGAACACGCCCAGCACGTTTCCGAAGAGAACGGCGTCGATGCTTCGCTGCGCCTGGCCGTAGCGAGCTTGTAGCGCGAGCCCCATGGCGAAGCTCGCCGTGGTGATCACTCCGATCGCCGCATCGGCCCCGATGATCCGTTTGCGGGCCACGCGGCCGATCATCAGACCCGACAACAATCCCCAGAATCCGGCACCGATGAAATAGTTGAGATCGAGAACCGCGGCCAGCGCCGCTCCACCGAACACCGCGTGACTCAATCCGTGTCCGATGTAACTCATGTTTCGAAGCACCACGAAGACGCCGATGAGCCCGCAGAGCAACCCGGCCAGGGTCGCGATGATCAGACCGTTGCGGAAGAACTCGTAGTGAAACGGCTCGAGGGCGTCGAACGACACGAGCATCGTCAGGCGCCGCGACGACTCAGACGTTCGCGGATGTCGTCACCACCGTGCTCGACGACGACCGGCATTCCGCCGTGGTGCAGCACTTCCATGGGCGCCCCGTAGGTGCGCTCGAGGAAGTACGGACGAAGAACGTCGATCGGCGCCCCATCGGCCACGACCGAACGGTTGAAACACACGAGTCGCGGGAGGTGTGCGGCGAGACCATTCAGATCGTGCGTGGTGAGGACGATCGCGATTCCGCCACCGCGGGGCGGGGCCTCGTTGAGGTCGGCGAGCACGTGCAGCACTTCGTGGCGGGTCTGAACGTCGACGCCGGCGGTGGGCTCGTCGAGGACGAGGAGATCGGGCTTCTGCAGCAGTGCGCGGGCGAGGAAGACACGCTGCTGCTGCCCGCCGGACAATTCGCGGATATGTCGCGAACCCAGGCCGCCCAAGCCGAGGCGCTCGAGCGTCGCCTCGATTTCTTCGAGTTCATCGGCCGACATTCGCGGCCACCACGAACGTGAGGGACGACTCATCGCCACGACTTCACGAACGGTGACGGGGAAGTTCCAGTCGACGGTCTCGAGTTGGGGCACATAGGCGAGTCGCAGACCCGCCTTGCGGCGAACCTCACCGTGCACCGGAGTCACCGCTCCGAGCAAGGCTCGAAGAAGGGTGGTCTTACCGGAGCCTGACGGACCCACGACTCCCACGAATTCACCGGGTTCCACCACGAGATCGACGGCCTGAACGGCCGGAGCCGACGCACCGTACGAACAGGTGACGTGATCGAAGACGACCAAGGGTTCGGAGGCCAAACGGGTCGGGACGGCATTCATTGTGGGTACACCGCCTTGTCGGGGCCGACATCGGAGACATCGAGATCGATCAGTGCCGAAGCATCGCCACCGAGTGCCTCGATCATCGTGACGTAGTCGAAGCGCATGAGGCCGAGCCACGAGTGTTCGGGGTCGCCGGGCTCACCGATCAGATCATCGTCTCGTAGAACATCGACGTAACGAACGCCGGTTTCCTGGCCGATCTGTTGCAGAACCGTCGACGGAAACACCTCACTACCGAAGATCGCCTTCACACCAGTGGACTCGACCTGGTCGATGAGTGCGGCGATCTCCTTGGGCGTGGGCTCGTCGAACGACGACGGCTGAATGGCTCCGATCACGGTCCAGCCGTATTCACGCGCAAAATAGGCGTAGGCATCGTGATACGTGAGGAGTTGACGGGCCGATGGTTCGAGACTTTCGCTCGACTCTCTCAGGGCGGCGTCGAGCTCGTCGATCTTGATCGCGAAGGCCGAATAGTTCGCGTCGTAGATGTCGGCGTTGTTCGGATCGGCCGCGCTCAGAACATCGCGAACCTTGGCGGCGTAGTCCTTGGCCATCGACGGATTCGTCCAAAGGTGCGGATTGGGTTTGCCGCCCTCTTTCGGAAACGAGAAATCGAAGATGTATTCGGATTCCGGAAGCACCGCCGTGCCGAGTTCGCAGATGACGGCCATTTGCTTCTTGTTGGCCAGCGCGAGTTCCTTGGTGGGCTCTTCGAGCACGAGGCCGTTGATGAGGATGATGTCGGCATCCGACAGAGCCGCGGCCACCGACGGCGGTGGCTCGTAGGTGTGGCTGTTGGTTCCCTCCGGAACGATGCCTTCGATGACCGTCGGAGTTCCGGCGGCGATGTTGGCCACGATGCTCGTGATCGGGGCCACGGTGGTGGCGATGGTGAGTGGACCTCTGATCGATTCGGCGGGAAGCGGACACGGATCCGATGCCCGTCCATCACCGTCGGATGAGTCCTCGCCATTCGAGGTTCCGCCACCACAGGAAGCAAATAGCACTAAAACCGCCGGCAAGAAGCCGAAAAAATGGGGCTTCCGACGGGGGGTCACATCGCTCACGCTACCCCGCGCTAAAACCCCCTGCTAGATCCGGCTACCGGACAGCGGCCTAAGGTGCTCCCGTGGCTCTCCATGAGGTCAAGGCCGTGCTCTTCGACCTCGACGACACCCTGATCGACTGGTGGGGATCCCTGACCACAACCCTCGGGCGGGTGGCCCACGACGAGGACGCCGAGGCCCTTCTCGAGCACGTCCGGTCCCGGTTCTGGGAGCGGCACCCCGAACACGATTTCGTCTGGCATCGCAACACCTGGCAGTTGTTCGAGGACCGACGGACCGCTTGGCGCGAGGTGCTCACTCATCTCCATCCCGCTGACCTCGACACGTTGATTCGCCGATTCGAGGACGATCTCTGGGTCGGCTACTTCCCGGATGCCGTGCCGACCCTCGATCGACTGACCGATCGCACGCGACTCGCCGTGCTCTCCAACAATCACCTCATCGATCGCGAAGCAAAGCGCCTTCGTCTGCACGACTGGTTCGAGTTCGCGATGTGTCCGAAGGACTGTTTCAAACCGACACCCGAGGCGTTCCATCAAGCCTGCGTCCGACTCGGTCTCGCGGCGCACGATGTCGCCTACGTCGGGGATTCGGTGCGCGCGGATGCTCTCGGAGCACTCGACGCCGGGCTCGTACCGATATGGGTCGACCGGTGGAACGACCCATGGCACGAACGTCCGAACGACATCACCCGCGTGGGCTCGTTGAGCGAGATCCCGGATTTGCTCGGTATCCCGGCTTTCGACTGACGCGTCAGATCGTCGAACGACGTTGCGTCTCGGCCCACGTGAGACCCTGCAACACGTCCACGTCGTGGGGCAAACCCAGAACGCGCTCGGCGACGATGTTGCGTTGTACCTCACCGGTACCGCCACCGATGGTGAGGGCGCGGGCGAACATGTAACCGTCGAACCAACCCGGGTGTTCGAGCGCACGAAAACCAACGCCGCCACCGCCACCGAGTCCGGTGTTGCCACCGCGCTCGGCCCGACCCTCGACCTGTTGGAGCAGGCCAGCCGCACCCAACATGTCCCGCGCGACTTCCATCACGTGCTGACCGTGTTCGTCGGCGAGGATCTTGCGGATGCTCGCCTCGGGACCGGGCTGTTCTCCACGCAATCGCGCCGACAGTGTGCGCAATCGGATGAGATCGAGGAGCACGTGTTCGATGTACACCGAGGCCAGACGCTGACGCATGACCGGGTCGGACACCGGGCCCATCGCTCGCACCGAATCGAGCATCTCGAGAGCGGTGGGGCCGCTCCCCCACAACACTCCACCGCTCGACAGCGACACGCGTTCGTTGCCGAGCGTGACCTTGGCCAGCCGCCAGCCGTCACCTTCATCGCCCACGAGATTGGCCGCCGGCAAACGGACATCGGTGAAGAAGACCTCGTTGAACGTGGACGCTCCGGTCATCTCCTTGATCGGCCGGATCTCGATACCGGGCAGATCCATCGGACAGATGAAGTACGAGACACCCCGATGCTTCGGGGCGTCCGGGGCGGTGCGGGCGATGAGGATCCCGAACTTCGCGTATTGCGCACCGCTCGTCCAGATCTTCTGCCCGTTCACGACGTACTCGTCGCCATCGCGCACCGCACGGGTCCCGAGGTTCGCGAGGTCGCTTCCGCTCCCGGGCTCGCTGAACAACTGACACCAGAACTCCTCACCCGACAACAACGGGAGGAGATACCGCTTCTTCTGTTCGTCGGTTCCGGCGAACAAGATCGTCGGGCCGGCCCAACCGATGCCGATCGGATTCGATGGGCGGCGAATACCGGCCTTGGTGAGCTCGTCGTCGATCACGATCTGATGGATCGGATCGGCGGCCAGGCCATAGGGGGCCGGCCAATGCGGGGCCACGTAGCCGGCCTCGGCCAACTGACGCGCCGTCGGCTGCGGGTGTCGCTCGAGCCAGTCGCGCACCTCGCGTCGACGCGGGTCGTCTGCACCGGGGATCTGGAACTCCATGCCGGGCAAACCCTACGCGTACGATCCCACCCGTGCCGAACGCATCCACCACTTGGAACTTCGCCGACCTGTGGGACACCATTGCCCGCTGCATCCCCGATGCGCCGGCCCAGGAATACGAGGACCGCATCCACACGTGGAGCGATTTCGATCGGCGAGCACGGGGAGTGGCGGGCACCCTTCTCGAACGAGGCGTCCAGCATCAGGACAAAGTCGCGCAGTATCTCTACAACTGCCCCGAGTACCTCGAGAGCATCTATGCGCTCTTCAAGATCGGGCTCGCGCCGGTCAACACCAACTATCGGTACACGCCCGACGAACTCGTCTACATCTGGGACAACTCCGACGCCGTCGCGGTGATCTTCCACGGAGCCTTCACGGCAACCATCGAACCGATCCGTGACCGTCTGCCCCGTGTGCGCACGTGGATCTGGGTCGACGACGGAAGCGGAGCGTGTCCCGATTGGGCCAGCGACTACGAAAGCGCCGCATCGTCACCGGGCGTCGACCACGCCCCATGGGGACGAAGTGGCGACGACCTGCTCCTCCTCTACACCGGTGGCACCACGGGCATGCCCAAAGGTGTGATGTGGAGACAAGAAGACCTCCTTCTCGCTCTCGACAGCGCCAACAAGAACCGCCTGCCCGCTTCGCCCGATCTGGCCGCCGCAGCTGCCCGCGCCACCAAAGCCGGCCCGCGAAACCTTCCCGCCGCTCCGCTCATGCACGGCACCGGCCTCTTCAATGCCATGAGCAATCTGAACGTCGCCGGATCGGTCATCACGATGTCGAACCGACGATTCGACGCGATCGAGTTGCTCGACACCATCGAGCGCAAACGCGTGAACTCGATGTCGATCGTCGGCGACGCATTTGCCAAACCGATTCTGCGAGCCCTCGATGCCGAACCCGGTCGCTGGGACCTCTCATCGTTGCGCGTGATCATCTCGAGTGGAGTCATGTTCTCGGCCGAGACCAAAGCAGGACTGCTCCGTCACAACGATCGACTCATCATGGTCGACGCTCTCGGCTCGTCGGAGGCCATCGGAATGGCGCAGAGCACCACATCGTCGGCCGGACCCGCCGAGACCGCGCGCTTCCAACTGGGGCCGAACACCCGCGTACTCACCGAGGACGGACGCGAGGTCGCACCGGGCAGCGATGAACTCGGTCGAGTCGCGCTGCGTGGCCACACACCGATCGGTTACTACAAGGATCCGCAGAAATCCGCGGCGACGTTCCAAGTATTCGACGGGGTGCGCTGGTCGATACCCGGTGATTGGGCGCGCGTCGATGCCGACGGCACCGTTCACCTTCTCGGTCGGGGGAGCCAGTGCATCAACACAGGCGGCGAAAAGGTCTACCCCGAGGAAGTCGAAGAGGCGCTCAAGTTGCACCCGACGGTCGCTGACGCAGCCGTGGTCGGCGTGCCCGACGAGCGGTTCGGCCAGGCGATCACCGCTCTCGTCGAACCACTCCCTGGGGCAGCCATCGACGAAGCCGAACTCATCGCCCATGTGAAACTCCACTTGGCCGCGTACAAGGCGCCGAAGCGGGTGATTCGCATCGACACCGTCGGACGCGCCGGCAACGGCAAACTCGATTACAAGAGCCTGACGGCGCACGCTCTCGAGGTCCTCGGCTAGTCGGCATCTGCGAGCGCTGACTAGCGTCGTCATCCCGCGGGCCGAGTGGCCCCATCCCCCAGGAGAGTGCCATGTCGTCCCTAGGTTTCGACGGAAGAGTTGCGATCATCACCGGCGCGGGTGGCGGTCTCGGCCGTCAACATGCGCTCCTGATGGCAAGTCGCGGAGCACTCATCGTCGTCAACGATCTCGGTGGTGCCGTCGACGGAACCGGTTCGAGCGCAACCGCCGCCCAGAAGGTCGTCGACGAGATCAAGGCCCTCGGCGGTGAAGCGGTGGCCGACACCAACTCGGTGGCCACTCCGGAAGGCGGGGCGGCCATCGTGCAAACCGCGATCGACGCCTTCGGTCGGATCGACATCGTCGTCAACAACGCCGGCATCTTGCGCGACAAGGCGTTCCACAACATGGAACCGGATCTGCTCAATCCGGTTCTCGATGTGCATCTCAAAGGTGCGTTCTACGTGACGCGTCCGGCCTTCGTGAAGATGCGCGAACAAGGGTACGGCCGCATCATCTCCACTTCGTCGGCCGCCGGAGTGTTCGGCAACTTCGGCCAGACCAACTACGGCGCGGCCAAGATGGGCCTGGTCGGTTTCACGCGCGTTCTCGCCGTCGAAGGCGCCCGCAACAACATCAAAGCCAACGCCATCGCACCACTCGCCATGACCCGGATGACCGAGGACATCCTCGGCGGACTCAAGGACAAACTCGATCCGGGCCTGGTGTCACCACTCGTTGCCTTCCTCGCCCATGAGGACTGCCCGGCATCGGGCCAGTTGTTCTCCGTCGGTGGCGGCCGCGTCGCGCAGGTGTTCCTCGGCGAAACGAACGGTTTCTACTCCCCCACGCTCTCACCCGAGGACGTGCAGGCCAACTGGGACACGATCACCGATCGAACCGGTTATGCCGTACCCAGCAACCTGGGCGAAGAAACCGCGCTCTTCCTCCCGTTCTTCAAGTAGCCATGATCAGCGTCGAGGACTTCGCGGTCGAAGCACGCGAGTGGTTGGCCGCCAACAAGCACCTTGCACCGCGTGACTACGGCGCGATCTGCCCGCCCGATCTCGTGTCCGAGGGGCTGCGCTGGCAGAAGCACCTCTACGAATCCGGCAAAGCCGGCATCCATTGGCCGGTCGAAGTGGGCGGACAAGGCCTCACTCCGGCGCATCAGGCGCAGTGGCTGTTCGAATGCGCGCTGGCCGGAGTGCCGGGCGTCTTCAACATGGTCGGCCTCGTACTGGCCGGCGGAGCGATCCAGAAGTTCGGCACCGACGAACACAAGACTCGGCATCTCCAAGCAACTTTGCGCGCCGAACACGTGTGGTGTCAGTTGTTCAGCGAGCCCGGTGCCGGCAGCGATCTGGGTTCGTTGAGCACCAAGGCCGAGCGCGACGGCGACCGCTACATCGTCAATGGCCAGAAGGTCTGGTGTTCGGGCGGCCGGTACAGCAACTGGGGCATCCTCATGGCCCGTACCGATCCCGAAGCCCCCAAGCACGAAGGCATCTCGTTCTTCCTGCTCGACATGAGTCTCCCGGGCATCGAGATCCGCCCGCTCAAGCAGATGACCGGTGAAGCGGAGTTCGACGAGGTCTTCTTCACCGACGTCGAGGTTCCGGCCGATGCGCTCATCGGTCCACTACACGGCGGCTGGGGTGTGGGCATGGCAGTTCTCACATCAGAGCGCGGTCACATCGGAACGAGCGTGATCTCGCTCGAGCGACGACTCGAGTCGATCTCGCGTCTGGCCGAGGGTCGCGAACTCGATGCCGTCGAGCGCCAGAACCTCACGTCACTTCTTTCCAAGGGCATGGCCTACAAGGCGATGGCCCAGCGACAGGGTCCGGTTGCGTCCACCGCGGCGTCGCTCATGAAGCTCGGCATCACCGAGATGATGTTCGACGTGAGCATGCTGCGCGCCGACATCACCGGTGCCGAAGCCACGCTCGAAGGTCCCGATGCGTTCGGAATCCTCGCGGCGCCCGGTGGTCGCATCGCCGGTGGTACCAGCCAGGTTCAACGCAACATCATTGGCGAGCGCCTGCTCGGTTTGCCGCGGGAACCGCGGCCCCAGAAGCACTGAATCCCCTGTTCGCCCCGGGCTGAACCACGAAAAACCGCCGTAGAATCATCGTTCTTCGTCACCTACGGCCGACAACGATTCGGCCTCCCGGAGAACCTCTTGAAAGTCGCATCCGCCAACGGCGTCAAAGTCGAGTTGCACGATCTCGGCGGTCACGGACCGACGATGCTCTTGTCGCACGCCAACGGGTTCCACGGATTGTGCTGGACCCCGGTCGCTGCGCACCTGACACGACGCTTCCACTGCTATGCGCACGACCATCGTGGTCACGGTGACACCGAACTTCCCAAGAACTGGAAGGTCGCGTGGGCCGGATACGGCGCCGATGCGAGCGCGGCGGCCAACGCCGTCCGTGAAGACGGCGGAATCATCGGCGTCGGTCATTCGATGGGAGGGGCGACTCTCCTCATGGCCGCCGTGAAGGACCCCTCGCTCTTCCGCGGACTCCTGGTGTACGAACCCATCGTCCCGCCGGCCGATCTGCGCATGCCGGCCAATCGTCCGAACAACCTCGCCGAGGGTGCCGCCCGACGCAAGTCGTCGTTCAAGAGTTTCGACGAGGCGATCAAGAATTATTCGTCGAAGATGCCGATGTCGGCTTTTGCTCCCGAAGCACTCGAGGCGTACGTGCGCGGCGGTTTCCGCAAAGGTGATGACGGCATGGTGCATCTCAAGTGCGATCCGGCCCTCGAAGCCGAGAACTTCCGGAACCCGGTGGTACCGAACCTCTGGAAGAAGCTCGCCGATCTACAGATTCCCGTGTGGGTCCTGAGCGGCCACCCCGAGCCGTTCCAGCCATCGGGCTGGGCCGAAGCGGTGGCCGATCATCTTCCCAATGGCAAGCACATCGAATACAGCGACCTCGATCACTTCGGACCGTTCGTCGACCCGGCGCGCATCGCCCGAATCATCGACACGTTCGCCGATACTCTCGAACCGTAATGACGGCCGCGGTCGACTCTCCCGGAACCGACTCGTTCGGACCGACGGTCGCCCGACTCGATGCCGCAGTCGATCGTCGACTCGAGCAGTGGCGCGATTCCCAGGCCGCGAGCCGAGTGTTTTCGGCGGCCAGTCATCTCGGTGACTGGAGCCTCATCTGGCACCTGGTCGGCGCAGCCCGCGGTCTCACGAGCGAGAAGCGAGCGGCACAGGCATTGGCTCTCTCGGCGTTGCTCGGAGCCGAATCTCTGATCGTCAACCAAGGGGTGAAGCGACTCTTCAAACGAGAGCGCCCCACCGAAAGCGGCGACGATCGCTTCGAGGTGCGCACACCATCCACGTCGAGTTTCCCGAGTGGACACGCGAGCGCGGCGGCCTTCGCGGCCACGGTGCTCACGACGCTCGACGGAAAGAAGTCGGCGCCGCTCTGGTTCGGAATGGCTGCGGTCGTCGGCACCAGTCGCGCATTCGTGCGCATTCACCACGCCTCCGATGTGATCGGAGGCGCTGCGGTGGGCGTCGGTCTCGGACTTCTCGTCCGCCCACTCGTCAAGAAACTTCGCTGAGGAGGACACCATGACCCGCAAGTTCGCCCTCACTTGGGACTACCGCTGCCCGTACGGTCGCATTGCTCACGATCACGTGACCACGGGTCTCCTCGCCGGCGCCGACTGGGACGTCACGTTCCTGCCGTTCTGTCTCGGACAATCACATGTCGAACCCGGAATGCCCGATGTCTGGGATGCCCCCGAATCCGACTCGGGTCTGCTCGCACTCCAGGTGGGCATCGCGGTTCGTGATAACCAGCCGCACGCCTTCGTTCCGTTCCATCATGCGATGTACGAGTTCAAGCATGCGCTCGGCGGCAACATCCGCGATCGGGCCGCCATCGCCAATGTGCTGACCGGCAGCGGACTCGACCCGTCCGCGGTGTTCGCCGAGGTCGACTCCGGTCGACCACTCGCCACCATCGCCGCCGAACATCAGCGCTACGCGACCTCGCACCACGTCTGGGGAGTCCCGGTCTTCATCGTCGACGACAAGGCCGTGTTCGTCCGACTGCTCGATCGCGCCGAAGGCGACGAAGCCCTCGCCATTCACACGATCGAGCGCATCCTCGACAACATCGACTGGCCGATTCTCAACGAGTTCAAGCACACCTCCGTGCCGCGCTGATCAGCTCTTCCGAATCTGCGTGGGTTCGTCGCGACGTACGCGCACGTCAGCCACGATCCGCCCGTCCTCGAGTTCGACGATCGCCCCGACCTTCACACTGAGAAGCGAATCGGAGAACACACTGGTGACTCCGTCGGCGGTGATCAGGCGGCCCGAATCGCCTCGCAGAATCGTCAGCGGCCGTTCGTTCCACGACGACCCGTCGGTGGCGAGTTCGTGAACGATCACCCCCGGGCTCGTGAGGTGGTCGTTGTCACCGCGGTCGGCGAGCAGTTCGATCGTGATGAACCCTCCTCCTCCGAGATCGAGCACCATCAGGCGAGCGAGTTCGCCGTCGCGTAACGAATCGGTGGAGGCCACTCGCACCGCATCGGTCCATTCGCCGACCGGTCGGCCCGCCCAAGCGATCTCGAGCACTTCGTCGTCCTGAAGCCAACCGGACGCCAGCATGTTCACGGCCAACGCCCCCGGGGCGTGACGTCGCTCGGCGTTCGTCGAGCGCGGTGCATCGCTCGCACTCATGACGTCGTAAGGGCTGTCGTAGGTGTCGTGTCCGGCGCCCGATCCCTCGAGAGTGGAACTATGCGCCCAACCGATCGCGTGTCCGAGTTCGTGCTCGATGAGATCGAGGGGCGGCGCATCCCCCCAGTCGGGCAGGAAGTCCGCTGCGCCGACGAACACTGCGCGGCCCGAAGCCGCGACCGGACAGGGTTGCTCACACGCCTCACCCACGCGACCCCAACCACCCGGACCGTCGGGAGTGAGAGGCGCATCGGCCACGACGATGACTCCGTTGGCGGTTTCGTTCGACGCCGCGATCGCGCTCGCCACACAGTCGTCGGAGCCTTGCGACGAGTCGATGCT
>Ga0075471_10001621_pt1 | contig 14840 bp, 10 predicted proteins | sample DEB19_08_DNA_2_FD_74787 | JGI IMG/M metagenome (GOLD analysis project Ga0075471, IMG submission 74787) | Aqueous microbial communities from the Delaware River and Bay under freshwater to marine salinity gradient to study organic matter... | ecosystem: Environmental > Aquatic > Marine > Coastal ... | reverse complement strand
CATCCACCGTCGCGGGCCGGGCCGCCCCCGCGGCGGCGGGCTCCGCTTCGCCGCCCGCGCGCCGGGCGCGCGGCACGCGGGCGCCCTCGGTCAGGAAGATCCCGCCCGCGATGCCGGCCACGAGCACGAGCGCGACCGGGGCGAGCATCCAGGGCCGGAAGCGGCGGCGAGGACGGCCGCCGTCGAGCACGATCTCCGGCAGCTCGGCGGGATCGATCCGCTGGCGGCTCGCGCGACTGCGCGCGTCGTCCTGCGCCTTGCGCAGGACCTCGAGGATCGTGCTCAATTCGGGCTCCCGTCGGCCCGGGACTCGGCCGGCGGCGCCGGCGGCGCCGCTTCGAGCACGGCCTGCGGTGCCAAGACCGCGAGGCGGGGCACACCCTCGTCGGCGAGCGACTGGTAGAGCGCGATCATCGTCATCGGGCCCGCCTTGCCGTCGGCCGGGAGCTTGCGCGAGCGCTGGAAGCGCGAGACGGCGTCCGTCGTCTCCGCCGAAAAGACCGTGGCGTCCGGTCCCTCGTAGACCCCGGCCGCGCGCAGGAGCCCGTGCAGCCTGCGGACGCGACGCCCGCTCGATCCCGATCGCATCGTGCCCATGCCTTTCAGGTCCTTCCAGTACACGTGCGCGCGCCCGGACCACGACTCGGCGAGCACGATCGGCGAGACGTCGACGACCGCGCGTCCCGCGAGCACGTGCGCGACCTCGTCGTCGAGGCGCGTCACGGCGACGAAGCGCTGCGAGGACCCGTCGTCGGTGATCACCTCGAGGATCGCGGGCAGGTCGAGGGACCGCAGCAGGTTCAGGTTGCCGGTGACCGGGAGGTACTCGAGCCCGCGCGCGCGGCCGATCGCGGCCAGATCGATCGTCGGACGCGCGGCCTCCCGCGCGGACAACGGCTTCGCGCCCCACGCCCGCAGGAGCGCCTCGGTCGACTCGTAGGCGCTGTTGCCGGTGGTCGTCTGGCGCAGGGCCTCCGAGACGAGGAGTCGCTGGTCGGCGAGGCTCTCCGGCCGCTCGGTCGCGGGCTCCGGCGAACCCTCGGCGGCCGAGGGGGCCGCGGTCGCCTCGCCCCCCTCGGCCGCGGCGAGTCGCGCCTCGGGAGTCTCGTCGCCGCCGGGCGCCCCAGGACGCAGGGAGTCGGCCGCGGGCGGTTCGATCGCACCGGGGCGGACGACGGGTGCGCCCCCATCGACGACCGCCGCGACACCGTCGGCCGGAGCCTCGGCCGCCGCGAGCGCGACGGCTTCGTCCTGCGGCAGGGCCCCGGGTGCCGCGTCCCCCGCCGCGGCTTCCGCCTCGGCAGCCGCGACGGCGACGGACGGCTCGACAGATCGCTGGGCGACCGCGGGACGCGACCCGGAGGCGACCTGCGCCATTTCTTCCGCGGTCGCGGGCGCCACCGCAGACCGCGGCACGGCCGACTCGCCGACGCCTCGCAGCGCGTCGGACCCGCCGGCGGCCGAGATCACGGGCGCCGGGGCGCCGCTCTCCCCGCCCGGCGGCGCAGGAGCCGCCGTCTCGTCGACCATGGCCGCCCGCTGCGCGGGTGACCACTTCCACCACCAGGTGCCGCCGATCGCGACGGCCGCCGCCGCCGCGAGAGACGCCGTGGCCCAGGCGGCCCGCCGGGCCCCGGCACGCGGCTGCGCGCGCGGCGGGAGGTGGCGCTCCAGGTCCGCGATCGCACGCCGGGCGATCGCGCGCGTCACCTGGGGCGAACTCTCCGCGTAGGCGACCATGAGCGCCCGGTGCGCGGCCACGTTGATGAGCCGCGGCGTGCCGCGCGCATGCTCGTGGACGACCGCGATGGCCCCCTTGTCGAACAGGCTCCGGGTCTGGCCAGCGGTGCGGACACGGTGCGCGACGTACTGCGCGGTCTCGGCGCGGTCCATGCACCCGAGGTGCCAGCGCACGGTGATCCTCTGGTTCAGCTGCTCCAGGTCGGGGCGCGCCAGCAGCTGGCGGAGCTCGGGCTGGCCGACCAGCACGACCTGGAGCAGCTTCGCCGACTCGGTCTCGAAGTTCGACAGCAGGCGGAGTTGTTCGAGGATGCCGCCGTCGAGCGACTGGGCCTCGTCGACCACGAGCACCACGCGACGGCCCTGGGCCCGCTGCTCCACGAGCACCCGGTTCAGCCCCGCGAGCAGCTCGCGACGGGTGCCCGAGGACGGCGCTCCGAGCTCGTGGTTGATCTCCTCGAGCAGCTCGACCCCGGTCAGGACCGGGTTCAGGATGTAGGCGTACTTCGTCGTGTCGTCGGCCTCGCGCAGGAGTGCCCGCAGGAGCGTCGTCTTGCCGGCCCCGATCTCGCCGGTGATGCAGACGAAACCGGCCCCTTCGCGGATGCCGTAGACCAGGTGGCCGAGCGCCTCGCGGTGCTTCGACGAGAGAAACAGGTAGCGCGGGTCGGGCGTGAGCTGGAAGGGCAGCTCGTCGAGTCCGAAGAAGCGCTCGTACATGGCGTGCGTCGATCCCGGCGCCGGGGGCCCGGGGCGCGCCGCGGAGCGGGCGTGCCCCTCCCATCCTTAAACGGGTGCCCGGCCCGGGCTGTCAAATCAGCGCGCCGGGGTCGGCGACACGTTCGGGCGGGATCGCAGGGGCCGGAAGACGGTGCGCCAGTCCCGACGAACGTCGACGACCACCCACCCTCGGCCCGGCGCCGCGTCGAGTGCGCGGTCGAGACGTCCGACGGACGACTCCCGGTCGTAGGCCCACTCGCGCTCGGCGTCGGTGTGCCGAACGAGGACGCCGAGCCGCGGCCCGGGACCCGACGTCGTCCACTCCAGCATCTCGAAGTCCCCGTCGGAGTTCCCGAACGCCGCGACCGGGCGCCTCCCGGCGTGACGCTGGATTCCCGCCGGCTTGCCGGGGCCGTCGTCGACGAAGGCGATCGCCGGAAGGCGCGCGATCACGGGCTTGCCGTCCCTCGACTCGTACCGGGTCTCGATCGCGCTGCCGACGACCCTCTCCGGCGGGATGCCGTAGACTTCCTCGGCCCACGGCCGCATGAAGTCGATGCCGCCACCGGAGACGATGAACACTCGAAAGCCGTTCGCGCGCAGGAGGTCCAGGACCTCGAGCATCGGCTGGTACACCATCTCGGTGTAGAGCCGGCCCGTCGCCGGGTGCCGCGCGGTCGCGATCCACTCCCGGACGACCGCCTCGAACTCCTCCGTCGTGAGCCCCGCGTGCGTCGCGACGACGGCCTCGACCAGCGCCCGCTGGTCGGACAGGGCCACGGCCGGACGTCCGGCCAGGATCGACGCGAACGGTTCCTTCTCCCGCCACTCGGGGTGCGAGGGCGCGAGCGCACGCACGCGGTCGACCACGAACTGCGCCTGCACGTAGGTCGGCTTCTCGGCCCAGAGCGTGCCGTCGTTGTCGAACACGGCGACCCGGGCGGCCGGCGCCACCCGGTCGGGCGAGCCGGCCCGGGTCGTCCGCTCGACGAAGTCGAGGATGGCGCGCCGGGCGGGCCCCTCGTTCCAGGACGGGAGCGGGTCCTTGCCCGCTCGCGCGGCCGCGGTGCCGGCCACCACGAAGGCGGCAAGCACCGCGGCCGCCACGACGAAGGGGGTCGATCGGACGAGCGTGCGGCCGCTCGGGATCCGAAGGAAGGACCGGCTCACCCTCGGCTCAGCCCCCGCTCTTCGTGACCTGCTCCATCACCCGGTCGAGGTTGAAGCTGCCCGGCTTCTGCCGCGGCGGGAACTCCTTGAAGCTCTGCAGCCACTGGCCCACGTAGCCGGCCGCCGGGGCGATCACGAACATGTGCTCGGCCCACCACCGGGGGTAGTCCATCGCCTCGGACTGCGCGCGCTCGAAGGGGTCCATGCGGAGGTTCGTGAGCTTGGGCGCGCGCAGTGCCGTGAAGGGCTCCATCCAGACGTGGAAACCCTCGGCCTTCTGCTCGAGGAACATGACCTTCCAGTCCTGGTAGCGGAGCGCCGCGACGCTGCCGTCGTCGGTCCAGTAGAGGAACTCCTTGCGCGGCCACGGCGCCTCGCCCCGGAGCGCGGGCCCGAGGTCGTAGCCGTCGAGGTGGACCTTGTAGGTCTTGCCGCCGAGTTTCACGCCCTTCAGCGAGTCCGCCACCGCGGCAGGATTGCCGGCCGCCGCGACGAGCGTCGGCAGCATGTCCTCGTGAGCGCCGACGTCGTTCACCACCGTGCCCGGCTTGATCACGCCCGGCCAGCGGATGACGGTGGGAACCCGGTAGCCGCCCTCCCAGGGAGTGTTCTTCTCGCCGCGGAACATCGTCGTCCCGCCGTCGGGCCAGGTGAACGACTCGGCGCCGTTGTCCGTCGAGTACATCACGATCGTGTCGTTCTCGAGGCCGAGCTCCTTCAGCTTCGCGAGGATCCGGCCGACCTGCGCGTCGTGCTCGACCATGCCGTCGGCGTAGATGCCGAGGCCGCTCTTGCCCTGGGAATCGGGCTTCAGGTGGGTGAAGACGTGCATCCGCGTCGAGTTCCACCACAGGAAGAAGGGCTTGTCGGACTTCTTCGCGCGCTCCATGAAGTCGAGAGCCTTGGCCGTCACCTCCTCGTCGATCGTCTCCATGCGCTTGCGCGTGAGCGGACCCGTGTCGGTGATCTTGCCGTCGGCTTTGCTGTCGATGACGCCGCGCGGGCCGTAGCGCTTCTTGAAGTCCTCGGACTTCGGGTAGTCCGGGTGCTCCGGCTCCTCTTCGGCGTTCAGGTGGTAGAGATTGCCGAAGAACTCGTCGAAACCGTGCTGCGTCGGCAGCGTCTCGTCGCGGTCGCCGAGGTGGTTCTTGCCGAACTGCCCGGTCACGTAGCCCTGCGCCTTCAGGAAGGTCGCGATCGTCGGATCCTCCGCCTTCATGCCCTCGGGCGCACCCGGGAGACCGACCTTCGTGAGCCCCGTGCGGATCGGCGACTGCCCGGTGATGAACGCGGCGCGACCAGCCGTGCAGCTCTGCTGGCCGTACCAGTCCGTGAAGACCGCGCCGTCGCGGCCGATCGAGTCGATGTTGGGCGTCCGGTAGCCCATCATCCCCATGTTGTAGGCGCCGACGTTGAAGTAGCCGATGTCGTCGCCCCAGAGGACGAGGATGTTCGGCTTGCGGGCGCCCGCGGCGGCCGCGGGTGCCCCGGCCGCAGGTGCTTCGGCGTGGGCGGACTCCGGCGGCCCGGACAGCGAGGTGACGACGCCGAGGATCGCGAGCACGACCCCGGCCCAGACGAGGACCTCGAAGACCCACGATCCCAGAGATGATTCCCGGTGACGAAAGGGCATGATGAGCGACTCCTTCTTCGGGACACCTTCCTCCCCATGGAATGAAGAGGCCCGGACTGGACTTGCCGATGGAGCCGTGAGCCTAACCCGCTCCAGGCCATGTGCAAAATGCATCGACTGCAAATCGGCCATAGGAGTCCGGCATGGCAATCGACCTTCCCCAGTGGCGCCACCTCCTCGCGGTCGCCGAGCACGGCTCGTTCGTCCGGGCGGCGGCCGCGGTCGGCCTGAGCCAGCCGGCCCTCTCGCGCAGCATCCAGAACCTCGAGCGCGATCTCGGCGCGCCGATGTTCGACCGCACGAGCTCGGGGTCGGTGCCGACGGACCTCGGTCGCCTGACGATCGCCCGGGCGCGCGACCTCGTCCGGATGGCCGACGAGCTCGACCGCGAGGCGCGCACCCGGCGGGAGGTCGAGGCCGGGCACGTCTCGGTCGGCGGAGGCCCCTTCCCGTCGGAGATGGTGCTGCCCCGCGCCGCCGCGGCGTTCACGAAGCGACATCCGAACGTGCGCCTCCACCTGACGTCGCGCAACTGGGAGGACCTGCTGCGGATGCTGCGGGCGCGCACCCTCGAGTTCTTCGTCGCGGAGCAGAGCTTGCTCGACGACGCGAAGGACGTCGAGGTCGAGCCGCTCGAGACCGGACACCCGTTGTTCTTCTTCGCGCGCGCCGGCCACCCGCTGCTGCAGCGAAGCGACTTCTCGGTCGCCGACCTCTTCGACTGGTCGATCATCGCCTCGAGCCGCATCCCGCCGCGCGTGCTCGACCCGCTCCTGCGGACGCGCGACGGCCGCCGGGCCGCGGGTGGCACCATCCGCCCCTTCCCCTCGATCGAGTGCGGGTCGGTCGGCATGCAGATCGGGATCGTCGAGCGCTCCGACACGATCGCGGTCTCGCCCATCGAGGTGGTGGCCGAAGGCCTCGAGCAGGGTCGGCTCGGCCTGCTCGCGACGGTGCCGTGGCTGCACCTCCAGTACGGGATCGTCCGCCTCGTCGGCCGCCCGCTCACCTCGGCCGCCGAGCGCTTCCGGAGTTTCGTCGTCGAAGCGGAAGCGGAGGCCACGCGGGAGGAAGCGCGGCTGCTCGAACGCTGGACGACGCCCGAGGGGCGGAGCCTCCGACCGAAGCGCGGCGCGGCCGCGCAGCCGGACGTTGCTCGCCCGCTCGCCTCTCCACGCCCCGGCCGGGGAGCGCGCTCCGGGACGTGAGGCCCGTTGCCCGCCCGGGCGTCCCGTGACAGGGACGGAAGGCATGGCGGGAGAGTGGTGGCGTCGGCTCCCGGCGGCCCAGCGCCGCGAGTACGAGCGAAGCGTCGCGAAGACCCACGTCGCGATCACGGCGGGCCCGGACCTGCGCGAGGTCGTGCTCGAGATCGAGCGGCACCTCGGGTCCGACGACCGCGCGGCCACCGAGCGCGCCTCCGCGAGACTCGTCGACCTCCTCTGCAGGAGGCTCGGGCTGCCGCGGGTGCGGGTGTCCGTCTCGGGCGTCCGACCGCGCGACCGTGGCGGCGAGTTGCACGGCCTCTACGAGTCCGACGGCCGCACCCGGGAACTCATCACCGTGTGGATGCGGACCGCGCAGCGGCGCGACGTGGTCGCCGCGAAGACCTTCCTGCGGACCCTTCTGCACGAGGTCTGCCACCACCTCGACTTCTTCGGGCTCGACCTGCCGAACTCCTTCCACACCCAGGGCTTCTACCGACGCGAGTCGAGCCTGTACCGCGCCGTCACCCGGGGCACCCACCTCGCCGTCGTGCGTCGCGGCGTCCCCGGCACGCGGATCTCGCCCCCGGCGGGACGGCCCTCGCGGGCGGAGCGGGAGGCTGCCGAAGTCCGAGAACTCCAGGCGGAGGTCGACCGCGCCGCGCGGAGCCTCGGGATCGCGCCGAGGCGCCGCAGCCCCTCAGGGACGGAGGAGCCGATCAGCGGGATCGAGCTGCTGAGCGCCGTCGCGGCGAGCATCACCGCGCGCAAGCGCCGCGACGAGGACGGCCCAGGCGGCGAGGGTCGCTAGCGGCTCGAAGGCGCCGAGCGCACCCGGCTCGCGCAGGCGGAGCGCGCCGTCGCCCGCGAAGATCACGATCGCCGCGGCCGCGATTCCCGCGAGCGCCTCGCCCGCGATCATGCCCGAGGCGACCAGCGTCGAGCCGCCCTCGCCCGCGTGCTCCTTCGACGGATCGGTGGGCTCGAACTGGATCGACTCGTGCGGCCGATGGACCCGCGGGACGGCGTCGCGGCGGTCGAGCCATCGCCGGACGAGCCCTCCGAGGAGCAGCGGCGCCGTCGTCGTGACCGGCAGGTAGAGTCCGATCGCGAACGCGAGCGGCGTCGCGCCGACGAAGGCGGCGGCGACCGCGAGGCCGGCGCCGACCGACATCGGCCCCCACGGGAGCTCGCCGCGGGCGACGCCTTCCACCAGCGTCGCCATGAGGCGCGCCTGCGGCGCCGGCAGCATGTCCGAGCCGAGCCCCCAGGCGCGGTGGAGCAGCAGCAGCACCCACCCGGCGCGCAGCGCGGCCGCGAGCGTGCCCGCCACCTGCGCGAGCTGCACGCGCGAGGGCGTCGCCCCGATCAACGCGGCGGTCTTGAGATCCTGCGAGAGGTCGCCGGCCAGCGCGATCGAGATCGCGACGACCGCGCCGACCATGATGCTCGCCGCCATCGCCTCCGGACCGACCCGGCCCATCGACCGGAGCAGCCACGCGGTCGCGAGCAGGGCGGTGATCGTCATGCCCGAGACCGGCTGCGAGGTCGTCCCGACGAGACCCACGATCCGCGCCGACACGATCACGAAGAAGATCGAGAAGGCGACCGCGAGGAGCGCCTCGACCAGCGAGAGGCCGAAGTCGGGCACGAGCCAGAGCGCAAGCAGGCAGCCGAGGACGCCGAGCGGCGGCACCCAGGCCGGCAGGTCCCGGTCGGTGCGCACGACGAGCGGCGACGGCGCGAGGTCGCGGCCGAGAGCCGAGCGCGCCGAGCGCACGGCTTCGCGCAGGGCGCGCCCGATCGTCGGCACCACGCCGAGCAGCGAGATCAGGCCGCCGGTCGCGACCGCGCCGGCGCCGACGAAGCGCACGTGGGCCTTCCAGAGCGCGGTCGCGTCGAGCGACGCGGCTTCGGCCGGGATGCCGAGGGCGAGCCCCGTCGGGGTGCCGGCCAGCAGGTCGGCGAGCGGCACGAGCACGGTCCAGGCGAGGATCCCGCCGGCAGCCATGACGGCCGAGATCCGCGGGCCGATCAGGTAGCCGGCGCCGAGGAAGATCGGCGTCAGGTCGAAGCCGATCGTCGCCTTGTGCAGCGAGGCGAAGGTCCAGACGACGCGATCGCTCCACAGCCCGAGCACCTGGGAGCCGACCAGGTAGGCGATCCCGAGGAGCAGCCCGACCAGGACCGGGCGCGCGCTGGTCCCGCCGCGGTCGCCCGCGATCAGCACCTCGGCGCACGCCGTTCCCTCGGGATAGGGCAGCGTGTCGTGCTCGTTCACGGTGAGGTCGCGCCGCATCGGGATCATCGAGAAGATCCCCAGCAGCCCCGCCGTCGCGCCCAGCAGGACGATCGTGCGGTTGGTCGGCTCGAGGTGCAGGAAGATCAGCGCGGGCACCGTGAAGACGACGCCGCCGGCGAGCGACTCGCCCGCCGAGCCCAGCGCGTGCACGACGTTGTTCTCGAGGATGGTCCCGCGGCGCAGGAGCCCGCGCAGCACCCCCATCGAGATCACGGCCGAGGGGATCGAGGCCGAAACGGTCAGCCCGACCCGCAGCCCGAGGTAGGCGTTCACCATGCCGAAGGCGACCGACAGGATCGCGCCGAGCAGGAGAGCGCGCGGGGTGAGCTCGTCGGGCGAACTCCCCGTCGGGACGTAGGGAACCGGGCCGCGCGAACGCGGCGCGATTCGCGCGGCATCCTCCGAGCCCGCCCCGGAAGAGGCCGGCGCCGGGTGCGCGGGATCGCTCACGGTGCCGCCTCCTCCTCTTCCTCCTCGACGAGCGTGACGGGCTCGAGGAGCTGGTGCGGCACCGCGTCGAGGAGTCGCGACGGCCGTTGCGGGATCGTGCCGAGGCTCCGGTCCCACGCCGTCGCGGGCCAGGTGAGGATCAGGTTCTCCCGTGCGCGCGTGCAGGCCACGTAGAGGAGACGGCGCTCCTCCTCGATCTCGTCCTCGTCGACCGTCCAGGCCGAGGGGAAGCGCCCGTCGGCGAGGCCGATCACGAACACGCTGTGCCACTCGAGGCCCTTGGCCGAGTGGATGGTCGAGAGCACGAGCGACTCCCCCTCGGGCGCGTCGATCGCCATCGTGTCGCCCACCGCGTCGACCGGCGGCTCGAGCGCCATGTCGGCGAGGAAGCGCCCGAGCGCCTGGTAGCGCTCGGCGAGGATCGCGAACTGCTCGAGGTCGCGCATCCGCTTCGGCGCGTCGTCGCGGTGGACCCGCTCGAGCGTCGGCCGGTACTCGTCGACCACCCGCGCGACCAGCGCGGGCGGTCGCATCGACGACGCGTCGAGGGACGAAAGAAACGCGCCGAGCCTCGCCACCGCGGCCGACGCCGCCCCGCGCAGCCCCGCCACCGCGCCGGGAGTCCCGAGGCCGCGCAGGGACCCGTCGGGCGACGAGAGCCAGTCGATCACCGCCTCCGCGGCCCGGGGCCCGACGCCTTCCTGCAGGAGCAGGATGCGGTGCCACGAGATCGCGTCGCGCGGGTTCTCGAGCACCCGCAGGTGCGCCAGCACGTCCTTCACGTGGGCCGTCTCGATGAAGCGGAAGCCGCCGCGCTTCACGAACGGCACGCCCGCGCGCGCGAGCTCGAGCTCCAGGTCGAAGGAGTGGAACGAGGACCGGAACAGCACCGCGATCTCCGAGAGCGGCACGCCCTCCTCCGCGATGCCGAGGATCCGCTGCGTGACGAACAGGCTCTGCAGCCGCTCGTCGGGGGCCGGGACGAGCTGCGGACGGTCGCCGGCGACGCGACGGGTGAAGAGCGTCTTCGTGTAGCGCTCGCGCGCGGCCGCGATGACGGCGTTGCCGACGTCGAGGATCGCCTGGGTCGAGCGGTAGTTCTCCTCGAGCGTGACGACGCGCGTCCCCGGAAAGCGCTCGGGGAACGACATGATGTTGCGGAAGTCGGCGCCGCGGAAGCCGTAGATCGACTGCGCGTCGTCGCCGACGGCCATGACGTTGCCGCGCGGCCCCGCCAGCAGCTCGGTGATGTCGGCCTGCAGGTGGTTCGTGTCCTGGTACTCGTCGACCATGAGGTGGCGGAAGACGCCCCGCAGGCGCTCGGCGAACTCCGGGATCTCCCGCAGGCGGTCGCGAAAGTCGAGCAGGAGGTCGTCGTAGTCCAGCAGGTTGCGCTGGCGCTTGTAGTCGACGTAGGCGTCGCGGCAGCGCTCCACGTCGGGCACGTCCTCGGCGAGGTTCGGGTACTCGCTCTCGACCACGTCGGCGACGGTGAGCCCGCGGTTCACCGCGGCGCTGAAGATCGACGCGAGCGTCTGCTTGCGGGGAAAGCGGCGGTCCCGGCGGTCGAGCCCGAGCCTCGTGCGGGCGAGCCCGATCGCGTCCTCGGAGTCGGAGCGGTCGAGGATGCTGAAGACCTCGGGCCAGCCGAAGACGCGGGCGTAGCGGCGCAGCATCGTGTTCGCGAAGGAGTGGAAGGTGCCGCCGACGACCTCCTCGGCCCCGCCGCCCACCAGCGCCCCGGCGCGGCGCAGCATCTCCTGCGCGGCGCGCCGGGTGAAGGTGAGCAGCACGATCGAGCGGGCCGGGATGCCGGTTTCGACCATGCGCGCGACGCGGTAGACGAGCGTCCGGGTCTTGCCGCTGCCCGCGCCGGCGACCACCAGGACCGGGCCCTCGAGGGCGGTCGCGGCCTCGTACTGCGCGTCGTTCAGTTCGCCGCGGTAGTCGATGCGGAACGAGCGCGCCTCGCCCGCCGCGCGCCGGATCGTGAAGGTCGCCATCGCCGCGCCCGACCCTACCACACCGCTTCGCCGGAGCCGCCCGTCGCGGGTCGCGGGCGAGTGACTTCGCGGAACCACCGTGGCATGGTCCGCCCATGGCGAACGACGAGGTCCCCCAGGGGCTCGCGATCCAGGCCGACCCCGCGACCGCGGTGGGGGCCTACGCGAACCTGCTCATGATCTCCCACCGGCGAGAGGAGTTCGTGCTCGACTTCCTGTTCGTCCAGCCCCAGCGGGGGCCGGGCGGCGAGGCGGTCGCGACGCTGCGCTCGCGGGTCATCTCCTCGCCGGCGCACGCCAAGCGCGTGCTCCGGGCGCTCGAGGAGAACCTCCGGCGCTACGAGGCGGCGTTCGGGGAGATCGAGGAGGCGGACGACGCGCCTTCCACGATGCAATGAGCCCGGACGGCGCGCGAGCGGCGGGCGGTGCCGCGGCCGAGCGGATGGACCTGGTCGGCGTGAAGTGCCCGCTCAACTGGGCCCGGGCCAAGGTGCGGCTCGAGGACATGGAGCCCGGCGCGCGGCTCGCGCTGATCGTCGACGACCCGCGCGCCGTGCGCGACATCCCCCGCGCCGCCGAGGCGCACGGCCACGCGGTCGTCGAGGTGGTCGCCGAGGGCGCCCGCTGGCGGATCGAGATTGAGCGCTGACCGCCGCAAGCACGGGACCGGCGGCTCGCGCGGCACGGCCGGCCGGTTCACGACGCGGGAGATCGCGCGTCTCGCGAAGCTCTCGCCGCGCAAGGTCCGCGGCTGGGTCGAGGCCGGGATCCTCGTGCCGGCCCGCGGACCGAGGCGCCGCTACGAGTTCGCCCTGCGCGACCTCCTCCTGCTGCGCGCGGCACGGGACCTGCACGGCGCGGGCCTCGGACCGCACCGGATCGGCCGCCTCCTGCGGCAGATCGAGGCGCAGCTGCCGCGGGGGCGCGACCTCTCGAGCGTGAAGCTGCGCGTGGTCGACGACGGGATCCTCGCGAGCGACGGCCGCCACTCCTGGAACGCCACCTCCGGCCAGATGCTCTTCGGCTGGGAGCGACGCGGCCCTGGCGCCGAGATCGTCCGGCTCGACGGCCCGCTTCCCGGCGAGGACGAGGGCGACGACGCCGCCGCGTGGAAGGCCTTCGCGAAGGCCCAGTCGCTCGAGCGGCGCGCCCCGGACGACGCGATGGCCGCCTACCGCGAGGTGCTGCGGCTCGACCCTCGCGCCGTCCCCGCCCTCGTGAACCTCGGCCGCCTCGAGCACGAGTGCGGCCGCTGGGACGAGGCGGAGCGCCTCTACCGCGAGGCGCTCTCGCTCGATCCCTCCGAGCGAAACGCCGCCTTCAACCTCGCCGTGCTCGCCGAGGACCGGGGCGACGTGCGTCTCGCGATCCGCCGCTACGAGCAGATGCTCCGCGGCGCGCCGGAGAGCGCCGACGCGCATCGTTGCCTCGCCCGGCTCCACGCCGAGCGCGGCGATCGCGAGGCCGCGCGGCGGCACACGATGCTCTATCGCCGGCTGCTGCGCCGCGGCTGAGGGAGCGGGCGCGCACGATCTCTCGCGCGCGCCCCGCGAGGCGCGGATCCCGGAGGGGACCCGCACCCCGCGTGCGCCGCACGAGGCTCAGGGCACGTAGCGGAGCCGACGCCTGGCGTGGCTCGCGACGTCTCCCGGCGTGAGGCGCAGCTCGAAGACCTCGCCCCCGATCCACCCCGGGATGTGCGTGCCGTAATCGGTCTCCGGCGAGATCCGGTTGTAGTTCTCCGCGTCGCGCCCGCCGGGATTGCCGTTGTTGCCGCCCGGGAGCTGGTTCACCGCCCGGATGCCCTTGGGGTCGAGCACGGCGACGTGCCGCATCGACGGGCCGCCGGCGAACGACCAGGTGTCGGACGTGAGCGAGTAGTTGGCCGGGTTCACCGTGAAGCGGCCGCCGGGCGCCGCGAACGGGAAGAGGTCGAAGGTCGGCAGCCCGCCCTGTCCGAAGAAGTGCTGGAAGCGGGCCTGGTGGATCCTGCCCCAGAGCCAGGACGACTGCGGCTGCGACTCGAACTTGCCCGAGAGGAACGCGAGCCCGTCGGCGAGCGCTCGCAGCAGGATCACGTCGCGGGTCTCGACCTCGGCGGTTCGGCGATCGTCCCAGAGCCGGCTCTCGCCGTTCTCGCCCAGCGTGTGGACGCGACGCCCGGGCTCGGGACGGTTCACGTCGTCGAGGATGTGGAGCAGCGCCTTCGTCGGCTCGGCTCCGCCCGGAACGTTGACGCCGGTGCCCTCGAACTCGTCGGCGAGCACGAGGCGTGCGAGCCGCGACGAGAAGCCGCCGAAGATCGACGCGGCGACGGCGTCCGCCTTCTCCTCGTCCGAGACCGGCTCCGGCCGGGGCGTCGCGTCCTCGCGCACGTCGGCGAGGTCGATGCCCGAGACGAGATCCCACGCCACCGCCCCGGGGGCCGTGCCCGGCTTCGAGCGGCCCCATTCGCGCAGCCGACCGAGCGCCTCGGACATCGCGGGCGTGACGAGGTCGGGCCGGGCCTCGGCCGCGGCGAAGAGGTGCGGCAGGAGCCGCTCCGCCTCCTTGCTCTGCGTGTCGACCTGGTAGCGCGACATGTCCTCGAGCGACATCCGGGCGCCGGGCGCGCGCAGCCCCGCCGTGTTGTCGAGCATCTCGAGGATGCGCTGCTGGCGGAAGCCGAGGTCGTAGCTCGGCGCCAGGTAGACCGCGTCGTTCAGCGGGTCGTTGTCGAGCGTGTTGCCGATCTGGTCGTTGTTCGAGGTCGCGAGGAAGCCCTGCGGCGGGTTGGTCGCCTGCGGGATGCGATCGGCCGGCAGCCACGCCGTCTCGCCGTTCTCGTCGACCAGCCACTCGGCCTCGCCGGTGCCGGGCATCGGCAGGTAGGGCACCGTGCCGGCCGGGCGCTGCGGCACCAGCACGTAGGGGAAGTAGGCGATGTTGCCGTCGACGTCCGCCCAGATCCAGTTCTGGCCGCCGACCGCGAAGTTGCGCAGCGCGCTGCGGAACTCCGCGACGTTGCGCGAGCGCTGCAAGTCGATCAGGAAGCGCGAGTCGAGCGTGACCTCGTGGCCGGTCCAGCGGAAGCTCAAGCCGGTCGCGGCGATTCCCTCGACGCCGTCGGCGAGGTCGGGGTCGGGAACCATCGGGCCGTGGTGCGGCACGACCTCGACGACGTGGGTCACCGTCTCGCCGCGGTTCACGCGGAACTTCTCCTCGAGCCGGATCACCGGAACCTGGCGGCCGCGGAAGAGGACGGTGCGCGGGCTCGCGGGGTAGTCGGACGGGGTCGTGACCGTCTCGCGGTAGACGTCGGTCACGTCGAACACCGAGACCGTCGCGCCCCACGCGCCGCGGTCGTTCAGGCCGAGGATGATCCCCGGCAGCCCGGGGAAGATGACGCCGTTCGCGTTCAGGTAGTCGCGGCTGCCGGGCCCGTCGCCCGAGGACGACAGCTGCACCATGTGCCAGATCGGCGGGTTGAAGAGCTGGAGGTGCGGGTCGTTCGCCATCATCGCGAAGCCCGACTCGGAGAGCTCAGGCGACACGAGCCAGTTGTTGCTGCCCACGCCCGAGAGCTCGGATCCCATCGGGTTCCAGCGCTCGGCCTCGCCGAGCGAGCGCAGGATCGC
>Ga0075471_10001619_pt1 | contig 14843 bp, 9 predicted proteins | sample DEB19_08_DNA_2_FD_74787 | JGI IMG/M metagenome (GOLD analysis project Ga0075471, IMG submission 74787) | Aqueous microbial communities from the Delaware River and Bay under freshwater to marine salinity gradient to study organic matter... | ecosystem: Environmental > Aquatic > Marine > Coastal ... | reverse complement strand
CATCCACCAAGGCCCGATACTTTTTGGCCGCGGCGGCGTTGGCCTTGTCGGCGAGCACGGCGTCGAACACTCCAAAGGGGAGCGCTATGGAGCGGGGCGTTTGGACCCAATCCGGCAGCTTCTCGTTGAGTTGCTTCGTGTGCCACGACTTGCCGCCGACGCGGCCTTGGGCGAAGTCCTTCATGGCGAGAACGTCGAGCGTTGGTTTGATTGCAGCGCCCTTTGCGGCGGGACGGCCCTCCGGACGGGCCGCTTTCGCCTTGGTCGCCTTGACCTTCGATTCTTCGAACAGCACGTCGCCCGTGGCGCTGACTTTGAGTTCCAGCGTGCGCCCCTTCAGCGCCTTCAACTGGTCAAAACAGGCACGGTCGAAGCAGGTCGCGAACAGCAGGCTGGCGTTACGGGCGCGCACGGCGACGTGAGAAACCAAATCCACCGAGCTGGGCGTGATGACCGCACGCACCCCCTCGGGCGGCTCTTCGTCGCCAAAAACTTTCTCGGCCACAATAATGGCGGGCCGCACAAATCGCTGCCCTTGAACCGTGCGGAATGATTCCACCACATGCACCTCACCTGCGGCGGTGCTGGGACTGATGACCTGCCAGTCGCCGAGCTTGGCCTGCTTGCGCAACACGGGGTCGAAGTGATGGATCAGCATGGAAAGCAGGAACACGGACTGGCCGCGGACCACCTCCTCGGAGAACAACTTCACGACCCATTCATCAGCGTGAAACTCCTTGCCGAGCATTTCCGCCTTGGGCTGCAGCAACTGATAAGCATGGTCAATCTGACCTTCGACGGCGCGGCGCAAACGGTCCAGGGCGGCCTTGGCGTGCAAGGCCCATTCTGCAGTGAAGCGGTTTTCGGCAGGCAGCCGTTGCCATTCGCGCTGGCATTGGGGGAGTTCGGCGCGCAGCGCAGCGATGCCTGGCTGCGAGTTTTCCGGGCATGCCTGCGTTACAAGCAGCAGATTGGTCAGGCAACAATCAATCAACTTCAGCAATTCCTCACCACTGAAACTGGCGTGCGTGGCTCGTTCGATGCCGGTGCGCAAGGCCTGTTCCAGCGCCAGGTCGAGATAAATCAATTCCTTCACCGCGCCCACGTTGCCTTCGCGGTTCAGGCGCGAGTGCAGTTGCTGGCGCACATTTGTGATCGCCGGCACCAAATCCACCGCGGACGAGTGCGGATTCTTGAAGTTGTGCAGCACCCAGCCGAGCGTGTCGCGCGAACCGCCGTCGAGCAGATGCCCACCGTTGTTGATGGCCGTGGACAGGTCTGTGCCGGAGTGAACGGACTTGAGCAGCACGAGGTAGTTGCCGAAGTCGTGCAGCAGGCCGTCCTTCAAGTAGGGATGCCACTCGGGATCCAGCGTGATGGGCCGTTCAAAGCTGGCGAGGCGTTGCGCCGTAACACCGCCCGCGGCCAGCGCATCATGATAGGCGCGCACATCGCCGTTCGCTTGCAGGAACGCGAGGAACGCTTCACAGATGACGACGTCGTCGGGCGTGGTGTTGTTGTGCAGCTTCTGGTGCCATTGCTCCATCCATGTGCCGCCGACTTCCTTGATGTGGTGGCGGTGCATGATAAGGAGAATCTCGTCGCGAATCCGCTGACCGTCGCCGCCGCGACCAAGGCAGGCGAGCATCTGGCGGATGAGATCCCGGCGGGCGGGCTGATGGACGAACGCAACGGCCAGTCGTGTTGTGAGGCGGTCTTGTGCGTGGGCCAGCTCGCGGGGTTTGGTGTTGTAGTTGCGCTGCCAGTCGAGCTGGCGTATGGCCGAATAGCGCAGCCAGACAAACATTGCGGCCCAGGCATCTCGGGAATCGCCAGCCTGTTCAATCAAGTCGTGGCAAAGATTGAACCGGTGCATCAACGTCCATCCATGCTCGCCGACTTCGCCTTCGACGATGCGCCGGCTCAAGGCATCCAGCGGTGTTCCACGCGCGGCGGAACGAGCCAGAGGCAGCACCAAGTTTTGACCACGATGCTTGAGCCATTGATTGGCTTCCGTCTGGTGCAGAACAAAGCCAATGGCGGGCGGCGCGACATCTGCGGGAACCGTCCAACGAAGCTGGCGCAATCCTTTGGCCTCGGTGAACGGCGATTCCACGGACACCTCACCGAATTCCCCGGTCTGCGGCGGGCGAATCGCTGCGTCAGGCAACTGCCAAGGTGCGCGGGGCTTTTCCTGCACGCCCCAGTGCAAGGCAACCGGCGCGGGCACATCGGTGAGCAGGTTAACTTCGTATGCTTCGGCACCGCCAACGACAGCGGCGGCGAGTTGGCCGCCGGAGTCGAGAGAGAAATCTTTGCGGAAGAGGGCTTGCGCACCGCGCAGCTGTTGGTCGAGCACAACGCCGGGCTGGGGTGGAGCGGGAGCGGGTTTCAATTCGGACAAAGGCACGTAAAAATCTTTGCCCTGATTGTTCTCCCAACGGTTGGTGTCGGCATTGAACACATCGAACACGAGGAAGGGCGAGGCCTGGCCGTCTTTGAGGCGGAGGATGACCTGCTTTTCCTCGGCGCCGGCGGCGAAGGGTGTCTGCACTGCCTGTTGGTTAACGGCGCGGGTCTGGCGCGGCCAGAGGTGTTCGGGCGGGCGTTGCCATTGCCCGGGCTGCTGGCGAGCGAGCCCCCAATGGAGCACGTAATTGCCCTCCGCCTTCAAGCGCACGACCACGTCCAAATCGGCTCCCGCGCGGCGCTTTTCGATGCCCAACCATAAACCGGAGCGGTCTTTGATCACTTCTTCAAGCACAAGCGATAAGTAGGTGCTTAAAACATGACCTGCAACCCAATTCTCGGCGAGCACTTTGCGAGCAACTGTATTAAAATCCGCCTGAATTCAATTTTTTGTTTGGTTGGTTGCCGCACATGGCTAGCCTCGTTGCGTGGCACGCGACACGGAAACCACCCGCGTCATCAGCGCTATGGCAAAAAAACGCTCACCCCAACCATCGCCAGCCCCGGCCGTAACGACACCGACCAGTCCGCAGGCCACAGCAACCCCAGCCACTAACGCGCCGGCAGTGCCCAGGGCTGGCGGCACCGAAACACCTTCGCTTCCGTCAGCAACGGTCCATAAGCCCGCCAGTGCGCCGACTTCGGGTCTGGCAAGTCTGGCCGATGCCTTGGATGCCGCTGTGCATCCGAAGGTGGAGCAAAAAGCTGCTGCGCCAGCGCCCGCAAAGAAGGCTGAACCCGTCAAGCAAGCGGCTGTCGCACCCGCGGCAAGTTCGGTTGCCACGCCGCTAAAACCAGGAACCCCGGCAATCGCGGAGAAACCCTGGGTAGTTGCGCCAACTCCGACGGCCAAGCCCACGCCTCAGCCGGCGGTCCCAACGCCCAAAGCACCCGTTTCAACGCCGGTTTCCGAAGAGAAGATCATCAGCGAAGTGCCGGAGTTGAAACCCAAGGAGGAGGCCAAGCCCGCCCCAGTTGCGGAGCCGCCGCCGCCGAAGCATCGCGTCTCGCCCATGTTCGTGATGATGATTTCCTCCGAGCTGGCGCCTGTGGCCAAGGTGGGCGGCTTGGGCGACGTGGTTTACGGCCTGGCCCGCGAACTCGAAATGCGCGGCAACGCCGTCGAGATCATTTTGCCGAAATACAACAACATGCGTTACGACCACATCTGGAGTCTGACGCGGGCATATGAAAACTTGATGGTCCCGTGGTATGGCGGCGCAATTCCCGCGACAGTCTGGTTTGGGTTCGTTCATGGGCGGAAGTGTTTCTTCATCGAGCCGCACTCCGCCGACAATTTTTTCAACCGCGGGGTCTACTATGGCCAGAACGATGACGTGCTACGTTTCGCTTTCTTCTGTCGGGCGGCGTTGGAGTTCATGCTCAAGACCGGCAAGCATCCGGATGTCATCCATTGCCATGACTGGCAGACGGCGCTGGTGCCGGTTTTGCTGTATGAGATGTATCAGCACCTGGGCATGCGCCATCCGCGCGTGTGCTTCACGATCCACAATTTCCGCCATCAAGGCTCGACCGGCGAAAACATTCTGCGCGCGACGGGTTTGAACCGGCCCGAGCATTACTTCCATCACGACCGCCTGAAGGACAATAATAACCATCACGCGATCAACCTGATGAAGGGCGGCATCGTGTACTCGAACTTCGTCACCACGGTTTCGCCGCGCCACGCGTGGGAGGCCAAGGACGACGGGCAGGGCTTCGGCCTCGAACACACGCTGCACGTGCACCAATGCAAATACGGCGGCGTGCTGAACGGGCTCGATTACGATCAGTTCAATCCCGAGAGCGACCCGCACATCCCGGCACACTACAAGGTCCAGACCATCGAGAAAAAGTATGAGAACAAGCGCGCCCTGCGGAGCCGCTTCTGGCTGGCGGATAGTGAGAAGCCGATCATCGCCTTCATCGGCCGCCTGGATCAACAAAAGGGCCTGGAGCTGGTGCGCCATGCGATTTTCCACTCGTTGAACAACCGAGCGCAGTTCGTTTTGCTCGGCAACAGTCCCGAGAAGGGGATCAACGACCATTTCCTCGGGCTGAAGCAGCACCTCAACGACAGCCCGGATTGCCATCTGGAAATCGGCTACAACGAAGAACTCGCGCGGCTGATTTACGCCGGGGCGGACATGATGATCGTGCCGAGCCGTTACGAGCCATGCGGCCTCACGCAATTGATCGCGATGCGCTATGGCACAGTGCCGATCGTACGCGCCTGCGGCGGGTTGGTGGACACGGTGTTCGACAAGGATTACTCGAACCGTCCGTTGCACGAGCGCAACGGTTACGTGTTCGATCACGCGGACAATGCGGGCATGGAGTCGGGTTTGAACCGCGCCATCGCCTGCTATTACCAATATCCCGAGCATTTCCGGCATCTGATGATCAACGCGATGCGTTCCGATTACTCTTGGAACCATCCGGGAGAGCATTACATGAACATTTACGATCACATCCGGGAGAAGTAGGCAGCTGCAAAAAGGGAACCCCCGCCATGATAGCCACACGAAAAGACCTGGATGATTTTTTACGCGGGCAGACCGGCCAGCCGCACGCCTTGCTGGGCATGCATCCCATCACGCACAACGGGCAGCGCGGCGTGGTGGCGCGCGCCTTTGTGCAGGGCGCCAAGAGCTGTGAGGTCGTTGATATCCGCGGCAAAACGGAGAAGCGTTACCCGATGGAGCAACTCGACCCGCTCGGGTTCTTCGAGGTATTCATCACGGATCAGGCGGAAGTGTTCCGCTACCGCCTCCGCGTGGAGAAGGGCAGTGGCGACATCCGGCAATTCCATGATCCCTATTGCTTCTTGCCGACGTTGAGCCAACAGGACTTGTACCTCTTCAACGAGGGCACGGAGCATCGCGTTTATCAGAAGCTTGGCGCGCACTTGCGCGAGATCGATGGAGTGAAGGGCGTTTCCTTCGCCGTCTGGGCGCCGAATGCCGCGCGCGTTTCGGTGGTGGGCGACTTCTGTCATTGGGACGGCCGCTATTTCCCGATGCGTTCGCTCGGCAACTCCGGCGTTTGGGAGGTGTTCATTCCCGGACTCGAAGGCGGCACGCTTTACAAATACGAAATCGTCCCCCGCAAGGGCGCCATGCGGCTTAAGACCGATCCCTACGGCTCCTATTTCGAAAGTCCGCCCAACAACGCTTCCGTCGTCTGGGATGTCAGCAACTACAAGTGGAGAGACACGGCGTGGATGGAGAAGCGCGCCAGGACGGACTGGCTCAAGGAGCCGATGCTGGTCTACGAAGTCCACCTCGGCTCGTGGCGGCGCAATCCCGACGACGGCAATCGTCCGCTGAACTATCGCGAGCTGGCAAAGGAACTCGTGGCATACGTCAAGGAGATGGGCTTCACGCACGTGGAGTTCATGCCGCTGTCCGAGTATCCCTTCGACGGCTCATGGGGTTACCAAGTGACCGGCTTCTATGCGCCCACGCATCGTTACGGCACGCCGCAGGATTTCATGTATCTGGTGGATGTGCTGCACCAGAACAACATCGGCGTCATTCTCGACTGGGTGCCCGCGCATTTTCCGAAAGACTTCTTTGCGCTCGCGCACTTCGACGGCACGCACCTTTACGAACACCAAGACCCGCGCCAGGGTGAACATCAGGATTGGGGCACGTTGATCTTCAATTACAGCCGCCCCGAGGTGCGTTGCTTCCTCGTCGGCAGCGCGATGACGTGGCTCGACCGCTATCACATCGACGGCCTGCGCGTGGATGCCGTGGCTTCGATGCTTTACCTCGATTACTCCCGCAAGGCGGGCCAGTGGATCCCCAACAAACACGGCGGGCGCGAGAATCTGGAGGCGATCGATTTCCTGCGCTATACGAACAGCACCGTGCACCAATACTTCCCCGGGGTGATGATGATCGCCGAGGAATCCACCGCGTGGGGCGGCGTCACCAAGCCCGCCAAGGAGAACGGCCTCGGTTTCGACCTCAAGTGGAACATGGGCTGGATGCACGACACGCTGGAGTATTTCAAGAGGGACCCGATCCACCGGAAATACCACCACAACCAGCTCACGTTCGGGATGATTTATCAGAACACCGAGAACTTCATGATGACCTTCTCGCACGACGAAGTGGTGCATGGGAAACAATCCATGCTCTTCAAGATGGGCGCGTATCATATCCCGGACAAAGCGAAGCAGCTACGCGTGCTCTACGCGTGGATGTGGGCCTGGCCCGGGAAGAAGACGCTGTTCATGGGCAGTGAATTTGCCCAGTCCGGAGAATGGGCGTACGACAAGAGCCTCGACTGGCATCTGCTGCAGTTCAGCGATCACGAGGGCACGCGCCGGCTCGTCCAAGACCTGAACCGATTTTACACGGACCACAAATTCCTTGGCGTATCAGACCACGAACAGCAGAGCTTCCAGTGGGTGAACAACAACGACAGCAACAACAGCGTCATCAGCTTCGTGCGCCACAGCAGCAACACCGAGGAAATCCTGCTTGTGGTCGCCAACATGACGCCGGTGCCACGTCCGCATTACCGCGTCGGCGTGCCGCGCGAAGGCCTGTGGGTGGAAGTGTTGAACACCAACTCCAAGCGCTACGGCGGCACCGGCGAAGGTCATGCCGAACCGGTAAAGACCCAGCCGGTGAAATGGGATGGCCGCCCGAACGCGGCGGACTTGTCCCTGCCCGGGATGACGGTGATGTTCTTCCTGTTCAAGCCCGCGACCGCAGAGAAGGTGGACGCGAGCAAGACGTAACTAGGGCTGAGCAAGCTTTAGAGCCGTCCGCGCCTTGTCCCATCGGGCGTCCCAGTCGAGCCAGGCGGCCTGCCAGGCTTCCCCGCTTAATTTCGCGCGCGCCGCTGCCAAGGCGGCAGCGTAATGCTCGGCCTCCTTGCGGGCTGTTTTCGTTTCCTTCCAGCGCAGCGCCGACTCGATGAGGTTGAGCCGGTTCTCGGGATAATCGGGCTGCAACCTGGCTGCGCGGGTCAAGTGCTTCCGTGCATTCGTGCGGCTGCCCACGCTGACAGCGGCTGGCGCCTCGAAGTACAACCGCCCCAAGTAGCGATCTGGTCCCGCGTAATCAAGCTGCTCGTCCAGCGCGAGCGCCTGATGAAATTCCTGCTCCATCACCTTCACCAAGGAGAGGGCGCCGAGGGACTTGGTACGCGCAAGCTGGCCGAGATTCATGGCAAGGTAGTAGTGCGCGGCGGCGTGACTGGCATCATTGGTCACGGCGACACGTGCGACGGCGATCCCTTCGCGGGCCAGAGTTGCACGGTGGTTGTCATTCGTGGGGAACTCGGCGCGATAGAAGCACGCGCGGGCCAGCTGCGAAGCGGCAGCAGCAGAATCCGGAGCTGCGGCCTGCTGGCGGCGCGCTTGGGCCAATTGCTGCTCCAAGTAGGCGATGGGAGCGTTTGTTGGGATCCTGTCAGCAGCAGCTGCGGGCATGAGCGCGCCCAGCCAAAGTATTGCGCCCCAACAGACATAGCCCTGGCAATCCGGCCGATCTGCCTTGGCCGCCAAGGTCCTCGAATAATGCGTTGCACGCGTCATCATGGGATTTATACTGCGCGGCGGGTGAAATTAAAAAGGAAAGCGGTCGGTTGGCTGCTCGTACCTGCCTTGGTGGCGATGGGCACGGGTTGCAGCGGTATCAATTCATCGCAGAGCGTTTCGCCCGCCACTTTCCTGATCCCCGGGCTGCTCCAGAATGAGCCGAAGCCCGAGGATCCCAGTTCAACGTTGCCTGAGCCATCACCGGACATCTTCTTAGCCCAAGCCCGTTAAGATAAGCCATGCGTTTTCCGTTCGCCCTGTCGGCCAAGATCGCCGGCCACATCATCAAACATAAAGTTCGACGCACGCCGCGCTTTGCGATGGTGCTGCAACTGGAACCGCTCCACACCTGCAACCTCACCTGCACCGGCTGCGGGCGCATCCGCGAATACTCCACCAGCCTCAAGGACATGGTCCCGCTGGAACGGTGCCTTGCCGCGGCTGCCGAATGCGACGCGCCCATGGTGAGCGTTTGCGGTGGTGAACCGCTCATCTATCCCAAGATCGAGGAACTGGTGAATGGTCTGCTCGAGCAAGGCCGCATTGTTTACATCTGTACGAACGGCGTGTTCATGCGAAAGAAGATGCGGGAATACATGGCGGCGAATTTTTCGTCCGCGCTGGAGCCCCAATTGAAGCAGCTCGTTGCGGAACAACTCGTCACCGAAAAGGAAGCCGAAGCCATCCGCAATGCGGATGCCGCAGCGAAGGGCAAATCCGTCATCGCCCCAAGCAAGTGGCATTACTGGAATGTCCACGTGGACGGACTGGAGTTCACGCACGACCTGATCGTTGAGCGCGAAGGCGTGTTCAAGGAATGCGTGGCTGCGATCCAGATGGCGAAGATCCTGGGTTACCAGACGGCCACCAACACGACCGTGTACCGGGAGACCGACGTGCAGGAGCTGGAGGACATGTTCAAGTTCCTCAGCTCGCTTAACGTGGATGGCCACACCGTTTCCCCCGGCTACGATTACGACGCCGCGAAGAAGGACATGGTGAAGCGGCTGGGCAAGAAGCCCGAGGATTTCTTCCTCACGCGCAAGATGACGGTGGCCAAGTTCGCCAAGATCGAGGAATGGGGGCGGTTGTTCACCATCTTCGGCACGCCGGTGTATCAGGAATTTCTCGCCGGCAAGCGTGATCTCACCTGCACGGCCTGGGCGATTCCAACGTATAACGTGAAGGGCTGGAAGGCGCCGTGCTATCTGATGACCGACGGCCATTACGACGGCTACCAGCAGATGCTCGACACCGTGAACTGGGAGAAATACGGCGTGGTGGGCGGCGTGGCGCGTGACCCGCGCTGCGATAACTGCATGGTCCATTGCGGCTACGATCCCAGCGGCGCGCTCGGCACGAACTACCAATCCGGGGACAACTGGAAGAACTTCAAGTACAACTTCGGTGCAAAGCCCAAGCCCTGCGCCGCCACGGCCGAATTGCAGCAGCGGGCGTTCAACGGCTTCAGCATCGGCAAGGGCCACCTCGCGGAGGCGAAGGCCGCCATCAATTCCCCCGCCGCCAATGCCCGCGGTGCGTTCTCCAACAACGGCCATGATCACGAGACGCACGTCGGCAGCCACTGCGGCGGCGGCGACTCCACAGAACGCGACACGTTGCTGGCGAAGATCGCCGAGGCGCGGCCCGCCCAGCCTGAATAATCCTTACGTCGGACTTGCCGGATTCCAGCGCGACACTAAGCTGCGGCCATGGATTCCCGGGAAGCGTTGGTGGCCTTGAATCTCATTGAAGGCGTTGGGCCGGTGCGCGTTCGCCAGCTGTTGGAGTTTTTTGGCGACGCCGCGACGGTTCTCAAGGCTTCCAAGCAACAGCTTCTGTCCGTGCGCGGCATCGGCGAGGAAACCGCCACCGCCATCGCGGATTGGGAAAACTCCGTGGACCTCGCGGGCGAACTCAAGCGCATTAGCGCCTACGGCTGCCGCGTCATCACGCAATCCGACGACGATTACCCGGCCCTGCTGCGCGAGATCTACGACCCTCCCGCGGTGCTCTATGTGAAAGGCTCGCTGACTCCGGCGGATAAAAATTCCGTCGCCATCGTCGGATCGCGTCAGACCACGCACTACGGCATCGAGACGGCGCGCAAGCTGGGATATCAACTCGCCTACACGGGTGTCACGGTCATCAGCGGCGGTGCGCGGGGGATTGACACGGCGGCGCATCAGGGCGCGATGAGCGCCAAGGGCCGCACCATCGCCGTGCTCGGCACCGCCATCAACATCGTCTTCCCGCCCGAGAACGCCGAACTCTTCGAGCGCATCGCCGCGAGCGGCGCGGTCGTTTCGCAGTTTCCGTTCAACCGCAACGGTGACCGCCAATCGTTCGCCATCCGCAATCGCATCGTCGCCGGCATGACGCTGGGCACCGTCGTCGTGGAAGCGAACATGACCAGCGGCGCGCTCATCACCGCCAACTTTGCCACCGAATATGGCCGCCAGGTGTTTGCCGTGCCTGGTCGCATTGATTCGCCGCGCAGCAAGGGCTGCCACGACCTTATCAAGAAGGGCGCGAAGCTGTGCGAAGGCGTCGAGGACATCCTGAGCGAGTTTGAGTACCTCTTCCCCGCCAGCAACCGCCCGCCGTCGCCGTCCGAGACAGGGATGTTGCCTGCGCTGGAGCTGTCCGGGAGCGAACAGAAAGTCTTTGAAGTGCTCGGCAAGGAGGAATTGAGCATTGACGATGTGATCCGCAAGTGCGGCCTGCCCGCCTCAGCCACGAGCGTGGCGTTGTTCAGCCTGGAGATGAAGCGCCTCATCCGCCAGTTGCCGGGGAAGATGTTTGTGCGCAATGCCTGAGCGGACCTACGGGGATTGACCGGCAAATCTACCCACTTGGGGAGCTTGGAATTCTTTGCCCCGCCCTGACCATGGTCAGATGTGGAATTCCCCTCTGTTCAGGAAAATGGCGGTGGCCTTGCTGTTGCCCGTGTGCTGCTCCGCCCTGTGCTCCGCCTGTGCGACCGAAGATCCCGCGCCCGGTCGGAAGCTGGTCTGGGCAGATGAATTCGATCAACCGCACGGCAGTTCGCCCCGCGCGGCCAAATGGAACTACGACCTCGGCGCGAGCGGCTGGGGCAACAGCGAGTTGCAGAACTACACTGACCGGACGAACAACGCCCGCATCGAGGATGGTTGCCTGGTGATTGAAGCGCTCAAGGAATCGCACCAAGGCAGCGCCTACACCTCGGGCCGCCTCAAGACGCAGGGCAAATGGCAGTGGACTTACGGCCGCATCGAAGCACGCATCAAGGTCCCGCGGGGGCAGGGCATCTGGCCGGCATTCTGGATGTTGGGAACCAACATCACCGCCGTCGGTTGGCCCAAGTGCGGCGAGATCGACATCATGGAAAATATCGGGCGCGAACCGAACACGCTCTACGGCACGATTCACGGGCCCGGTTACTCGGGCAACCAGGCCATCAGCGGTAAAACCAATGTGGCTGACGGCGCAGCCTTGGCCGATGAATTTCACGTATATGCTGTCGAGTGGACGACGAACCGCATCGAATGGTTCCTCGATGGCAAACGATACTTCAGCGTGAGTCCAGACACGCTTCCTGCGGGCGCCAAGTGGGTTTACACCGCACCGCAACATCTCATCCTAAACGTGGCGGTCGGCGGCCATTGGCCGGGATATCCCGATGCAACCACGAGCTTCCCGCAGCAGATGCTGGTGGATTACGTGCGGGTCTATGCGCCCGAGTAAATCTGCGCGCTTTTTATCACCGACACTGGCCGAAATCCCCCAGCCGCATTAGTATCGGTCCATGCACTTCGATGAATTCCGCCGCCCTGCGCACCCGCGCTCGGAGCGCAGGCTTGGGTGGTGCGCCGGTGCGATGCTCTTGGCCGTTGCGTCCAGCAGCCCTGCCCAGAACGCCGCTCCGGAAGTCTTGACCACCGCCGCAGGGGTCCGTGCGTTGTCCGTTCAGGAGGCGCGCGAACAAAGACCGGTGCGTTTGCGGGGGGTGGTGACGTTTTTCAATGAGCCGCTATTCTCGCGATTCATTCAGGACGACACGTCGGGCATTTACCTGCAATACTCCACCAACACGCCCACGCCCCAATTGCTCGCGGGCCAACTGGTCGAGGTGGAAGGCACGAGCAGCCCGGGCGAATATGCGCCGATCATCATCCCCAGCCGCATCACGGTGCTGGGCGAGTCCCCTTTGCCCAACCCCAAACCAGTCATTTACGAACGCCTGGCGGGCGGGCGCGAGGACAGCCAGTTGGTGGAGATCGCAGGCATCGTGCGTTCGGTGCAATTCCTCGATGCGTCGGGCTTCTATCTGGTTGAAATCGCCACCGGCGGCGGCCGTCTGTCGGTCTACGTGCCGGGCCTGGGTGGTCGCAGCGCAGAGGAACTGCTCGACAGTACGGTGCGGGCGCGCGGCGTTTGCTCCACCCAGTTCAATCATCAACGCCAGCTCTTTGCCATCCGCCTGATGGTGCCGCGCGCAGAGGATTTGGTGGTCGTGGAAGCTGCGCCAACGGACCCATATGCCGTGCCGACGCGCCCGATCAACAGCCTGTTGCAATTCACCCCGCAGGAATCATTCGGACACCGCGTCAAGGTGGCTGGCACGGTGATTTATTTCGACCCGGGTCGGCTGCTGTTCCTGCAAGATGGAGAGCAGGGCATCGCCGTGCACACCGAATTGCGCGAGCCGCTGGAACTAGGCGACCGCGTGGAGGCCATTGGCTTCGTGGCGCAGGGCGAGTACACCCCGGTGATGCAGGATGCGATATACCGCAAACTGACCTCGGGAAGGCCGCTGGAACCGACCGGCATCACCCACGACGAGGCGCTGAGGGGAAAACACGACTCCTGTCTCATCAATTTGGCGGCGAAGGTGCTGGATCGTTCCGTGCATGGTGCGGAGCGCTACCTGATCCTCCAGGAGGACGGGTTCATTTTCCACGCCTACCTGCGCCCGCGCGAGGGTGAATGGGCATTCGACGACCTGCAAAACGGAAGCAAAGTTTTGGTGAAGGGCGTCTGTCTGATCGATCCTGGCGAGTGGCAGGCGGGCGAGGAATGGCGGGCCAGATCGTTCCGCATCCTTTTGCGAAGTCAGGCCGATGTTTCGTTGTTGGAGGCTCCGTCGTGGTGGACCTTGGGCAAGGTGCTGTGGATTCTGGCCGTGGTGGGCACGATGACGCTCGCCGCCCTGGGGTGGGCGGCCGTGCTCCATCGCCAAGTGGCCGAGCGAACGCGGCAACTGGAAGCGCAAATCCTCGAGCGCCAGCGCGCTGAACGCCAGCACTTGCTGGAACAGGAGCGCACGCGCGTGGCCCAGGACTTGCATGATGAACTGGGGGCGACACTGACCGAGGTCGGCATGTTGAGCTCGCTCGCGCGCACAGCTTCCATCCCTAGTGCAAAGCGGGACCAATATCTGGGGCAACTCATCCATGTGTCGCGCGCCCTGGTCACGACGCTGGACGAAATCGTCTGGGCGGTGAACCCGAAGTATGATTCCGTGGCCTCGCTGGCGAGCTACTATTCCCTGTTCGCGCAACGCTTCCTGCGGCTGGCGGGCATCGCCTGCCGCCTGAAGGTGCCGCATACCGTTCCGGAACAGCATCTCGATTCACGCGCGCGGCATGGATTGTTCCTGGCGTTCCGGGAAGCATTGAACAACGCCGTGCGCCATTCGGGGGCCTCGGAGGTGCGCATCGCCATGGAGGTTGGGACCAACGAATTGAAGCTGTGCATCGCTGACAATGGCCGCGGTTTCGCCAATGCGGCGGAGCTGCCGGGCCAGGACGGCCTGAACAGCATGCGGCAGCGTCTTGAAAAGCTGGGCGGCCAGTGCCGCATCAGCAGCCAGCCACAACAAGGCACAACGATTGAATTTAATCTACCATTGGGAGTAGTCGCACCATGACCAAAGTTGCCGTCGTTGAAGACAACAAGACCACGCGCGAAGGGCTGGAGACCATCATCAACCTCTCCACCGACTTCAAATGCATCGCCACGTGCAGCACGGCTGAGGAAGCGCTGGAGGTCCTGCCCCAAATCAAACCTGAGCTGGTACTGATGGACATCCAGCTGCCCAATATGTCCGGCGTTGATTGTGTGGCAAAGTTGAGGGAACTGTTGCCGGGCGTTCACGCCATCATGGTGACGGTGTATGAGGATCCGGACCGCATCTTTCGTGCCCTGCGCGCGGGAGCGTCGGGCTATCTCCTAAAACGTTCCGCACCCGACGAAGTCTTGAGCGCGATGCGCGAAGTGCAGCAGGGCGGGGGTGCGATGAGCGGTGAAATCGCCCGCAAAGTCATCGGTTATTTCCGCGAACAAACCAGGACCACGACCGAGGTGGATCAACTCACCTCGCGCGAAAAAGAAGTGCTCGAACTCGTGGTGCATGGCATGTCCAACAAGGAAATCGCCGAACGCCTCAGCGTGACGCTCGCCGCCGTGCGCTTTCACCTGAAGCACATTTACCAAAAACTGCACGTCCACTCGCGCACCGAGGCCGTGTTGAAGGTGCGCCCGCCGAAATAACGCCCAAGGTCCGACCGCCTTTTATTGGCCCCGTGTACACTGTCCGCCCGGCTCGGCCTCGGTTTGGAGCGGGAGAATCACGCAGAAATACTATCCACTTGGATAGCTAGGCGGTCCGGTTGGAGGGACTAATTTGATTGGCTCTCAATACCATCGACTAAAGCGGCCTGCGACGTGCTCCCGCCACGTCCCTTGAGTGCTGGGGTGACCGTTCCGAAGAACTGGAACCCAGCCGATTGCAGCCTCTCGAATTGGCCGTCATGATAAAAAACATATT
>Ga0075471_10001617_pt1 | contig 14848 bp, 13 predicted proteins | sample DEB19_08_DNA_2_FD_74787 | JGI IMG/M metagenome (GOLD analysis project Ga0075471, IMG submission 74787) | Aqueous microbial communities from the Delaware River and Bay under freshwater to marine salinity gradient to study organic matter... | ecosystem: Environmental > Aquatic > Marine > Coastal ... | reverse complement strand
GCGCCCGCCGCCGAATTGGTGTGCAGCGTGGTGAGAACGAGATGGCCGGTGAGCGCCGCGTTGACGCCGATGCTGGCGGTTTCCGCGTCGCGCATTTCGCCGACCATGATGATGTCGGGGTCGAAGCGCAGCAGCGAGCGCAGGGTGCGCGCGAAGGTGAGCCCGATCTCGCTGTGGATCTGGACCTGGTTCACGCCCTCAACCTGGTATTCGACCGGGTCCTCGATGGTGACGATCTTGCGGCGCGGATCGTTGAGGACGCCCAGCACGGCGGCGAGCGTTGTGGTCTTGCCGCTGCCGGTGGGGCCCGTGACCACGATCATGCCATGCGCATGCTGGATCTGCTGGCGCAGCTTCGCGAGGTCCGGCGGCGACAGGCCGAGGCGGTTGATGTCGGGCGCCTGGGTGTTGGAACTGAGGAAGCGGATGGCGATCGATTCGCCGTGGATCGTCGGCATTGTGGCGACGCGGATATCGTGCTCGCGCTCGGCGATGCGCAGGCGGGCGCGGCCATCCTGCGGCAGGCGCTTTTCGGCGATGTTGAGGTTGGTCAGGATCTTGAGGCGCGACACGGCGGCGCGGCCGAGTTCCTGCGCGAGCCGCTCGCGCTCCTCCAGCAGTCCGTCGACACGGTGGCGGACGAGCACGTAGCCGCGGGCAGGCTCGATGTGGAGGTCGGTGGCGCGGGCGGCGGAGGCTTCGCGAAACAGGCGGTTGACGAGGTCGATGACCGGCGCGTCGAGGGCGAGGTCCTTCAGGTTGTCGTCATCCTCCGCACCGGCCGTGCCGGCGCCCTGGTCGGCGGCGCCGCGGCCTTCATCGAGGCGCTCGATGGCGGAGAGGATCTGGTTGTCGGTGCCGAGCGACAGGGCGAGTTCCCTGCCCGACGCGAGGCGCAGCGCATTCAGTGTTGCGGCATCGGACGGATCGCTGACGATGACCGACAGCGTGTCGCCATCGACGGCGGCGGGAAGCACGTGGCGCTCGCGCATGAAGCGCAGCGAAATCGCATCCGGCAGCACGCGCGCGCTGGGCCAGGCGGTGACGATGGGCAGGTCGAACACGCGGCCCAGTTCGGTGGCCAGCACCTGCTGGTCCACGAGGCCCTGGCGCAACAGCAGGCGGACCTCGGTGTCGCGGCCGTCCGCCGCCTGTCCGAGAATCTGCGCCGCCTGCTCTTCCGAGATGAGCGCCCGCCGGGAAAGATCGCTGAGAAGGTGTTTCACGGGATCAGTTTACAGGGCGCGGCGCAACCGCACAATAAATGGTGACCGCAGCGGCGAGGCCTGCTCATGCGGGTTGCAGGGGGCTGGCGTGGCCGCGCAGGCGGTCCGCCGCCTGCCGCACGATTTCGGCGATGTGCTGAAGCTGCCCGGCCAGCGGGCTGGTGCGCCGCCAGACCATGCCGATGGTGCGGCGGGGCTGCGGATGCGCGAAGCGGGCGAGCGCGACCTCGGCCGAGCGGGTTTCGACGGGGGCGGCCATCTCGGGAATGAAGGTCACGCCGATGCCCGCGCCCACCATCTGGACGAGGGTGGAGAGCGAGCTTCCCTCCAGCACCTCGCGCGGCAGGCTGGAGGCCATGTTGCAGAAGGCCAGCGCCTGGTCGCGGAAGCAGTGCCCCTCCTCCAGCAGGAGGAGCCGCATGTCCTTCAGCATCTCGCTGCTCGGCACCGGCTTCGCGGCATCCGCCGAAGGCCGCACCAGCAGGAATTCCTCAGCAAGAATGGGCGCTTCGGCAAAGGATGGCTCGGACACGGGCAGCGCAACGATGGCGGCGTCGAGGCGACCCTCGGAGAGTTCGCGGATGAGCTTGGCCGTCAATGTCTCGCGCACGTGGATGTCGAGCGCCGGGTGGAGCGCGTTGAGCCGGCCCACGATGGCCGGCAGCAGATAGGGCGCGACGGTCGGGATGACGCCGATCCGCAGCCGCCCCGAAAGCCAGCTGCGCGAGGCGCGGGCGAGGTCGCCCAGCTCGTCCACGGCGCGCAGGATGTCACGCACGCGTGGCGCGAAATCCTCGCCGAACCGCGTCAGGCGGACCTGCCGGGGACCGCGCTCGAAGAGCACCGCGCCAAGCGAATCCTCGAGCTCGCGGATCTGCAGCGACAGGGCGGGCTGGGACACGGCGCAGGCCTCCGCCGCCCGGCCGAAATGGCCATGCTGCGCCACGGCATCGAAGTAGCGGAACTGGCGAAGCGTGAGATTGTTCATAAGTTATTCTTATCGCTGTGATCAGAAAATTCAACTATTCCTAATCACCCTCCTGCGCTAGAGATGGCGCCCTCGGAAGAAGGCGGGGCAGAAACCGGTCCGCCGCCTCTCTGCCTACGTCATTTCGCATCATTCGGAGGGATATCATGGACAAGAAGGTCGCCGACACTGCCGCCCAGTGCCCGTTCCACGGCGCGCCCAAGCACGCCACGTTCACCGGCCGCTCCAACGCCGACTGGTGGCCGAACCAGCTGAACCTGAAGATCCTGCACCAGAACTCGGCCCTTTCCAGCCCGATGACCCCCGGCTTCAGCTACGCCGAAGCCTTCCGGAAGCTCGACTACGCGGCGCTGAAGAAGGACCTCGCGGCGCTGATGACCAATTCGCAGGATTGGTGGCCGGCCGACTATGGCCACTATGGACCGCTGTTCGTGCGCATGGCCTGGCATTCCGCCGGCACCTACCGCACCGGCGACGGCCGCGGCGGTGCGGGCAACGGCACGCAGCGCTTCGCGCCGCTCAACAGCTGGCCGGACAACACCAACCTCGACAAGGCCCGCCGCCTGCTGTGGCCGGTCAAGCAGAAGTACGGCAACCGGATTTCCTGGGCCGACCTGATGATCCTCGCTGGCAACGTGGCCATGGAGACCATGGGCTTCAAGACCTTCGGCTTCGGCGGCGGCCGCGCCGACGTGTGGGAGCCGGAAGAGGACATCTACTGGGGCAAGGAAGACACCTGGCTGGGCGACCAGCGCTACAGCGGCGACCGTGACCTCGAGAACCCGCTCGCCGCCGTGCAGATGGGCCTCATCTACGTGAACCCGGAAGGCCCGAACGGCAAGCCGGACCCGGTCGCCTCGGCCCGCGACATCCGCGAGACCTTCGCCCGCATGGCGATGGACGACGCAGAGACCGTGGCGCTGATCGCCGGCGGCCACACCTTCGGCAAGACCCACGGTGCGGGCCCCGCCACCGACGTAGGCCCCGAACCCGAGGCGGCGGACATCACCGCGCAGGGCCTCGGCTGGATGTCGACGTACAAGTCGGGCAAGGCGGGTGACGCGATCACCTCGGGCCTCGAGGGTGCGTGGACGACGACACCCACCCAGTGGAGCAACAACTACTTCCACAACCTCTTCGCCTATGACTGGGAGCTGACCAAGAGCCCGGCGGGTGCGTGGCAGTGGAAGCCGAAGAACGCGGAAGCACAGAACACCGTGCCGGATGCCTTCGACGCGGCGAAGCGCCATGCGCCGACCATGCTGACGACCGACATGGCGCTCAAGGCGGACCCGGCCTACGAGAAGATCTCGCGCCGCTTCCACGACAACCCGGCGGAATTCGCCGATGCCTATGCGCGCGCCTGGTTCAAGCTCACGCACCGCGACATGGGACCGAAGGTGCGCTACCTCGGCCCCGAGGTTCCCGCCGAAGACCTGATCTGGCAGGACCCGCTGCCGGCGCGCGACTTCGACCTGATCGACGCCGCCGACGTGAAGGCGCTGAAGGCGAAGATCCTGGCCACCGGCCTCGGCATCGCCACGCTCGTCTCCACCGCATGGGCCTCGGCCGCAACGTTCCGCGGCTCGGACAAGCGCGGTGGCGCGAATGGCGCGCGCATCCGCCTGGCACCCCAGAAGGACTGGGACGTGAACCAGCCGGCAGCACTCGCCAAGGCGATTGCGGCGCTGGAAGGCGTGCAGAAGGACTTCAACGCGGCCCAGCCGGGCAAGAAGCGCGTCTCGCTCGCCGACCTCATCGTGCTCGGCGGCTGTGCCGCCATCGAGGAGGCCGCGAAGAAGGCCGGCCACAGCGTGGAGGTTCCCTTCACGCCGGGCCGCGTCGACGCCACGCAGGCGCAGACGAATATCGAATCCTTCGCGGTTCTTGAGCCGACGGCGGACGGCTTCCGCAACTACCTGAAGACGAAGTACTCGCTCTCGGCCGAGGAACTGCTGGTCGACAAGGCCCAGCTGCTGACGCTGACCGCGCCGGAGATGACGGCCCTCGTCGGCGGCATGCGCGTGCTCGATGCCAACCACGGCCACGCGCAGCACGGCGTGTTCACCAAGCGCCCGGAGACGCTCTCCAACGACTTCTTCACCACGCTGCTCGACATGGGGCTGGTGTGGAAGGCGACGAGCCCGGCGGAAGACACCTTCGAGCTGCGCGACCGCAAGACCGGCGAAGTGAAGTGGACGGCGACGCGCGTCGACCTCGCTTTCGGCTCCAACTCGCAGCTGCGTGCGCTGGTCGAGGTCTATGGCCAGTCCGACGGCGAGAAGACCTTCGTCGCCGACTTCGTCAAGGCCTGGGCCAAGGTGATGAACGCCGACCGCTTCGACGTGAAGTAGAAGATCCTGGATCGAGACTGCGGGAGGGCGGCGCAAGCCGCCCTTTTCCGTTTCAGGCCTTGAGCGTGGCCACGCCCACGTCGCCATCGAAGAGATAGCGGTTGACGCGCCTGGCGGGCAGTTCGGCGCGCTCGTTGTAGGATGTCACATCGCCCACCAGCTGCCTGCCCTTGAGTTCGGACAGGATGAGGTCGCGCTCGGCGTTGGTGTCGGCGGCGGTGCGGTGGGTGATCTGGAACGACAGCCAGGTCAGCGAGAAGCCGGTGTCGCGCGTGGCGGCGCCGACCCAGATCGCCGTCTCGCCGTCCGGCGGGCGGTCGGTGCTGAGCCAGAAGCCGGGCGTGCCCAGCGAGGTTTCCGCCGCCGACTGGCTGATGCTCCAGAACCGCACGTGGTGGCGCTTGCGCGGGCTGTTGTCGATCGCCTTCTGGAAGCCCACGTCCTGCCCGCGCCCGAACAGGAAGAGCGTGCTGAAGGGCGCCGACGGATAGGGCTCGTTGAACACGAAGGCCCGCACCATGCGCAGGGAACTTGCAAGACCGAGACTGTCGGCCTCGGTCCAGCCGATTGCGGCGAAGGCGGCGCGCAGTTGCGGCAGCGTGCCGACAAGCGCGATGTTGACCGGGTCTCCGGGAAGGCCGTCGCCCGTGGTGGTGTACTCCGGCACGTGCTGGCGGTGCAGCACCTTGATGCCCGTGCGGATGGCGCGCGGCAGGATGACATAGGCGGCCAGGCCATAGGTGACGGCGAGGGCGAGGATCCACGGCATCCGGTTGTCGGTGATGCGGAAGACCACGTCGACGATCAGCCAGACGGTGAGCACGCCGAGGCCGAAGACCACGAGGTGCCGCCAGATGTGCCGCAACATGACCGCCATGCCGGTCAGAACTGGATGTTGAGCAGCGAGAAATCGTCGGGCAGCGGGCCCGGCCCGTTGAGACCACGCACCCAGTCGAGCACTTCGGCAGGGCTTTCGCTTTGCGACAGCTTTTCCACGAAGGCCTGGAACTCCAGCATCTCGCCCGGCGCGGTTTCCACCTCGAAGGTGCCGTCGCTGACGAGGTGAAGCCGGTCGCCGGCGCCGATCATGCAGCTTGCAGCCTTGTAGCGCATGCCTTCCAGCATGCCGATGGCGAGGCCCGGCGTCGAGAGCGTCGCCACGCTGCCATCGGCCCGGCGCAGCACGGAGGGCGGGTGGCCGCCGCTGGCGTAGCGCAGTTCGCCGGTGCCGCGCGTGAGCACGCCATACCAGATGGTGAAGTACATGTTGTTCTGCCTCTCCATCGGAAAGGCCTCGTTCAGTGCTGCCAGCACCGCACCGGGATCGCGGAAGTCGGTGTTGGGAAGGGCCGCGGAGCGCAGCACGTTGATGGCCGTGACCGAGAGCAACGCCGCGCCCACGCCGTGGCCGCACACATCGAGCAGGTAGAAGGCGATGTGGCCGGGGTCGATCTCGTGATAGCCGAAGCTGTCGCCGCCCAGTTCGGTGGAGGGCACGAGGAGCCATTCGGTGCGCGGCGCTGCCTCGCGCGGCTCGGGCAGGATCGAGAAGATGTAGTTGGCGGCCTCGGTGAGTTCTTCCGTCAGGCGCTTCTGCGTCGTCTGCAGGGCGAGGTTGGCCTCGGCCAACTGGTCTTCCACCGCCTCGCCGTGCTCGATCGTCGCCTGATAGAGCAGGTTCAGGTCGTCGAGTTCGGCGCGCGCGTTGGCCAGCTCCGCCTCGAGAGCGGCAAGCCGGTCCGCCGGACCGGCTGCAGCTTCACCTGCCGTGACGGCGCTCACGCGAGCGCGGAAATCGCCTGGGCGACGCTGTCGTGCAGGCCGAAGATGTTGTCGAAGCCCGAGACCGCGAGGACTTCCTTCACATTGTTCTTGGCGCAGGCAATGGTGAGCCCGCCGCCCGCGGCCTTGGCCTTCTTGGCCGTGGTCAGGATGACGCGCAGGCCGGCTGACGAGATGTAGTCGAGGTCGGTGGCGTCGATCACCACCTTCTTCGGGCCCTTGTCGAGGAGGGCCGCGGCATCGTCCTCGAAGGCCTTGGCGGTGCTCGAATCGATGCGGCGCGACGGCTTGAGGACGAGGGTGCCGTTCACGGTTTCATGGTTGAGGCTGGTCACTTTGTGGTCTCCCTGCTGAGGCAACTTAGGCTGCCTTCACTTTCATTTCCATAGTCACACGGTTGAGCCCATCGGCACGCCTGTAGTCAAGACGGTCCATGAAGCTCTTCACGAGGGTGAGGCCGAGGCCCCCCACCGCGCGGGTTTCGATATCGCCGGCGGGCGGGGTTGGGTCGGCAGCGAGCGGGTCGAAGGGCGGCCCGTTGTCGTCGAGCTGGGCCCGGAGCGCGCCGTCACGGTGTTCGATCGCAAGGCTGATGATGCCGTCGCTGCGGCCTGCCAGCCCGTAGGAGATGATGTTGGTGATCAACTCGTCCAGCGCCAGGCCGAAACGCAGCGACTGCCCCGGCGGAATGCCGTTCTCCGCGCCGAACTCCTCCAGGCTGTCGATGACGCGCGCCACCTCCTGGATGTCATTCGCCAGCGACATGTCGAGCCTGCCGGTCACGCGCGGGAACCCTCATGAATTTCGTTGCATGGGCGGTATCGCACGTGGGCGGCCAAGGTCAAGCCCCGGTCTTCGTCAAGAGCCGTCCTTCCGCAGTGCCCAAGCAGGCTGGGGCCACGACAGCAAATGATGATTTCGCTCGCGCATAAAACTGGATAAGGTGCCCGTCGTGGCGGAGACCGCCGACCAGACATTTTGCTACGGGGCCATGACATGCTGACAGTTCCGGAGGAATTCCTCCTCCTCACCCTCAAGGACGAAGACGGCGGTTTCGTCGACATTCCGCTGGAATACCAGCGCGCCGGCTTCGTCGGCGCGGCGATCATGGAACTGGCATTGCAGGGCCGCCTCGACAACGACGTCAATCGCGTCTGGGTTGTGGACAAGACGCCGACCGGCGACACTTCGCTTGATCCCGTGCTCGCCCGGCTGGCGGCGCCCGACTTTGACTCCAGCGCGGAGAACCTCATCAACCAGTTGATTGAACTGGGCGACGGCGTCCGCGAGCAGGCGCTGAAGCGCCTGTGCGACAAGAAGATCCTGGTGGAGACCGAAGGCCGCCTGCTGTGGTTCCTCAAGACCCGCCGCTACCCGGCGATCGACGGCAAGGAAATGCGCGAAGTGAAGCTGCGCCTGCTCGAGGTTCTGCTGCGCGACGGCCTGCCGGACCCGCGCGACTGCTGCCTGATGTCGCTGGCCGAAACCTGCGGCATCATCCGCCAGATCGTGCCGCAGTCGGAACTGAAGCAGGCCCGCGAGCGCATCGCCAAGTTCTCCAAGATGGAGCTGATCGGCCAGAACGTGAACCACTACATCGAGATCTTCGAGCGCGCCATGGCGCTCGCCACGCCGGCCCACATGTAGGCGGCTGACGGATTTCCCTTCAGGGGCGCCGGGATGACCGGCGCCCTTTTCGTTTCAGCGCTCCACCTTGTCGAGGTCCGCGGCCATGTCGCGCACGCGCTCCATGGCGAGGAAGTCGAAGGTCATCGGCAGCCCCAGTTCGACGGACGGCGCATGCTGCAGCTTCACGCTGACGCTGCGGGGAGCCGCGGCAAGCAGATGGCCGCCGCGGGTGCGGTCCTTGGTGATGAAGTGCAGGTGCAAGCCCGGCAGGTGAATGCCGGCAAGGAAGCTGGGCGTGTAGAATCCCACGATGGTGCCTTCCACGTCCCGGAACTCGAAGACCGTCTGCAGCCTGGCGATTTCGGCGAGCGGCATATAGTTCAGCATCTTCGGCACCGAGCGGGCGCGCACATAGTCGAAGTGGCCGTCAATACGGATCGCGTACATGAGGTTGGTGGAGGGCACGAGATCGAGCAGCGCATGCTCGAAATCCGCTTCCGCCACCGTCTCGAACAGGTCCTCGGTGTCGCCCTCGAACTGCGTCGCGAGGGCGAAAGGCGTGCGGACCTCGTCCGGGATCAGTTCCGCGTCGCCCTGCGGGCGCAGGCAATAGACCTTGCCGTCGAGCAGAACCATCTCGCCGTCAAGATCGTTGAAAGTACCGATGCCGAGATTGCCCTTCTCGCGCAGGTGTCCGATCGTGGTGTCGGCCCGGTAGATGCCCTCGACCAGTGCGGCGATGGGCGCCGAGATGAAAACAGGCGGGCGGGCCTTCCTGTCGTTGTTGTTTGCTGTCACGCGTCTCTCCTCCGCATCTCACCTTGCCGGGGAAACTGTGCTGCGGACAGGGCCGGTGCAAGCTAAATTTCCTTGTTCGCGCAGAACGCTGCCGCTAGCATCAATCGCGAGGCGGCACCCGTTGAACCATTCAAGATTTGCAACCTTCCTCAGTGGATTGCTTCCAGCACTCCGCCGGGCCGCCTGAGGACATGCCGGGACCAACGCAATGAATGGCACGACACCGCTCGTCGAAATCTCCATGGGCATCGATGCCTTCGCCTCGGAATGGCTGCATTGCGACAGGATCTCGTCCTACCTCGCGCGCATGGTGAGCCACAGCAGGACCGATTCGCTGCTCTATGCAAACCTCCTGAGCTCGGCCCTCAACGAACTTCTCGAAACCGCCTTCGCGCACCACGGCCCGGACGGGAACTTCTGCTGCCGGGTGAGCCGTGCGGGAGAAAGCGATGTCATCGAACTCGACCTGCCCTGCGATGAACAGGCGCTCTCCTTCTATCGCGCAGCGGCCGACCGGCTCGGGCAGCCGGACCTGGCGGCCGCCTATCACGCGGCCCTGTTCGCCCCCGAGGCGGCCGATCCACACCTTGGCCTCCTCGAGGTCGCCGTCGACTACCGGGCGCGGATAACGATCCTGCCGGAACAGGGCAACCGGCTGAAGCTCGCCGCCGAGATGGTGCTGGAAGGAGCCGCGGCATGAGCGTCGATCGCAGCTACCAGGCCAGCTTCAACGAGAACAACCAGGAATTCGTCATCGCCGGCAAGCTGCGCCCGCAGAACGCGGCGGAGATCAAGCCGCTGGCCGATGCCCTCGCCAGGTCGCTGGCGCAGGTGCGCGGCACCGTCTACCTGAACGTCAAGCGCCTCGCGCGGCTGAACAACGTGGCCTTCCGCGCCATCGCCAGCGTCGTCACGCAAGTCTGCGGAACGCGCCCGGACCTGCGGGTGGAAGTCGTGACGTCGAGCGTCATGGGCTGGTCCACGCGCAAGTTCCAGCCGCTGGCGGAGCGGCTGCCGAACGTCACGGTCAATGAATACGACAAGGACTTCTACCCCGGCCAGTCCTACCTCGAGGAGGGCGGCTTCATTCCGATCCTCCGCAACCAGACCAAGCTGACCTGGCATCACGAGAAGCATCTTCTGCCGCGCCACGGCCTGAGGCCCGGCATGACCATGGCGGACGTGTGCTGCGGCATCGGCGACTTCGCGGTGCTGGCGCGCAAGGAATTCTCTCCCGCCAGCATCATCGCGCTCGACCACTCGCGCACCAGCCTCGACTATGCACGCAAGGTGGCGGCGGACTTCGGCATCACCGGCATCGAATACGTCTATGGCGACGCCTCCGAGATGGTGCTGGAGGACAACCAGTTCGACTTCGTCACCTGCCGCCACTCCCTGCAGGTGTTCGACCGGCCGGAACTGATCCTGCGGGAACTCTTCCGCATCTGCAAGCCGGGCGGGCGGGTCTACATCACCAACGAGAAGAACTCGCACTGCCTCGGCGAACCGCGCGCCGAATCGATCCAATGGACCTACAACGAAGTTGCAAGACTGTGGGCCGACTACAAGATGGACATCGAGCTCGGCCCCAAGAGCCGCCGCTACATGCTCGACGCCGGCTTCGAGGACATCAGGGTCGACAGCTTCATGGTGACGAACCTCGACGGCGACCCGCAGGGCTTCGCCGACATCATCCAGTCCTGGGAGAACGTCTACGCCGGGGAAATGGCGCGCGACCGCGGCGACCCGCCCGAGTTCCTCGCCCGGTTCCGCCAGGGCTTCCAGGACCACATTCATGCCGCCCTCCACCCCAAGGGCTATGCCGGATGGCCGATCTGGGCCGCATCGGGCCGGAAGCCCACATGAGCAGCAACAGCGACGTGCTTCCGGCCAAGGCCGGCTTCCTCACCAGCGCCCGTACGCGCCTGATCGCGCTCGTGAGCGGACTGGTGATCCTGTCGCTGCTCGGCGGCGGCATCGTGGCCCTGTGGAACGTCAACAAGCTCTCGCGCGATGCCACGTCGGAGATCGAGAGCGGCCTCACCAAGGCCACCGAGGAATATCTCACCCGCTACATCGACATGACGGCACAGCGCGCCACGCTGATGTTCAACCGCACCTTCGACCAGGTAACGGGCCTCGCCCGGCTGAGCCAGAGCCTCATCGACAATCCGCAACTGAACCAGGACCTCAACGCCTTCCTCGAGCAGTTCCCGGGGTTCGGCGACCGCATGACCTTCAACAACCGCGCCAACTGGCTGCAGAACGAGCGCGGCGAGCCATCGGTCATCAGCGTCTGGGGATACCTGCTCGACGGCGAGGGCCGCATGCGCCCCGACGTGCTCGAGGCGGTGCGCAACACGCAGTTCTTCGACCTCGTCGTGCCCTCGCTGATGACGTCCGGCCAGGACAAGCTGCAGATGTATTACGTCGGCCCGAAAGAGCGGCCGATCATGCGCACCATGCCGTATTCCGACCAGGCGCAGACCTTCGACCAGCTCTACCCCGGAAACAACAGCCAGAACTGGTGGGACTTCTTCTTCCCCGGCGTCTACGAAGCCTGGCAGGGCTGGCTGAAGGACCCCAGCACGCGCCCCGTGCCGACCGACATCACCGTGCTGTCGCCCTATGTCGACGCCATCACCGGCAAGCTGATCGTCAGCTATTTCCACCCGCTCTACACCAGGTCGCGCGATGCCGTTGCCGGCATGGTGGCGATGGACGTGACGCTCGAGCAACTCACCAAGCTGGTCGAGGACGTGAAGATCGCCGAAACCGGCTTCGCCTTCCTGTCGCAGCAGAATGGCAACGTGCTGACCATCACCAAGGAGGGCGAGTCGCTGCTCGGCCTCACCGAGGTTGCGGCCACGGGCGCGGGCGTCACCGGTCATGAGCGCAGCCTGGTCAAAAGCCAGTTCAAGGATGTCGCCAACCTCCGCATGCCGCGTCCCGGCGCCACCACCATCGATCATGTGACAGTCGAGAAGGATGGCGAGCCGATGGGCCTGCTCGTCGTCATGCACCCGATCGAACCGATCAACATGTGGCAGCCCAACAAGGGCATCGCGGCCGAGAACCTGATGCTCGGCTTCGTGGTGCCGGACAGCGAGGTCTATGCCTCGCTCTATGCCGCGCAGAAGCAGATCGGCTCGGCCACCAACAGCATCATCAAGGGCATCCTCGGATCGGTGCTGGGCTTCCTCGCGCTGGCGCTCGTGCTCACCATTCCCCTGTCACGCCGCTTCACGGCGGGGCTCGTCAACCTTGCCGATGCCGCTGGCCGCCTGACGCGGGGCGACTATGACGTGCAGGTGCCGGTCAAGGGCCGCGACGAAGTGGCCCTCGTGGGCACGGCGTTCAACTCCATGGCGCGCGAGATCCGCGAGCACACGGAAATGCTGGAGCACCGCGTGGCCGAGCGCACCAGCCAGCTCGCCTCCGCCAATGACGAGATCCAGCGGCTCTACGACAAGATGAAGGACGAGAACCTGCGGCTTGGCGCGGAACTCGACGTGGCGCGCAAGATCCAGATGATGGTGATGCCGGCACCGGGCGAACTCGACCGCATTCCCGACCTCGACATCGCCAGCTATGCCGAACCCGCCGACGAGGTGGGCGGCGACTATTACGACGTCCTTTACATTCCCGGCGGCGCCAAGATCGGCATCGGCGACGTGACGGGCCATGGCGTGGAAAGCGGCGTGCTGATGCTCATGGTGCAGTCGGTGAGCCGCGCCCTCTACGAGCGCGGCGTCACCGACCCGCGCGAGTTCCTCGACGTGCTGAACCGCTCGATCTTCAAGAACGTCGAGCGCACCCGCTCGGACCGCCACCTGTCGCTGGCCTTCGTCGACTACGCCGATGACACGGTCACCATCTCCGGCCAGCACGAGGAAGTGATCGTCATCCGGCAGGACGGCACGGTCGAGCGTTTCGACACGATGGATCTCGGTTTTCCAATCGGCCTCGAGCCGGACATCAACGATTTCCTGTCAAGCACCATACTGCCCTTCGAGCGGGGCGACACCATGGTGCTGTTCACCGACGGCATCACCGAGGCCGAGAGCGAGGACGGCAGGCTCTATGGCGTCGACAAGCTGATCGCCTCGGCCCGGCGCGCCCACGAACACGGCGCCAAGAAGATCGCCGCCGCGATCATCGCCGACGTCAGGGCCCACATCGGCAAGCAGAAGGTTCACGACGACATCACCCTCGTCGTGCTGAAGCACAGGTGAATGATGAAGCAATTCGGAGACACTGGTCGCAGCAACGGATCCCGGGCTTTTTCCATGCGGATCGTCATCTCGGACGGCCCGCTGGGGGTCAACTGGCAGCACGCCAGCGAAACCTGCGAGTTCCTGGGCGACGTCTTCGCGCTCCACCACGCCAGGGGCGGCGCGGACTACACGGACGCGCGCCACTCGATCATCTATCTCGTCAATGAACTGCTCGAGAACGCGATCAAGTTCCGCGTGCCCGGTTCGATCCAGGTCGACTGTTCGCTCGAGAACGGCAATTTCGAACTGACGGTAAGCAACGATACGGCGGCTGACGTGGCGGCCCGCTTCCAGTCGCTGATCGAGGACATCATCTCGCGCGACCCGGGCGAACTGCTGATCGAGCGGATCGAGGCCAATGCCGCGGACGAAAATTCCTCAGGCTCGGGCCTCGGCCTCCTCACCCTGATGAGCGATTATGGCGCGCGTCTCGGCTGGGACTTCCGCTCCTCCCCCTCCGGCGCCGCGGTGACGCTCAGCACCCACGCGGCCCTCACACTCAACTGAACTCCAAAGGTTTGCCTCACATGGAAATCAAGACCGGCGAATACAACGTGTGGAACGAAGGTTCCATCATCCACTACGAGGGAACGCTCAGGCTGTCGGGTACCGATGCCTACCAGCCGATCCTCGACCTGATGCAGTCCGTGCTGGCGGAGAAGCCACAGAACGTGGTGCTCGATCTCACGCAGCTCGAGTTCCTCAACAGCTCCGGCATCAACCTCCTGGCCAAGTTCACCATCGAGCTGAGGAAGCACCCGGATGTGGCGGTGAAGGTGCTTGGGTCGACACGGATTCCGTGGCAATCGAAGTCGCTCCCCAACCTGCAGAAGCTCCACAAGGGCGTGGAACTGGTCATCGCCTGATCAGAACACGCGGTGCGCGCCCCGGTCCTGTTCCGGCGCGCCCGCGATGATGGCCGCGTAATGATCGCGCAGCGTGTCGCTGCCGAAGGAGGGTGTCGCATCGGCGTCGTAGCGGCCGGTTCCCTCGTTCCAGACGAGCATGGATTCGGACGCGTAGTAGCGGCCGATGCGGGCGAGTTCAGCCTTGGCCCGGAGCTTCGGCGAGACCCTGCCCAGCGCGCCCAGCACCGTGGCGATCGCGTCCAGCATCGCCACCGGCACGCTGCGGAAGCGCGGCGCCTGCTCCAGCATGGCGAACAGCCACTCGCCCTGCTCGCGCGGGGTGAAGGCGGGGCCCGGCCCGCCAACCGGCAGGATGCCGCGCAGCGACGGATCGCGCAGGCACAGGGCGAGGTAGCGCCCGAGGTCGGCATCGCTGATCGGCTTCGTCGCGGTGAGGCGCCCATCGCCGAACAACAGGAAAGGCCTGCCCTTGCGCACCCGGCCGATCTGCCCGGACATGGACTTGAAATAGGCCGTGGGGCGCACGATCGAATAGGCGAGGCCCGATTGCCTCAGCACGCCCTCGAAGGCCAGCTTGGCGTGCTGGAAGGCGAGCTTCGGCCTCTGCACGCAGATGGCCGACAGCAGCACCACGTGACGCACCCCCGCACGCTTCGCCTCCTCGAGCGCCAGCACATGCGCGCCATGGTCGATCGCCCAGGCATCCTCCGGTGCGCCGCTGCGCGAGGCAAGGCAGGAGACGAGCACGTCGAAGCGCTCGCCCCGGAAGCCGTCGCCGCGAAGCGACCGCGCATCCGTGACCTGGCCGCTGCGAATGATGGCACCCGCCGGCAGCCCGGCCGAACCGGGACGGACGAGGCAGACCACCTCGTGCCCGTCGTCCAGCAGCGCCTGCACCGTGGCGCGACCGATGGTGCCGGTGGCG
>Ga0075471_10001613_pt1 | contig 14872 bp, 19 predicted proteins | sample DEB19_08_DNA_2_FD_74787 | JGI IMG/M metagenome (GOLD analysis project Ga0075471, IMG submission 74787) | Aqueous microbial communities from the Delaware River and Bay under freshwater to marine salinity gradient to study organic matter... | ecosystem: Environmental > Aquatic > Marine > Coastal ... | reverse complement strand
GAGATACTTCATGACCTTTATCTTTGAAAGCATTAATCCAACTGTCTGTAATAAAACCAAATGCACCACCAGGTCTATGTGTGACTAATATTTTCATAATTAATTAATATATCCAAGCGATTTTAATTGTTTCAATTGAAGTTCTATTCTTTTTTCTACTGGTAATAATGATAATTTAGCTTCAAGTCTTTTATTTTCATTATGATGAATAGACCAATTTTGCACTCTAGTATGCCATAAATGAATTAAATCATATTCTTCTGTACACAACCAAGTTGATAATGATTTTACTCTTGTGTAAAAATCGCAATCTTCGCAATTATGAACACTAATACCATGAACATAATAACTATGATCATCTTCAACTTCGAAATTATACACTAAACCATCATATTTATATTCTCTAATATCATAAATCATTCCAAATTGTGATTTATCAGTTGAATTTGATTCACATTTATCACTGTCGATTATATTTTGAAATATAACAGTTGGTGATAAATCTGGCAAAACATCAGTTTGAGCTAATAAATCACCTTTTCTTAAGTCTCTTGCTTCACGCCAAACATATTCACCATTGATATCATGTACTAAAAATGGATGATTAGGTGTTACACCTTTAATTGGAAGTCTACCAGGAACAAATATATCTAATACAACGCCATTATAATTTCTTATTCTAGAGATTTGTTTTTTGTAGTTACCATTGTGCGTCAATAATTCATCACATTTTCTAACATCTTCGATGTTAACAAGACCACGATTAGTGATAACTTTATTACCTGGCACAAAACAACCATATCCATTATAATCTTCATTAAATGCACCAACATTCCAAAATGATGATTTTTTAATAGCTAAAGACCCGCCTTCAAAATACCCTATCATTCTTTCAAATGTTGGATTGTTTGGTATTTTACCAGTTTTATTTACAACATTCGTTGTATCGCTGTTTAAATATAACACTTTACCACAAATATGTACAGCAGCATGAGTATTTAATAAATTATAAAGTGTTTTAGTATAGTCTACACGTGACAGCATATCAGCATCATGTAATACTAAATATTCTGAAGTAGCTTTAGCGGCACCTTTATTAAACGCTTTTGATTTGTTAAATAGACCTCTATTTGTATCATCAACAAATAAATAATCAATCGGTGGTAAAGTATTTTGATTAATTCTTTGAACAACATCTTGTTCAATTAATATTATTTCAATTTCTGGAAAAGATTGACCAATAACACCATTTATAACAGTTTTAATACTATCTGTTCTCTCAAAATCCCTACATGGTATTAAATATGTTATTTTAGGAACTTTTGATTCATTAGTTGGTTCAGCTTTAAATTTTTCTTTTCTAATTGAAAATAATTCTTTATTAATTTTATATGATTGATTACGATCATTAACAGCAGATGATTCAGAATGAATTGTAATATATTCAATAGAACCAGTAAAATCAAAAAAACCAACTGGTTGCAACCCAAATTCTGCTGGTTTTAATGACCAATCTACATGTTCCATTCCATAATTTTTATATGATTCATCAAAAAATCCGCACGTTTTCAATACTTTATTGTTTAAATATAGCATTGCACCATGCGGTTTTGAATTTATTAATTCTACATTAACACCACGTAAATTAATACATTTTACATCAATATTTTTAGCACCATAAACGCCAGATTGTCTAAAACAGGCATGATGTATAAAAGATTGTTTTGATTTGTTAATATAAAACTTATCCCACCCAGGTTTTAAAAATTCAACATCATCATTAACAATGAATATATGTTCAAATCTTTGAGCACATCTTAATAATCTATTGGTATTACCAGCAACACCAATATTAACATTATTCATAATAACGACAATTTTTAGATCATTAGCCAATTCATTTAAATAAGCAATAGTATTTAAATCAGTACTAGCATCATCTGAAACAAATATTACGACTTGTTCTAAATCGATTGTCGCTTTTATTGATTCAATTAATCGACGTAACGAAGCGTGTCTATTATACGACAAAACGCATATTGCAACACCATTACTAATTCTATATGGTAATATTGAATTATTATAAATGTTTAAAGCATTGCCACTTATTTCTTTACCGACTATTTTATTTGTTGATGGTTTAACATTTCTGTGTTGTTGCGGTAACACAGATGATTTATTAACTAAGCCTTTAGAAGTTGGTAATATTTGTTTTACTATTTGTCTTGATTGAGAAGGAGTATTTGTTTTCAATGGAACGACTTCTTCCATTTGTTTCGGTTGAGATAATTGAATTGTTTTTCTTATAGAAGTATTATCCAGTCTGTTCCTTGCTAATTTATGTTTATTATTACCAATTCTATTAACATTTATTGATGCTTGAGTGTTAATTTTTACAATTTGATCTGTTACTGATGGTTTATCTTGTTTTAACGTTGAAGTTTTTTGAATATATCCTCTTTCTACATATTTATCAAAATAATCATCTAATGTCTTAGTTGATTTTCCTTTTATTCTGATTCTGTCTCCAGTTGGACCAATCAATTCTACAGTATGTGACCAAGGATTATAATATTCTGGCATAATATGGCCTAGATTTATCACTATCAAAACAAAATCTAACAGATGGTTTTATTATAAATGTTTTATGATCATTTATCATTTTATTTAATGATTGTTTATTTAATATTCCATGTGCTAAGATTGTTTGTAATAAAAAATTATTATTTAATAGACTAGATAACATTCCAACACTAACAAATTCATCATTAACAACCAAATCAACTATTTTCAATTGCGAATCAAAAAATAATTGATAATTTAAAATTCCAGACAGTCGAAAATTATCAATTATTAATTCATTAAATTCTAATGATTTAATAAGTAAATTATCCATTTCTAATTTTGGTGTGCCATCCCAATTAAGCGGTGAAATGCTCACAGACATATTATCTTGAGCATTTTTAACATTTAATGAAACACCTTGATGATATGGTTGTATAAAATAAACATTTCTATCATATAAAAGAGACTCGTCAGTTAATTGTTCTATGTTTGGATATTTATACATACCATATCATTCTATTTTGTTCTGGAGAATGTCTTATTATAGCAAATTTTCCACCTTTACTATTTCTAATATTAGTCAAATTCAATTTAACTATTGATTTACTAGAAGAAATTTGTGACACTAATAATGAAGGCAATCCAGCCATAATAAAAGTTGTAACGTCTTTATTATCAAATTCTATTAGAAATCCATGCCAAGTAGAAAACCATTTAGACCATACTAAATAATCACCAAACATTGGTTGATACATTAATATTGGTGATGTTACAACTGGAAATTGAAATCTAACCATTTAATTTAGTTAATTTTTCTGATATCGGATCATAAAAATATACAGAATTATCAGACAATTGCCATTTTATTCTGTATCCATCTCTAACACCACCAGTGAACTGTTCAATGATTTTTTCAACAGATGTGCTAGATTGAACATGCACTGGTATAAGAACTTCTCCATTTATTAATATTGGTTCTGATTCTGATTGTTCCTGCATGGATTGTTCTTCTAAAAACAACTCCTTTATTATTTGCATATATGATGGATGATTTGTCGCCGTATTTATCATGGTCGGTTTACCATCAATAATAACAGTGGCATTCTTTATCTTGTTATTTTCTGTACTAGTTGATCTAATTATTCTTTGAATGTCAGATAATGAATTAACATTAATTTTCTGTAAAAAACCTTTATTGTATTGTCTTTCTCTAATATCATCAAAATAATTACCAGCTGACATATGCGGTCTTACCTCTATTAATGGTGTTATAAATTCTAATGCTGTAACTCTGCCATGAGCCACTAATTTATATATCACATTAAAACAATTTGACAATCTTTGTAACGCTAACCATATTAATAATAATGTATACGGCCCAGTCAAATACAAAGATATGAACAATGCAAATGGTAATGAATAAATAAAACTCATACAATGTCCGCATGTGATATATTTATACATAGCTAAATTATACCACACAGGATTTTGTTCATATCTTTTAGTAATTATTGGATGAACTACTAATTTACTAAGATCTGAATCTTTAATTAATGTTATTAAAGATTCAATGGCAATTGTTGATAATAATATTATTATAATTAAATTTAAACAATTGCCCTGCAAGAAAAATTCGTACATTGTAATCTAGATCTCCCACCAACTTTTTGAATCATTGCTGGATGGCCACACACGGTGCATTTCTGCAAATCAGTTTTTTTAATTACTGTTGAAAGTGGAGCCCGTTGCACAAGAATCGTTTCTTGAGTGTTTGTTTTTTGATTATTAACAAACACTCGCATTGTAGATGGTGGTTTAATGCTTAACTTTTGTGTTTGGGCTGGTGTTTGTTGGACTCTGATAGATTTTTTACCACCACCACAACATGCCATTGTATTACCTATAAAAAACTGATTTACTATCTATCGATGTTATGAAATTTTTCCATGTTGTTAATAATACATTTGTAGATTTGATTTCAAATTTTAAAGGCTTACCATCTATAACTACAGTTTCATGCATTAATAAAAAATTTGGTGCAATTATATACCCAGCAATAGGAGATAAAACTGTTAATTTCTGAATAGACGTTTCAGCAATAGCAACATAATCATGATTTGGTGTAGGTTTAAATTGAACAAGCGGCATGTAATAATGTGTGCCATTCATTGTTCTAATCATAGCATCAATTGATGCTTGCTTCCACCACATCCAAAACGACGATTTATCAGACCACGGTGTGGCTGTGAAAGAAAAAGTTTTTTCTTTTTTGGATTCAATTGCAAATTTACAATTAGCCGATGTGCATATTACATCAGCAACTCCTTCTAACCCAGCTACAGATACTCCCCTTCCTTCAATTCTACGTCGCCTAAATTCTTCTCCCGTCCACTCTGTCCACATATTAGCATATCTATTTTCTAATCGTTTACCAGAACGTACAGAACTTCTACCAATTTGAGATTTAGATTTAGTCATTAATAATATTTCTAAACTAATTCTGAGTTACAATCATAGTATTTGTAATTTGTACCAATTTAAATCCAATATCACTTTCAGCTTTAAGATATTGTTCTATAGTTGGATTATTTAATGAATTAGCGACATCTTGATTAGACATCACTCGCATTTCAGTATTTGATCGCATAACTTGACCAATAGTTGTAGCAGGATCATTTTTATCAACGATGTTGCCAGATTGATCTACATTTTGTGGTTTTAAATAAACTGTATGTACTGCCATTATTGTGCCTTGTTAAATTTAGTCCAATCTAGATTATGTAACTTTGGGTGCATTTTATAATTTGAGAAAATGCCTCTAGCACTATTCAAATCAAACTTCAATTTATTATTTAATCCATTAAGTATAACATATTGAGCACGCATCTGATATGGACACATAGACAAATCAACCAAGTTTAAATTAAACAAAAATGGTTTTGGATCATTACGAACAAAATCCATTAGTGCTTGTGGAGACTGTAATAATTTTTGACTTTTAACAGGACCAATACCATTATAACCAATGATATTATCACCCTTGTCACCAATTAAACATTTTTGATATATAGGATTAACCAACGGTTTTTCAATATAACCCTTATCTGGGTTTAATTGTCTAGTTGAATAATATCTATATGGCAATTGAATAAGATCAGAATCAGATGATAATATCACTGTTTCAACTGGATGATGTGATGCTATAAAAGCATAAATCAAATCATCTGCTTCCAATTTTTGTGATTTATATTGATACATACCCAACAATGGCACAGTTTCAACAAGAACTTTATTAGTTATTGATATTAATTCTCCAATCTCAGGATCTTTATTATCATCCCTGTTAGCTTTGTAAGCTTCATATAATTGTCGTCTCCAAGTTTCTTTTCTCGGACAATCCCAGAATACATGACAATAATCAGCATCTACTTCACGCATATTACTGACAATAATTCTGAAAAATACATCAATCGGGCTATCTTTAGATCTAACAAAGATAGCCCGACATAAGATGTTTTTACCATCAACCAATAAATGACGTCCTGTCAGCATTTTTAACTCTTAAATTGACCTAACATACTTTCAATTTGACCCAAAACGTCATCATCATCAGTAGTCGGTTGAATGTTCTGCTGTGTATTAACCACAGGAGCGGCTTGGACCACAGGAGCGGCTTGGACCGGCTGAGCGTACTGCACAGGAGCGGCCTGAACCACAGGAGCGGCTTGAACCACAGGAGCGGCCTGAACCACAGGAGCGGCTTGAACCACAGGAGCGGCCTGAACTGGGGCTGGCTGAGCGTATTGCACAGGAGCGGCCTGAACTGGGGCTGGCTGAGCGTATTGCACAGGAGCAGCCTGAACTGGTGCTGGTTGAGCATATTGCACAGGAGCAACTTGTGCTGGCTGAGCGTATTGCACAGGAGCAGCCTGAACCGGTTGAGTATATTGCACTGGGGCAACTTGAACCGGTTGAGTATATTGCACCGGAGCAGCCTGAACTGGAACAGATTGAACCACTTGAGAATTAAATCCATCGTCACTAGTATTATTATCACTACCAGTCATAGAATCAAAAGCATTTTTTAAAGATTCTAAATCTGGTTGCTCAAGTTTAGTCAACAAATCATGACGAGCAGCAAGAATTTGTTGAATTAATTGTTCATTTGGTGTTCCATCATTATTAGCCACAAATGGTTGCGGACGACCATTATTAGCTAAAAATTTACTACCAGTGTAGCTATTTAATTTACCCTGCTTTTTAATTTCCATTTGAAACAAAAATGCATTACGTTCATCAAAAAATGCCCCAAACGCATGTGGATCAGCAGCTTCACCTGGACCATCTGCATCCAAAGCTTTGATCCAAAGTTCAAAACATGTTTGCGGTGCTTTGTAATACATCACCCTACCTTCTAATTCAGTTGGGTTGCCACAACCAGGTGGGAAATAAATATTAACAACGTGGTAAGCAGATGATAACCACTCTTGGGCTATTGCCCTTTGAGCAGCTTTACGTTCTTTAACATCTAAATGTTCAGGAACTTTAGTCATCAATTCAAAACCAAATTTACACAACAAACAATCTGAACCATCCCACGACCGTGGGCAAGTAAGTGGTTTATTATTAACCCAATGTTGACCAAATGGTTTGAAAAAAGTTTCTAGAGAATGTGTCGCTGGTCCTTGTCGAAGTTGATCACCTTTTTGATATGGTGGTAAAACAAAATATCTATATTTTAATACTTTATCGCCTTCAATCTTTGGTGGCTTAAATTCATCTGGGTCCTGTTTCTTTTTCATTTGATCAAGGACTTTTTTACGCATTGCATTCAGATCATAATTTGACATTATTCAACTCCAATTTTATTTTTATGGTTCTATTGTTCTATGGTTCTAATTTAACTACGATTCATTTCTTCACGTTTTAAACTAGTTAATGTTCTAGCTAAATCTGCTTTCATTTTTAATGCTTCAACCATATAATATAGTTTAGTGCATTGCATTGTCGCAATATTCAAATCATTATCAGAATCAACAACACGTTGATCATCCTCTGCAATGGTTTTAATTTGATCTTGCGTCAATTTCACTTTTTCTACTCTTTGAGCATCAGTTATTTCACGATATACCCTACCTTTCACAGTTTTAGCAACACGTTCTAATTGATTAGATCTTAATCTAGCCTCCGCGTACACAGCGGACCAGTAAGCAAATTGAGATGGAATATCTTCTAATGATCTTTCAACATTATCATAATCTAAAGCCACATCCGGCATTAAATTAATTTCTATTTGTTTATTAATATTTTTAAGATTATTATTTGAACCACAATTTGGACAATGTGGTATAATAGTTTGATATAATAAATTACAAGTATAACAAACTGATTGAAAAACGCTAGGCAAAACGATTTCAAATTTAAAAATCTTAGATTCTAATATTTCTGACGGAATATTAGCATCTACCCATTTACGTTCATTATTCATACTATAAAAACACGTTTCAAATTTATGCTACAGATTCAATTTTTTACTTTTATATTTATTTAAGACGCACTTCTTTAATAACATTCCATTGTTTCCAAAACTCACCCAATGATATTCTGAACGGAAAAAATGGGTCATTTTGTATAATACCAAAAAACGGCCTACTGAAAATTTCTGATACATCATCTATAATACGTTGAATCCTTTTTGGATCTTTTTCAACAGCCAATACCAAGCCATCGTGAATATCACATACTATATTATTTGGATAAACTTGTCTAATTTTCCATATTACAGACTGCATCGCAGAAGCGACTGAACCTTGAAGTACAGCATTCAACAATGATTTTTCATTACGTTCTGTAGACAATCTAAATTGTCTACCAACAATATTATATGATTTACCAGTAGAACGAATATTATTTAATAAATCACACAACCAATTACACATTTGTGGATACGCAGTTTTAACATATTCATTATCATGATCTAGACTATTGACAGTTTTCAATAATAATAATTTAGCTTCGTCTCGTAAAGTTTCTTTATCACCAGAAAGACATAATGATAAATAACTGTATGGGTCACTATGTTTAAATGATTCTATTAAATTATTGTCTTGTGATAATATAGATGCTGCTCTAAAATCAGCACAAATCCAATCAAAGTGTAACAATGCACAATTATATGGTATCGATTCTTGATAAATTTTATCTGGATAAGACCACCCTTGAACATTAAACTCAAGCGATTTTGATCTACCAGAAAAAGTTTCTAATGACCATTTTGGTTCAACAGTAGCATAATTTAATTTAAGCTTAGATTTTTCTAGACCATAATAAGCATTTTGAGCACGACCCAATATTAATTGATATGGTGAATATTGTAAATTCTGAATACGATTAGACAAATCTTCACACAATTTTGCATCTTTTTCAGTTGTATCAAGAGATTGAATCGTTGGTATACCAACATCTAATATCTGAACATCGCTGCGAATTTCTGGTAAATCAAATGCTCGTAATAATGATCCAATGTTTGGTGATATAATAGATTTTGACATTGCCCATGTTAATAATTCGCGGGCTTTGTTATACACATCAAGAACATAAGCTACCGAACGACGTGACCCACTTCTATATATATCAAATTGAATTGTGTTAGAATCTGTTTTAAAATAGAGATAAGCTGGGCGACCGTCTTTCTTTTGAGTAACGATCGCTATTGGAATCATAAGTTAATCAGTTGATTGTTTACGTGAAACCACGAACACCTTAGAGTTAGGGTCGTGCTTGCCGCCTTTTTTCAATTGGCGTTCTATGTGATCCTTTTCACCAGGAACTCTATGTTTAGAATACGGATCGCTATTCTGCAAATGATAAAGATTCATGTCTCTTCTTGCACCAGAACGATCTTTCCAACCATATCCTTTAATATAACTACAAATTTGCACACCAATCATAGATTTCTTACAATTAGTTGAATTACAACGCGGACACACAACAGATTTTGAAATTTCGTCTTCTGATGGATTCATTGAATGATAAGTTTCAAAAAGAACAGCTAATCCAATTTCTTGTTCAGACATTACGTTAAGTTGTTCTTCTGAATATTTTAAAGTACATTCAGCACATTGATAAACATAAATTGGCATTTAATGACTATTCTTAATTAGTAAACCAGTTTAACAAGCACCAGAAATTTTAACACCATTACGATATCGTGAGCCACCTTTATCAACAACAGTAACAATTTCTTCTCCAATAGAAGAATAAAAAATATTACGTTCTTGAACCATTACAACTTCAAGTGGTTCACCATCAGAACTCACATATTCAGGCGGTAATCCTTCAATTTTACAAATAGCAGCACCACCTTTACCATTAAATAAAATTGGTGTACTCAAAATAAAATTATTTGTGCAAGTTTTACCAAATCCAACTATTATACCAACATTTGAATATTCACTAGAACCTGTTAATACAATATCAGATTTTCTTTTTGAGCGAAGAACAGCCACATAATCATTGAAAATCGTCAGTTCAGGAACCACTAATCCCTGAACTGACTCAATTACACCAATACCTTTAGTTACTAATGATTGTTTATCATTAACTGATTTATCATTTTCAAGTGCAGTAAGAAACGCTGATTTCGGTAGGTTCGTATTCTGACTCATTTACAATTTCCTTCTTCGCAGAAAATTTTATAGAACATTTTCTGCTTGGTACAACTATTTCATTTCCAACCACCAATTTATGGCCAGATCCGTCTTTATTTACGTTGAAATTTCCTCTCTTCACAGCATCTACTATTGTTTCACTAGCATCAATTTCAATTTCAATTCTAAGTTTCATGTGTTCAATTCCCTAGCATACATTGTGTCATAGTTTATTTCACACGTAATGACTTCATTACGAGGTCCGTTTCTATTTTTTGCTATATTGAACCTCAGTTGGGCTGGCGTCATCGCACGTTCTGCTAAAGATTGAGTTACACCTATAATATAATCCATTGAAAATTGCTTTGCATATGAATCAGCAGCTCTATTCATATCAACAGTTGCACCATCTGCAACATCTTTTGGACTTCTATTTGTTTGAGTTGCAGTAAACACTAACATTTTATCTTCTTTTTTGGCCAAAGCACGCAACTCACTAGCCACAGATCTTTGACGTTCATAATTATCATCATTATATGACTTATTTCTACTTAGCATCAAATCCAAATAATCAACTATTAATACATCTGGCTTCCAACCCTCTCTTTTTTTAAGATTATCCATTAACGCATCAATATCATTAGTAGAACACGTTTCTGGAGGTAATTCAGCAATATATATCCTACCATCATAATTCCTTTTAGCACCTTCAATATGGTGTAATACATCATTTTTACGATCAATTAAGGTATTTAAAGGAATATCTTTCATCAATGCACCAAGACATCGACGAGCAGTTTTCAACCAATCCAATTCAAATGTTACTAATAATACATCTTGACCAATTCTACCACCAGATCCATGTCCCATCCATGAAGTTATCGCATTATTACATAATAATATTGATTTACCAGTATTAGTTGCAGCTAACCAACAAAACACTTCACCTGGACTAGGACCACCATTATTAATATAAGCGTCTAATCTAGGAAATCCAGTTGTTCTATGTTCATCAATTTGTTCATTAAACAATACTTCATATGAATCAAGCAACCAAATACCAGCATTTTGAAAATCAGTAATTTTCCTAGCTTCTTCAAATATCTTTTCTAATTGATCAAAATCACCGGCATCATAAGCATCAACTGCTCTTTGGCTGTATATCAATCCATATGATTTCTTTTTCAACCATTGAATTAATTGTTCTTTAACAATTGGTGTTTCTCGTGGATCTGATTTTCTATCTATTAAATCTAATATTCCTTGATAATTATCATCAATATTAAAATGTTTCAATACAAAATCACGAACTATGCCTCTGGTTGGTACTATATCATGTTTAGATATATTATTAAGCAAATAAGCAATTATAAAAGCAGCGTTTGGGTCTTCAAACAATGTTGGCGAGAAATGCTTACCAGCAGTTAAAAATAATTCTGGATGGTCAAAAGCCAATGAAATAATTGACTTTTCCATATTCAAGCCAAATTCAGATTTAATTTGTGCTTTAGAATGTTGTTGAAGTATTGACAAAGTACCAGACATAATTATTTCAACCAGATGTACTAACGGTGCTTACTTCTGTACAATACGTGTTCAATCGTGCTCGTATTAGATCAAGCTGTCGAACATGATAAGACTCAGCTAAAGATAAAGCTTCACATAATCCGACAAATTCACATTCTTGAAAATGTAAAGTAGCACCATTAACCATAGAACGCCGTTCACCAAAATGCGGCGAATTAACTGGCATGTTGGGTCTAACCGTTATCGTATAAACCCAACCGCCTTGTCCTCTATAAACACCAGAAATTGTGTGCGGCTCCAGAAAACCTAAAGCTGCACTTTCTTTCATGTAGATTGTGTTTCCTGATTCGTAGATTGGGGCTGTGTAAGGCATTCTTCTGTATCCTCTGCATCATCAGTGTCATGTAATGTTATTGGTACTACATTCTGTAATGCTTGTGTGATTGTTAAATCATAAATCTTCTTAAAAATATTTGGTGACAATCTTAATGCAGTAGCAGCATTAGCAGCACCATTACCAAGAACATCACCATCAAAACTGAAATGACTACCTTTCAAAACAATAACTTTAGCTTCTGTAGCAGCATCAAGAAGATTTGAATACGGATCAATACCACAAACTGGATACTCAGGATTACCAAAACAAATATTATAATTTGCTTCACTAAATGGTTCTGCAACCTTATTTTTCAAAAATTTAGCCCTAGTCTCAAAACCAACCAAAGTCTTATTAATTTCATACTTACCGCCTCTTCGTATTTCCATTCTAATAGAAGCGTAAAATTTTAATGCTCTACCGCCAGGAGTCGTTTCTGGATTACCAAACATTACACCGATTTTTTCTCTTATTTGGTTAACACACATTAATGTACAACCATTATCACTCATAGTACCTTTCAATCTTCGTAATGCTTTACTATTCATTCTAGCTTGAGCACCAATTTGATTATCTTCTAATTCTCCCTCCAATTCTTCTTTCGGTGCCAAAGCTGCTATTGAATCAAGAACAATTAATTCAACTTTACCAGATTTAGCTATCATTTCTATAACATCATATGCTTGTTGTCCATGGTCAGGTTGGCAAAAAATCATTTCTTCAAAATTACAACCAATTTTTTTAGCCCAATTAGGATCTAAAGCATGTTCTGCATCTATAAATGCAACTCTACCATTTCTTGGTCCAAGAGCAGTTGAAAAAATATGCTTTTGAAAAGCAGCAGCGATTTGTAAACACGTAGTAGTTTTACCGCTACTTTCCGGTCCAAATATCTCAATTATCCTTCCGCGTGGAATACCACCTATACCAGTTGCTCTATCAATAGAAATTATACCAGTTGGTACAGCCTCAACATTAACAATAGCAGCATCACCTGGAAATCTTACTGCTCCTTCTCCATATTTCTTAACAAATATAGCCTTCAAATCATTTAAATCTTCAAATGTCTTATTCTGTGGTGTTTTCTTCGCCATTTTCTAATCCAGTTTCTATAGAAATTGTAGGTTGAAATTTTGCATATAAAGTAATGCCACTAGGTTTAACACGCATAATACGTCCTCCACGTGTTAATACAACAAAGTCATCATGAATAGAAACAACAGTCCATGTACCATTTGAATCAAACCCACCACGCTGATTTAAAACGTCTTTTGGATTAGATATAGTAACAAAATCAAAGACTCTAATATCATTCATATCAAAAATATTCTTGTAGCAATTAAAAGGCAAGCACAATGAAAAATCACGAATCTAAAATACTCGAAAATGTCAAATCTTTTCTTGGTCTTGACAATCACGATTATAGTAAAATTAATAGGTTAGATCTTGGCAGTCAACATATTCAAAATTATATTTCTGAATTATTTAAACTCAAAGCTGCATCACTAACACAACACGATACTATAACAAGTGCATTTAATAAAACACAAAACAACATGTACTTAGATGATCCATTTTTCGTTAAAACATTCACAAAAGAAATGACTGGACGTGGTGTACCAAAACCAGAAATAAATGATGCTATAGAATATGTCGATAACATTCTCGACAAAATAGTAAAAGAATTTGGAAGTTCCAATGCAAAAGATGGCGGTTGGAATCCAAACATGGACGAAATAGAAGAAACATCAAAACCAGAACAAAACATAGAATCAGAAATCGTCAAACCACGAAAAGGACATACACAAAATAGTAATATAGAAAGTGATATGCCAATAGACAGACCAAAAGCAAAAAGAATAACAGAATCAGAAGAAATGGAAAAATTGGAAGTACCAGCAATGTACTTACAACCTGGTGATTATCTGCCACACACCCAAACTACAATCGTCGGTGTAACACTAAACAGTGTAAAATGGCCAAGCAATAAATGTATGGTACACAAAACAAATAAACGCGGCGAAAGAAACGACGCATTGTGGGGAAAAAGAACTGAAATTAGTGTATTAAGACCAGTCCAATCAAAACAACAAATTGGCGGTCAAATCACAGAAGGAATTCAAGGAAATGAATATATAACAGCAATTGAAACAGAAACTCCATATGAATATATATCTGCTGATATAGCAGTACAATTTGACGCTGAACCAGCAGAACCAAGAACTAGAGATTATCCAGGATCGCCTGGTAGAATAATAATTAATGGTTTTAAAATTCTAAAATTAGAAATTTATGACGCCAAAAATTATATGGAACCAATACAAAATGGGCGTTTGACCACTGAAGGATATAAAGAATTAATCAATGCTGAATTTATGTCTAGACGTGAAGACATAGAAACAGAAATCGCAGAAGATTTAAACGAACAAGATATTTATTTTAAAAGTGAAGCGGCAGATCTCAAAAGAAGAGAAAGAAAAGAAAGATTCAACGATTTTTAAGCAACAACAATACTGCCTTCACCTTTACATTTTGGACACGGTTGATCATTAATTATAGCGGCACCTTTGCAAAATCCGCATTTTTTAACTGTATATGCAGCCATGCTAACAACATGACCGGCTTTGCTAGCTTCTTCAATTTGTCTCATCTTTTTATCAAATTGTTCTGAAGTAACAGCTGTATTAATTGAAATATTGGTAGTTCCAGTTTCATCACTAATCAATGATGGTATATCAAAAGTAGCACCACTTGG
>Ga0075471_10001612_pt1 | contig 14882 bp, 13 predicted proteins | sample DEB19_08_DNA_2_FD_74787 | JGI IMG/M metagenome (GOLD analysis project Ga0075471, IMG submission 74787) | Aqueous microbial communities from the Delaware River and Bay under freshwater to marine salinity gradient to study organic matter... | ecosystem: Environmental > Aquatic > Marine > Coastal ... | reverse complement strand
GGCATCACGAAGTGGCGGGCCGGGTAGAAGTACATCTCGTCTTTTTTTGCCGCCACCTCGCCGCTCGTGGGATTGATGATCGCGATCGATTCGATCGTGTCGCCCCAGAATTCGATCCGGGTGGCGAGCTCGTCGTAGGGAGGCCAGATGTCGATCGAGTCGCCACGCACGCGGAACTTCCCCCGGTCGAGCGCCACGTCGGTCCGCTCGTAGTGGATCGACACGAGCTTTTCGAGGAGCCGATCGCGGCCGAGATCCATGCCGCTGGCGAGCCGGATCACCATCGAGCGGTAGTCGTCGGGCGAGCCCAAGCCGTAGATGCACGACACGCTGGCCACCACGACCACGTCGCGGCGGCTCACGAGGGCGCTCGTCGCCGCCAGCCGCAGCCGGTCGATCTCCTTGTTGATCGCCGCATCCTTCTCGATGTAGATGTCGCGCTGAGGAATGTAGGCCTCGGGCTGGTAGTAGTCGTAGTAACTGACGAAGTAGTGGACGGCGTTGTGCGGAAAGAAGTCGCGAAACTCGGCGTAGAGCTGGGCCGCGAGCGTCTTGTTGTGCGAGAGCACGAGCGTCGGGCGGCCGATGCGGGCGATCACGTTGGCCATCGTGAACGTCTTGCCCGAGCCGGTCACGCCCATCAGCACCTGTGCTGCCCTGCCCTCCTCGACGCCGCGCACGAGTGATTCGATCGCGATCGGCTGGTCGCCGGCGGGCTGGTAGGGGCTCACGAGCTCGAACACGCCGGCGGCGCCCTTCATGGTGCCTCCCGGCGCTGCGGGCGAAGCGGCCGCAGATACGGCCGCATCTGGTCGAGCGTGGCCGGCCCGATGCCGGGGACGTCGAGGAGCGCGTCGATCGTGGCGAACGGGCCGTGGGCCTCGCGGTGCTCGATGATCCGGGCTGCGGTCGCCGGGCCGAGTCCTGGAAGCTGAGCCAGTTCGACGGCCGGGGCGGTGTTGACGTTCGTGGTGAAGGCGGCCTTCACCACGGGCTGCGCGTCGTGATCGACGAGCCGGTCCGACGTGGCGAGCCAGGTGAACGCCGCCAGCAACAAGAGGGCCGCTATGCAGGCCACGAGCGGCTGCAGCCGGCGGGGGATCGGCGCGGTGTCAGAAGACGAAGCCGTCATCGTCCTCTAGGATACCGCGATCATGCCCGAACGCCCCCCGCCCGTGTCGCCCGATTTCCGCCAGACCGTCTGGGACGAGTGTCTGGCCGGCCATGTGGCTGCCCGTGCCCGGGACTGGTTCGCCGAGGATCTGGGGCACGAGTGCGATTGGACGAGCGTGGCGACCGTCGCCGGCGATGCGGTGGCGCGGCTCAGCGTCGTCTGCCGGCGGGCGGGCGTGATCGCCGGCTTGGATGCCGGAGGGGTCGTCGCCCGGGTCGCCGATGAACAGCTCGATTGGCGTCCGCTCGTCGCCGACGGCGCAACCGTGCAGAAGGGCGACGTGGTCGCGACGCTCGCGGGGCCGACGCGGGCCGTGCTGGCCGCGGAACGGGTGCTTCTCAACATGATGGGGCGGCTGTCGGGCGTGGCTACGGCCACGCGTCAGCTCGTCGATGCGGTCGCCGGCACCGGCTGCCGGGTCTACGACACGCGCAAGACCGTGCCGGGCTGGAGGCTGCTCGACAAGCTGGCGACACGGCTTGGAGGCGGCTGGAATCACCGGATGGGCCTCTACGACGCCATCCTCGTCAAAGACAACCATCTCGCAGCCCTCGCCGCGCAGGGGCTCGGGCCTGCCGAGGCCGCGCGCAAGGCGCGGGCCTTCGTCGCCGGGGCGTTTCCTGCGGATCGCGCAGCGGCGATGGTCGTCGAGATCGAGGTCGACTCGCTCGCGCAGCTCGCGGAGGTCTTGCCCGCCGGGCCCGATGTCGTGCTGCTCGACAACATGCCTCCTGAGACCCTCGCTGAGGCCGTGGCGATCCGCAACCGGCTCGGCGTGGCCGACGGCCGGCCGGTGATCCTCGAAGCATCCGGCGGCATCCGCCCCGACACGGTGCGACGCATCGCGGAGACGGGGGTCGATCGGGTGAGCAGCGGGTGGCCCACGCACGACGCCCCCTGGCTGGATGTGGCCCTCGATTGGTGACTGCCCGCAGGGCCGTAAATCCCGCGTTTTGCGGGGTTTTCGTCGAGGATGCAAAAAAGCGTGTCCCGCTGCTTGACAGGCGGTCGCACGGGTGCGTATTGTTTTTGTTGTGGGCGAAAAACAGTTTTCGCCGCAAGTTTTCACCCGATAGGCAGTCCGCTCGTGAGTTCCTCAGGCCGCGTTCGTCCCGGTTTCCGGGCACGTGGTCGAAGTTGAGCCGAGTTTCAGGATTTTTGCCTTCTATTCTCACTTCGATCCCCTGCCCGTGTGCGTTTGCCTCGTGATGGCAGACGTCGTTTCCGGGGTGGTTCGCAGGGACTTTCGAGCCAGCTTTTCGAGAGTACGGCCGGGGGAATTCATGGTCGGTGCCCGCAGCGCAAGGGGGCGTCACCATGGCCAGCATCCACCATCAAACCCATCGCCTGGATCGTGCGGCCGTCTGGCGGGCATGTGTCGCGGGCCTTGCCATCCTTGCCACGCTCGGCCAGGGGCTCTCGGTGCATGCTGAATCGCTGACGTCGGCCGCCTATCGGATCGACATCGCGAACAACCTCGTCTGGTACGACAACCAGGGGCAGCCCATCGTCCAGGCCACGGCCTCGCGGCTCTCGGTGCTCCAGCGGTGGAACCTGCAGTCGCAGCCCAACGTGAGGATCACGAACACTTCCAGCGACATCTCCCTGGTCGGTGTCCAACTCGATCTGAGCAACTCGGCCGCGAAGATCATCTCGTGCACGTGGCTCGAGACGCCCGGCCAGGCCGACTGGAATTGGAACGACGCCACGGCATCGGCCTACTTCCAATTTTACGAGCCGATCGCTCCGGGCGGTGTCGTGAGCATGCGGCTGGGTACGGCCGCTCGAACGAGCGATCCCACCGGCCTGCTGCGGTCGTCCGGCGGGTTCGATCTCAGCTACACGATGAATCAGACCTTCTTCCACCCCTGCATCGCCGGGTGCGTCGACACGAACATGGGCTACGGGGAGTTCACGGTGTTCTCGCGGCCCGCGTCGGACACCACCCCGCCGGTCTTCGATCCGACGACGGGGCTGCCCGTGGGGAACAACCTCATGCAGCAGACGGTGAATCTCGGCGACTATCCGCTCACGGCTGCCGACATCAACGACCCCGCTGGCGGAGCGTCGACGATCGTGCCGGTGCCCGAGCCGCACGCGATCGCCCTGGCCGCCTCCGCTGCCGCCCTCCTGGCGGTCCGGGTTCTGGGCCGTCGCCGCGCGGCCTGAATGTGAAGGCGGGCTGTCTGCGTGGCGGGCACAGGCCCTGCCGCCCCGGCAACGCCTGCCGGCTGGGAAAACCTTGCTGGTTTTTCTCATTGTGCGGCCGTCCCCGGGTCGATCACGAAGCCAGAGATGGTCGGCTGTGAGCCGGCCGCCACTGGCGCTCAGGATCACGAACCATGCGTGGCACCGTTCACCGACTCAGCGACGCAGGCAGACGGCTGGTGCTGATGCTCGCGGCCATGGCCCTGCCGGCCGTTGTCGTGGCTGACGATGCGATCGAGGCGGTTGTGATGCCCGATGACGCGGCCTGCCCGCCGTCGACCGGCATGTTGCCCACGGGCGACTGCACGCCCCGATTCGTCGCCGGAGCCGACTATCTGCTGCTGAGGCCGTCGTTCAGCAATGCGACGGCCATGTATCAGGCGACCGCCGTGGGTGGGCAGTCGATCGCCCTCTCGCCGCTCAACTACGACTTCGGCTACTCCAGCGGTGTGCGCGGCTTCATCGGCTACAACTTTTCCGAAGACACGCTCGGCCGCTTCAGCTACCTGGGCATCGATGCCGGCACGTCGGTCGTCGGCACCGCCTCGGGAAACTATGTGGGCGGCAATGGCACGGCGTACGTTGGCCCCTTCTACACGGAGGCCATTCCGGCCACGGCGTCGATCACGTCCACGTCGAACGTCAGCCTCGATCTCTACGACCTCGAACTCGCCCGCCGCTTCGAGATCGACACCGAAACCGACGGTGCAGCCCGCTGGGATACGGCGGGCTCCGCGGGCATCCGCTTCATGGATTCGTCGGTGTCCACCATGGTCGACAACTACTGTCCGCTCTGCCCCAACTATCTGGTCACGACGAACCGGGTCTTCCAGGGCGTCGGCCCGCGGCTGGCGATCCAGGGCCGGCGCTACCTCGGGGCGGCGCGGCGCTGGAGCGCATTCGCCACCGGTGGTGCCGCCCTGCTCGTGGGGAGCTACTCCAACGACGCCACGCGGTTCACCAAGGTCGTCAATCTGCTCGAGACGCAGTCGACGGGCGGGACGCTGGTCGTCCCCAACTTCGACATCGCCCTCGGCACGAGCTGGCAGTGGGGCCCGCGGACGAGCATCTCAGCCGGCTGGATGCTGATGTTCTTCGGGAATCTCGGCTACTCCGAGACGATCGACACCAATGGCATCAACGCCGGGGCCGTCGCGACGAGCGTGCCGCTGACGAACTCGAGCCTGGCGTACGACGGTGCGTTTTTCCGGCTCACGCACTCGTTCTGAGCAGCCGATGGGGCCTGCTGTTACACGCCCAGGAGGCGGTTGCGCTTCGTGCGGCGTTCGGCACGGAGGCGGGCCCTGCGCTTGGTTTCGCTGGGCTTCTCGAAGAACTCGCGACGCCGCATCTCCTTCTTGATGCCGCTGCGTTCCACCAACTTGCGGAAGCGGCGCACCGCCTCTTGGATGCTTTCGCGATCGCGAACCGTGAGCTTGACCATGTCGTTCCTGGGGTCGAAATAAGGAAAACCGAGCCTGAGAGCCTAGCGGCCCGGGGCCGGGAAGTCCAGAACGCTGCGGCCCCGCCGGGCGGGAGGCAGCGACCGGCCATCCGGCCGCGATTTGCCGGGAGGGCGGATCGGTCCCCACAATGCGGCCCGTTTCCCTCGCGCTGATCCCGGCCATCCTGCATGCACCACGCCACCCTGATCGCCGGAGTGCCTGGCCTCGGTGGCGTCGATGTGCCCGCGGGCGGGGAGTTGGCCGCTGCAGCCGTGGCTGCGGCGCTCGTGTGTGCCTTGCTGCCGCCCGGGCGCCGCTGGCTGGCCTGGTCGCCCCTTGCGCTGGTCGCAGGGGCCGTGGTGGTGGCGGCGTGTGCCATCGCGTTTCCGGGGATCAGCCCGGCGGTGAGTGGATTCGTGCGGTTCTTCGCGGTCGCCGCGATCCTGCAGTGCGTCGTCCTGCTCGTGGCCGTTTCGGTGTGGGAGCGGTTTGCCGCACCGCTGCCAAAAATCTTTCTCGACGTGCTGCGCTGGCTCGCATTCGCCGTGGCCCTCCTCGTCGTGCTCTGGGAGGCCGGCATCGACGCGGGAGAGTTGCTCACCGGCTCGGCGCTCGTCACCGCCGTGCTCGGATTCGCCCTCAAGGACACGCTCGGCAACGTGTTCGCCGGCTTGGCGATCCACGCCGAGCACCCGTTCGAGATCGGCGATTGGATCCAGTACGACACCAACCCGGCCCACATCGGCCGGGTCGTCGAGATCAACTGGCGGGCCACGAAGGTGCTGACGCTCGACGAGGCGTACGTGATCATTCCCAATGGGCAGCTCGCACAGGCGTCGATCCGCAATTTCACGAAGCCCGAGCCCTGGTCGCGACGGTCGCTGTTCGTCGTGACGCCCTACGAGGTGCCGCCCCAGCGCGTGCAGGCGATCATCCTCGACGCGATCCGGGGCAGCTTCGGCGTGCTCGAGCACCCTGCCCCGTCGGTCGTGACCAACGACTTCAAGGAGCGCGGCGTGGAGCACTGGGTGCGGTTGTTCACGACCGAGTTCGGCAAGCGCGACCGCGTCGACGGAATGGCCCGCGACCGGATCTGGTATGCCCTCGCGCGCCACGGCATCGAGATCCCGGTGGCGACGCAGGCGATCCGGCTCACGCAGCTGCCGCCGCCCGCCGCGGAGCCTGCCGACGCCGCCGTGGAGCGGCGGGAGCGGTGCCTGAAGCAGATCGGCCTGCTTTCCGTGCTCGACCCTGCCCAGCTGCGCCGGCTCGCGCAGGACACCGTCGACCGCGTCTATGCCGCGGGTGAGCAGATCATCCGCCAGGGCGATGCCGGAAGCTGCATGTTCGTGGTCATGGAGGGCCGGGTGGAGGTCGCGGCGGGCGTTGAGCGCGCGGCTCCGGTGCGGGTCGCCACCCTCGAAGCCGGCGACTACTTCGGCGAAATGTCGCTGATGACGGGGGCTCCACGGGTGGCCACGGTCACGGCGCTCACCGAGACCAGGCTGCTCGAAGTCGGCAAGGAGCCGTTTGGCCGCGTGCTCACGGCGCAGCCTGCGCTGGTGGAGCAACTCGGCGCCGCGTTACGCGAGCGGCTCTTCGAGCGGGCGCAGGCGATCGCCGGTGCGGAGCGGAGCGTGCCGGAGGTGCAGGACATCTTCCGCAAGATTCGTGATTTCTTCGCCGTCTGACCGCTGCTGCCTGGAGGCCTTTCCCGATGCGGATCGAACTTCTCCCCTCGAGCATCCCCGCGGCGGACGGCCAGTTTCTCACGACGTATCTCGTGAACGACACGGTGGCGATCGACGCCGGCTCGCTGGGATTGCTCGCCGACCTGCGCCGGCAGCAGCGGGTGCGGCACGTGTTCCTCACGCACGAACACCTCGACCATGTCGCCACGCTGCCGATCTTCCTGGAGAACGTCTACGAGCCCGGCCCCGAGAGCGCCGAGGTGCTGGCCTCGCGCGAGGTGCTCGAGTGCCTCCGCAGCGATGTCTTCAACGGGCGAATCTGGCCTGATTTCTTCGCGCTCTCGAGTCCGGAAGACGCCTTCGCGGCCGCGACCGAGATCGAGCCTTTTCAGCCCGTGGCCCGTGCCGGCCTCACCGTCACGCCCGTGCCCGTGTCGCACGGCGTGGCCACGCTCGGCCTCGTCGTCGACGACGGCCGGTCCGCCGTCGCCTTCCCGTCGGATACGGGCCCCACCGAAGCGCTCTGGCGGCATCTGACCACGATGCCCAACCTGCGGGCGGTGTTCCTCGAGGTCACGTTCCCGAACGCCCTCGCCTGGCTCGCGAAGGAGGCGGCGCACCATTGCACGGCCACCTTTGCCGCCGAACTCTCCAGGCTCGCCCGCGACGTGCGCTGGATCGTCGTCCATCGCAAGCCGCGCTACGCCGCCGAGATCGCCCGCGAGATCGCCGCCCTCGGCCTCCCGAACGTCGAGTTGGTCAAGCCCGGGCACGTGTACGAGCTGTAGGCAGGCGAGGGGCTGTCCATGCCCTCGAGCGGGCTGTGGGAGCAAGCGCAGCCATGGATGGCGCAGCGCAGCGGACACGCAGAGAGCGGAGGGCTGGAGGCCCGTAGCGAACGTCAAGCGAGAGGGTGTGGACAGCCCCGAAGCCGGGGGAAACGTTATTTCTGTCTGCTCTGCCGCTTGCGGTCGTGCTCGGAGAGGAGGATCTTGCGGAGCCGGATCACGTCGGGCGTCACTTCCACGAGCTCGTCGTCTTCGATGTATTCGAGCGCCTCCTCGAGCGACATCCGCCGCGGCGGCTTCAGGAGGATGTTGCGGTCACTGCCGCTGGCCCGCATGTTCGTGAGCTTCTTTTCCTTGGTTGGGTTCACGATCATGTCTTCGCTGCGGGCGTTCTCGCCGCACACCATGCCTTCGTAGACCTCGTCGCCCGGGGCGATAAAGAGATCGGCCCGCTCCTGGAGGCCGTCGAGCCCGAACGCCACGGCCTTGCCCGGCACCATCGACACGAGCACGCCGTTGGGCCGGCCGGCCACCTCCCCCTCCATGGGCGCCCACTTTTCGAAGCGGTGGTGCATGATCGCCGTCCCCTGCGTGGCGTTGAGCACGCGGGTGCGGAGGCCGATCAGCCCGCGGGCGGGGATCGAGAACACGGCGTGGGCGAACTCGCCGCGATTGCCCATGTGCACGAGCTGGCCGCGACGCGAGCCGGTGAGTTCCATCACGGGGCCGAGCTTGTCGTGCGGCACCTCGACGACGAGCGTCTCAAACGGCTCGTAGACTGTGTCGCCCTCCTTGCGCAGGATCACCTTCGGCTTGCCGACGGAGATCTCGAAGCCTTCGCGCCGCATCGTCTCGATGAGCACGGAGAGATGGAGGAGGCCGCGGCCGGAGACGGCGAACTGCTCGCTCCCCTCGATCGGCTCCACCCGCAGGGCGACGTTCTTCTCGAGCTCCTTGTCGAGCCGGTCGCGGAGGTGGCGCGTGGTGAGAAACTTGCCCGACTTGCCCACGAGCGGCGAGGTGTTGATGCCGAACACCATCGACAGCGTCGGTTCATCGACGGTCAGCCGGGGGAGCGGCCGGGGGTCGGCGGCGTCGCAGATCGTGTCGCCGATCTCGATGTCCTCGATCCCGCTCACGGCCGCGATGTCGCCGGCTGAAACCTCCTCGACGTCGATGCGGCCGAGCTTGTCGAACGACTGCACGCCCACGAGCTTCGCCGGCAGGAGCGTGCCCGCCGCGGTCGAGCGGACGACGGCCGAGGCTTTGCTGAGCGTGCCCGACTCGACCCGGCCGATGGCGATCCGGCCCACGTAGTCCGACCAGTCGAGCGTGGTCACGAGCATCCGCAGCGGCGCCGCCGGATCGACGACCGGCCCCGGGATCTTCTCGAGCACGAGGTCGAGGAGCGGCTCCATCGTTCCCTCGCGAACGGCGGGGTCGTGCGAGGCGTAGCCGCCCCGGCTCGACGCATACACGAAGGGGAAGTCGGCGAGATCGTCATCGGCGCCCAGTTCCAGGAACAGCCCGAGGATCTCGTCGAGCACCTCCAGCGGCCGGGCGTCAGGACGGTCGATCTTGTTGACGACGACCACCGGCCGCAGTCGGCACTCGAGCGCCTTGGAGAGCACGAACCGCGTCTGCGGCATCGGCCCTTCGGCGGCGTCGACGAGCACGAGGGCTCCGTCGGCCATCCGCAGGACGCGCTCCACCTCGCCACCGAAGTCGGCGTGGCCGGGCGTGTCCATGATGTTGATCTTCGTACCCTTCCACTCCACGGCGATGTTCTTGGCGAGGATCGTGATGCCCCGCTCCTTCTCGAGATCGTTGGAGTCGAGAATGCGCTCGCCCGCGAGCTGGCTCGCCCGAAACTGGCCGCTCTGGCGCAGGAGGCAATCGACGAGCGTCGTCTTGCCGTGGTCGACGTGGGCGATGATCGCGATGTTGCGGATGTCGGTGCGACGGGCGGTGCCGGCGGAGACGGCGGCGGGGGCGGGTGCGGAGGCGGGCATGGGGGCTCGTGGGGCAGACGGGGCGGGATGACGCGGCGGGAAAATTCGATTATTCAGGAACGGCGCACCGTTGTATAGAGCCGATTGATGAGTGTTTCGCGCGTGTCGCCCGCCCTTCCCACGGTGATTCCCGCGCGCAGCCGTGGCTCGGCGCCTTCCGCGCCGACAGTGCGGAGCGTGGCTTCAGCCTGTTGGGCCTCACAAAACGCGGCGACCAGCTCATCGCCGCCGAGCCGCGCCACGAGCAGCGCCGGCGTGGCGGCTTCGCGGAGCCGGCGGGCAGCTGCCCGCAACAGGTCGTCGCCCGCCAGGAATCCGCGCTCCTCGTTCACCTGCTTGAGCCCGACGACGTCGACGATCAGAAACGCCACGCCGGCAAGCGATCCGCGCGCCAGAAGCCACGCCTCGAAATCGCCCCGCGATGCCAGGGCTGTCACATGATCCTGGGCCATGGGGCGAAAGTGGAGACGAAGGGGATCGAACCCTCAACCCCCGCCTTGCAAAGGCGGTGCTCTCCCAATTGAGCTACGTCCCCAACAGGCTGTCGATCCGGGGCCGGGTCCCCGGACATCATCAATGCGCGCGCCAAGATTCGAACTTGGGACCTCTACCTTATCAGGGTAGCGCTCTAACCAACTGAGCTACGCGCGCGATCCATCGACATGACGGGAAGGCTTTTCCTCTCGCCGAATTCGAGTGTAGGTCTGGGGGTGCAGTTTTGAAAGGGGCCGCATTCGCGGTGCGGCGGCAGAACGGCCGCACAATTGGGGCTGGCGCCGGCGGCCATTCCCGGTATTTTTCAGGGGTCACTCCAGGAAGGAATCCCAGCCATGACCATGAAGGTCTCCCGGTCCACCGTCCGGCGTGTTGCCGCCGCGTTTGTCCTCCAGATCGCGCTTCAAGTCGCCCCCGTGGCCACGACGGAAGCGGCCCAGCCGACGGTCGAGTATGCGCTCGGCCTCGTGCCGTTCCAGAAGAACGTCGACTACGACCGCGTGCCCGCCGACCAGGTGAAGGCCTGCACGATCAAGATGGAGAAAGAGGGCGGCCTCAATGCATGGGTCGTGCGCGGGCCCCGTGGCGAGGTGCTGCGGTCGTTCTCCGACACCAACGGCGACCGCGTCGTCGATCGCTGGAGCTATTACAAGGATGGCGCGGAGGTCTACCGCGACATCGACTCCGACCACGACGCGAAGGCCGATCAGGCCCGCTGGCTCGGCGCCGGCGGCAGCCGGTGGGGCGTCGACGAGGATGAGAATGGTTCGATCGACGCCTGGAAGGTGATTTCCGCCGAGGAGGCCACGGCCGAGATCGTCGATGCCCTGCGCACTCGCGAGGCCTCGGTGTTCACCCGGCTCCTGCCGACAAACGCCGACTTGCAGGCGGCGGGCTTCGAGGATCCGCTGCTCAGCGACCTCACGGCCCGCGTGACGGCTGCCGCGAAGGGGTTTGCGAAGCTCGCCGCCGCGCCGGCAAACACGCTCGGGCCCCAGACGCGCTGGAACAACATGCTGGCCCCGCAGCCGGGCATGCTGCCTGCGGGCACGACGGGCGTGGCGAAGGACGTGACGGCCTACGACAACGTGGTGGCGCTCGTGGAGAGCGGCGACGGCAAGGCCGGCGGGGCGGGACAGGTGTATGTGGGCTCGCTGGTGCGCATCGGCGACGCCTGGCGGCCGGTCGACCTGCCACAATTGCCTGGAACACAGGGTGAGATCGCGGATGCCGCCGGGTTTTTCTCGCCGCGGCTCGGCGAGCGCGGGGCTGGGGAGACGGGTGGCCAGGAGAGTGAAAAACTCAAGCCGCTGCTTGCGAAGCTGCGCGACATCGAAACGAAGTTGTCGACGGCCGATCTCGCCGCCCGGCGGCAGTTGTCCGGCGAGCAGGTCGGGCTCCTCGAACAGGTCGTGGCGGCGGCCGATGCGTCCGAGCAGCCCTTCTGGGTCAAGCAATTGGCGGAGACGATCGCGGCCGGCGTGCAGGACGGGGCGTTTCCCGAGGGGATCAAGCGGCTCGAGCAGTTGGCCGGGGCCGTGGCGGCCGACGAGCCCCTCGAGGCCTTCGTGCGGTTTCGGCTGGCTTCGGCCCGGTATGCCGCGGGCATGCAGGAGCCCGGGGCCGACGTGTCCAAGGTGCAGGCGGCCTGGCTCGACGACTTGAAGCAGTTCGTGGAGAAGCATCCGCAATCACCCGATGCCGCCGAAGCGATGCTGCAGATGGGCATCTCCGACGAGTTTTCAGGGAATGAAAAGGAGGCACTCGAGCGCTATGCGGCGATCGTGAAGGGCTTCCCCGACTCGCAGTCGGCCCGCAAGGCGCGGGGCGCCGCGCGGCGGCTCGAAAGCGTGGGCAAGCCGCTCGCGCTCTCCGGCACCGGCCTCGATGGCCGGCCTGTCGCCGTGGAGTCGCTGCGTGGCCGGCCCGTGCTCGTGCACTACTGGGCCACGTGGTGCGAGCCCTGCAAGGTCGACATCGCGCAGATCCGCGAACTGTATGCGAAGTATGGGCCGAAGAAGTTCGCCGTCGTCGGCATCGCGCTCGACACCGACAAGGCGCAGCTCGCGAAGTTTCTGGCCGCGAAGCCGATTCCGTGGCCGCAGCTTCACGAGGCCGGCGGCCTCGACGGACGGCTGGCCGAGGAGCTCGGGGTGCTCACCTTGCCGACGATGTTTCTGGTCGATGCTCAAGGCAATGTGGTCGATCGCAACCTCGTGATCACCGACCTGGAAAAGAAGCTCGAGGCGATCCTCGGCGCAAACTGAGCCGACCGCGGTGTGGCGGTAGGCTCACTTTTGGCTTTGCGGCGCCGGCGGCGCATTGCTAGGGTTCGTGCCGTGCCGGCGGCCGTTCGGGCCGCGCTGCATTCCTGGGAGTCGGTCGATGATGCTGTTTGCGCTCTCCGTGAGCCCCGTGCTGTGTGCCATGAGCGTGGTGCAGGTGCTCGGCATCGCCGCGGCCGGGCTCGCCCGGCTCGCGGAAGGCACGCGCCACGAACGCGGCTGCCAGTGGCTGCTCGTGATCGCGCTGGCTGCGGTTGGTGGGCTGTGCGGGTTTGCCCTGCAGTTTGGGCCGGCATCCGCGGCGTTTTGCGCCGTCACGCTCACACTGATGACGATGATCGCCGTGTTCGACGTCGGCTCGCGCGGCTGACGCTCTCGGTGCTTCTTGCGCAGCCTTCCTGCGGCCCCGGTCTTTCCCGGACTGTCGCGCAGTTCGGCGTTTTCGCTTGAATCGGAAAAAAACTCCCCTTCGGTGCGACCGGCAGCCGAAATCAAACGTCAGCGGTGTTGCATCCGCACCCGCTGCCGAGCCAAGGAGCCTGCCATGTCCATTTCGAGGTCCGCATATGTGGCCGCCGTTGTCGTGTTGCTGGCGACGACCGCCGCGAGCGCCGCCGATCTGGCGGCGAACGTCGCCGCCAAGATGAAGGAGTCGGGAGCCCTCAAGGGCTACCGGGTCAACGTCAAGGCCAAGGCGGGCACAGTGTGGCTCGAGGGCACGGTGTCAGACGCTCGGCAGATCGATGCCGCGATCGCCGCCGCCGAGGAGGTGGCTGGGGTTGAGCGCGTGGTCAACCGGCTGTCGGTGGCCGGTCAGGGCCCGGCGCAGAGTGGTTTCGAGTTGCCCGCATCGGTGCGCTCGCTCGTCGGCATGCCGGCGCAAGCGGCCGCGCCGCAAGCAGAGGCCGAAGTGGCCGCAGCCGAGCAGGCCCAAGAAGCCCCCGAGGAGCCCCAAGCTGCCGAGCAGGCGTTGCTCGTCGATCGCGAAGACAAGGAAAGCGCCGTGGAATCCGGCATCGCCCTCACGCAGGCCGTGGGGCGAGCGGTTCCGCAGCAGCCGGCCGCCCCGGCCAAGCCCGTGCGGCAGGCGAAGCAGGCAGGCCCCCGTCCGCTCGGCAGCCAGCAGGCCAAGCCAGTGCCACAGCCGCGGCAGGCCCGCAAGGCTGCCGGTGGCGTGCAGCGCACCGCGATGAAGAGCCAGGTGTACGGTCAGCCGCTCGTGATGCCCGGTGCCGATGAGGGCTACGTTGGCGGCGAGAATGCAATCGTCGATGGTGGCTATCCCGCGCAGGGCGGCCTCGTCGACGGCCAGATGGTGCCCGGATCCATGCGATTCACCGAAGGCCCCGCCGGCGGATATTGTCCTCCGGGGCAAGCCGGCATGGGTGGCCCCGGTGGCATGGGTGGCCCGATGCCGATGGGAGCGGGTGGCATGGGTGGCCCGGGCATGGGGGGTGCCGGCGGCATGCCGGTGCCGGTTCGCGGCAATGGCCCGAACATGCCCAACTACGCCTGGCCGAGCTACGCGTCCTATCCCAACTACGCCGCCCTCCAATACCCCACGCAGTATTCGCCGACGGCCTGGCCGTACATCGGCCCGTTCTACCCCTATCCGCAGGTGCCGCTCGGCTGGCGGCGGGTGTCGCTCGAGTGGGACGACGGCTGGTGGTGGCTCGACTTCGACGAACGGCACATCCACAGCCACCACCGCTAGGCGGCTGACCGGCTGACGACGCACGGAGAGCCCGCCCCCGCCATCGCGAGGGCGGGCTTCTTCATGCGCCCGTGCCTGCTTCCGGGGCGGCCGCAGCCTTTGCGCCGCCGGAAAATCCCGCAAGTTTTCCGGCTGCAGCGTCGATACAACCCGCAGAGGTTTCCAGACGACCGCCCCCCGGGGCTGCTCGAGGAGTTCACCATGAAGATTCGTGCCAGGCTGATCGCCATCGCCCTCGTCGTCGCCACGGGCGCGGTCACGCAGAGCGGCTGTTTCTGGATCACGTCGGCCGGCCCCAACCTCGGCCCCCTCGCCTTTCCGATCCCCGTTCCGGTGGGCATTCAGAAGAACAAGGAAGACCAGTTCTGGAACTACGAACGCTACGAGCGGGCTCCGGTGCTCGGCCCCATCCCGCCCGGTGGCCCGTGTGAAGCCGTCGACGAGCCCAGCGACGACGAAGTGATGCGGGCCCTCGAGAAGGCCCGCCCCGTGCAGGGCAACTGGCCCTTCCTCTACGAAGTGCAGCGCAATCATGTGCGCATCACGAAGTGCAAGATCGCCGACTACCTCGATCCGCCGCGGCACTATCCGCTCGCCGGCCCCGCCCAGCTCCACCACGCCCACTACAAGTGCACGGTCTACTTCCAGGAAGTGAAGCGGATCGGCTGGCCGGTGCCGCACACGCTCGTCGACGAAGACTGCCAGGAAGTCGTGTACATCGACCACGACCACCTGCACATGGTGGGCGACGTCGATACCGGCTGCAACGCGAACTTTTAACGGCACGCCGTAGGACAGGCTTCAGCCTGTCACGGCTTCGGTGATGTGCGCCGGCTCGGGATTGCCCCGTACCGTCTCGCCGGACGTTCGCCTCCGCCCTCCAGGCTTCGGCTCACTCGGATTTGCCTGCGCTCCGGCATCCTGCCTGCGCTGGTCAAATACGCCGTCTCAACGGTAGGGGCAACCCCTCGCCTCCTCAACTCGTAGGCGTGAAGAACTTTCGGCGGAGACGGTCGGTGCGATGCGGAAGAGCCGACGGGCAGATACGCGGCTTACACCGAGCGCACCAT
>Ga0075471_10001609_pt1 | contig 14907 bp, 9 predicted proteins | sample DEB19_08_DNA_2_FD_74787 | JGI IMG/M metagenome (GOLD analysis project Ga0075471, IMG submission 74787) | Aqueous microbial communities from the Delaware River and Bay under freshwater to marine salinity gradient to study organic matter... | ecosystem: Environmental > Aquatic > Marine > Coastal ... | reverse complement strand
CTCGGGATCGAAGTGGTACGCGACCACGGCGAGCACCGCCACCGCGCGCAGTCCGTCGAGGGCCGGGCGGTAGGTCAGGTAGCGGTGGCGCCCCGCGATCGTGGTGCCCGGAGTCGACGGATCGTTGGCCACGGTCGGCGGGGTCGGCTCCACGGGTCGAACGGTAGGACAGCGCCGCCGGATCCTGTGCGACCGGGTGCCGGCCGGGGCACCTCGCGTACGGTGGGGCACCGACGACGGGACGGAAGGGTGGAGCGCTCATGACCACGGCGTACGAGGCGGCACTGCAGCGGGTGGCCGAGGGCGCGGACCCGCGTGCCGAGGCGGCCGCGCTCGTCGCCGAGATGTCCATCGACGAGCGCATCCACTGCCTCGACGGCGGGTCGCCGTTCTGGGCGGGCCTCACCGACATGGGCCGTGGCGGGTACCACCAGCGCCCGTTCCCCGGGGCACGGGTCGAGCGGCTCGGGATCCCCGGCTTCAACTTCAGTGACGGCCCACGGGGCGCGGTGATCGGGCCGGCGACGGCGTTCCCGGTGAGCATGGCCCGGGGTGCGTCGTTCGACCTCGAGCTCGAGGAGCGGATCGGACGGGCGATCGGGCGCGAGCTGCGGGCGACCGGTGCCGACCTCACCGGCGCGGTCTGCGTGAACCTGCTGCGGCACCCGGCCTGGGGTCGGGCCCAGGAGACCTACGGCGAGGACCCGCACCACGTGGGCGAGATGGGTGCCGCGCTCACCCGTGGACTCCAGGAACGGGTGATGGCGACGGTGAAGCACTTCGCCCTCAACTCGATGGAGAACGCGCGGTTCTCGGTCGACGTGACCTGTGCGGAGGAGCACCTCCACGAGGTGTACCTGCCGCACTTCCTCCGTATCGTCGACGAGGGCGTGGCCTGCGTGATGAGCGCCTACAACTCGGTGAACGGCGCGTACTGCGGGGAGAACGAGGAGCTGCTCACCGGGATCCTGCGCGAGGAGTGGGGATTCGAGGGCTTCGTGATCTCGGACTGGATCTTCGGCCTTCGCGACGGCGTGCGTTCGGTGACCGCCGGCCTCGACGTCGAGATGCCGTACCGCATGATCCGGCACGCGCCCGTCGTGGCCGCGGTCGAGGCGGGCACCCTCCCGATCGCCGCAGTGGATGCCCGCGTGACGGCCACGCTCGCGACGATGTTGCGATTCCGCATCGGCGTGCTCGACGACGAACCGATCGAGACGCTGTGCTGCGACGAGCACCGCGCACTGTCGCTCGAGGCGGCGCGTCGGTCGGCGGTGCTGCTGCGCAACGAGCCGGTCGCTGGCGCGCCGCTGCTGCCGCTCGACCCCGGCGAACTCGGGCGGGTCGCCGTGCTCGGGCAGTTCGCCGATGTTCGCAACCTCGGGGACGGGGGATCGAGCGACGTCATGGCGCCGAGCGTGGTCACGCCGCTCGCGGGGCTCCGGGCGGCGCTCGCCCACGCCGAGGTCACCACGGCACCGGGCGACGACCTCGCCGCGTCGGTCGCGGCGGCGGCGCGCGCCGACGTCGCCGTCGTCGTGGTCGGGTTCGACCGGGAGGACGAGGGTGAGTTCATCGGCGGTCCCGGGGACAACGCCGATCTCGGGCACCTGATGCCCGCCACCGACGATCCGGTCCTCGTGGAGGTGTTCGAGCGGTACGTCGCCGACCACCACCACGACGTGCCGCCGGAACTCGCGCGCCGTCCGGAGGCCGTGCGGTTCTCGATCGGGGGCGACCGCGCGTCGCTCCGACTGCGGGACTCCGACGTCGCCCTCGTGCGGGCCGTGGCGGCCGCGAACCCGCGCACGGTCGTCGTCCTCATCGCCGGCAGCGCGGTCGTGACGAGCGAGTGGGACGCGGAGGTCCCGGCGATCCTGTTGGCTTGGTACAACGGCATGGAGGGTGGACACGCCATCGCGGATCTCCTCCTCGGCGCCGCGAACCCGGGCGGGCGTCTGCCGTTCGTCGTGCCCGTGGACGAGGCCGACCTCCCGGTCTTCGACGCGGCGGCGAGGGCCTGCACCTACGACGGGCTGCACGGCCAGTGGTACCTGGACGAGCGTGGCGTGCGACCGGCCCATGCGTTCGGTTCCGGGCTCTCCTACACGCGGTTCGACCACGCGGCGGAGCGCGCCGAACTCGAGGGCGACGAGGTCGTCGTGCGCGCGACGACCTTCAACGCGGGTTCTCGTGACGGCGCCGACGTGGTGCAGGTCTACGTCACCCGCCCCGAGGCGCCCGGGCGGGCCCGCCGCCGGCTCGGTGGGTTCGCCCGCGTGGAACTCGCCGCGGGCACCGCGGCCGAGGTGACCGTCCGCGTCCCGCTGCGGAGCCTCGCCCTGCGGGACGCGGGGACCCACTCGTGGGTGCTCCCGGAGGGTGACTACCGGTTCGAGGTCGCCCACGACGCCGGCGACCCCGCACCGCTCGGCGTCACACTCCACCTCGACGCGCGTCGGTGGAACAGGTGATGACCTGCGCACGGGCCGCCGCGCGGCGGCCCTAGGCTCGCGCCGATGGAGACCCACGAGGTGAGTGACGCGGCGTCGATCGCGCCGGAACCGTCCGTGCGCCGCAGCACGTACGTCGGCCTCTTCGCGGTCACCCTCGCGACGCTGATGTACGAGATCGTGCTGACACGGATCTTCAGCGTGACGATGTGGTACCACTTCGCCTTCGTCGCGATCTCGGTCGCGCTGTTCGGCATGACGGTCGGGGCACTCGTCGTCCACCAGTTCGGCGATCGGATCCGCCGTGGCGATTCGAGCCGAGTGCTCTGGCGGTGGTCGCTCGCGTTCGCGCTGTCGATCCCTCCGTGCTTCCTCACGCAACTCGCACTCCCGGTGTCGCCGCACCTCAACGCGGTCGGGATCTGGTCGCTGGTCGCAACCTGCCTCGTGATCTCGATCCCGTTCGTCCTCAGCGGCATCGTGGTGGCACTCGTGCTCACCGGACGTTCCGAGGGCATCGGCCGCTTGTACGCCGCGGACCTCGTCGGCGCGGCCGTCGGCTGCATCGCGGTGGTCGCCACCCTCCAGGTGCTCGACGGCCCGAGTGCGGTGCTCGTCGTCGCGGGATTCGCGACCCTCGGCGCACTGGCGTTCGCGCACGGTGCAGGCGTTCGGGTCGCGGGGACCGTGACGGCGCTCCTCGCCGTGGTGCTCGTGGTCCTCGGCGTGGCCAACGCGGTCGCCGTCCGCAACGGGGGAGGCGCGCTGCGGATCATCTGGGCGAAGGAGGCGCGCGACGTGCCGACCCTCGCTGAGCGCTGGAACGCGTTCTCCCGCGTGAGCGTGTACCCGGGCGAGGACGGGCGCACCCCCGCCGGCATCACGATCGACACGACCGCGGGCACGGCGCTCATCCCGAACACCGAGGGGCAGGCGAACACCCTCCGCGGAGCCATCCAGTACCTGGCCCACGGCGTCACGCCGAACGGCGACGTGCTCGTCATCGGATCGGGTGGCGGGCAGGACGTCCGAGCTGCTCTGGTGTTCGACCAACGGTCCGTGACCGGGATCGAGATCAATCCGCTCGTGCTGCGGTTCGCGAACGGGAAGTACGGGGAGTTCACCGGACATCTCGATCGTGATCCGCGAGTGCGGTTCGTCAACGATGAGGCCCGCAGCTACCTCGAGCGCGACCGGACCCGGTACGACATCGTCCAGATCTCGCTGATCGATACGTGGGCGGCCCAGGGTGCAGGGGCCTTCGCGCTCACCGAGAACTCGCTGTACACGACCGAGGCGTGGGAACTGTTCCTGCAGCGGCTCCAGCCGCACGGAATGCTGTCGGTGACCCGCTTCTACTCGTTCCCCGGCACTGACGGTCCGCTCGAGATGTACCGCACCACGGCCCTCGCCGCGCAGGCGCTCGTGAACCTCGGGGTCGAGAACCCGCGCGATCACGTGCTCATCTACCGGGCGCCCGTCAATTCCTTCGGCGTCCGCCTCGCCACGATCCTCGTGAGCCCCGATGGGTTCACGACCGCACAGCGCGCCGGTCTCGATCGCGCGGTGGCCGAGCTCGGGTTCACGCCGATCCTGACGCCGACGGTCGCCGAGGACGTGAAGTTCGCGTCGCTCCTCGCGCCCGGTGGCCCCGGACCGGCGGTGCGCAGCGTGGTCGAGGACATATCCCCGCCGACCGACTCGCGGCCGTACTTCTTCCAGATGGCGAACCTGCGGACATTCGTGAGGGGTGGGGGCCTCGGCGACAACTTCGTGACGCGCCCGGTGCTCGTCCTCGCGTTGCTGGCCTTGTGCGTGCTGGTGCTCGCAGTCGCACTGCTGGCGGTGCCGTGGTTGCTGGATCGGAAGCACGAGGAGCGTCGGCCTGCGGCGCCGTTCGTCGCCTACTTCGCAGCGATCGGCTTCGCATTCCTGCTCATCGAGGTATCGCAGCTCCAACGGTTCAGCCTGTACCTCGGGAATCCGACGTCCTCGCTCGCCGTGGTCCTGCTCTCGGTGCTGCTGTTCAGCGGTATCGGGGCCATGCTCACCGAACGGTTCGTCCACGTGGATGATCCCCGCTCGCTCGTCCGGCCACTCGCTGTGCTCCTCGTCGGCACCGGGGCGTTCGGCCTGCTCGCCCCGATCGTCCTGCACGCGACGCGTGCGGCGACCACGCCCGCGCGTGTGGCGATCGCGGTCCTGCTGCTCGCGCCGTTGAGCCTCGGGATGGGAATGCCGTTCGTGATCGGGATGCGGGCGGCCGGCGCCGCGGGGGAGTCGTCCACCGCCTACCTGTGGGCCGTGAACGGGGCCGCGTCGGTGTGCGCATCGGTTCTCGGGGTCGTGCTCTCCGTGTTCCTCGGCATCCCGGCCGCGTTCGTGGCCGGCCTCCTCTGCTACGCGGGGGCGTTGGCGGCCATGGTCGTCATCACCCGGGGCGCGCGGCGCGTGTCCTTCGCGCCGACGTCGTGACGAAGGGATCGGCGGGTCCGGTGGAGCACGTCGACGTGCTCATCGTCGGGGCCGGCATCTCGGGGATCGGCGCGGCCTGGCACCTCCAGCACCGCAGTCCGAACCGCACCTTCACGATCCTCGAGGGACGAGCGGACCTCGGGGGCACGTGGAGCCTGTTCCGGTACCCGGGCATCCGCAGCGACTCCGACATGCACACGCTCGGATTCGAGTTCCGTCCCTGGATCGCCGACAAGGCGATCGCGGACGGGCCCGCGATCCTCCAGTACCTGCGGGACACCGCGCGCGAGTCGCACATCACCGAGCACATCCGTTTCGGCCATCTCGTCGAGTCCGCCGACTGGTCGAGCGAGCGTCGCCACTGGGTCGTGACGGCCCGACGCACCGACACGGGGGCGCGGGTCACGATCTCCTGCGGCTACCTGTTCATGTGCTCCGGGTACTACTCCTACCGCCGGGGCCACGATCCGGGGTTCCCCGGTCGCGATCGGTTCCGGGGTCCCGTCATCCATCCCCAGGAGTGGCCTGACGACCTCGACCTGTCGGGACGCCGGGTCGTCGTCATCGGGTCGGGCGCGACCGCGATCACCCTGGTGCCACAACTCGCGCGCAGTGCTGCGCACGTCACCATGCTGCAGCGATCTCCGACCTACGTGGTGTCGCGTCCCGACGTCGACCGCGTTGCGAACTGGCTGCGCCGGCTCCTCCCCGCGATGCTGGCGTACCGCATCACGCGGTTCAAGAACACGATGTTCCAGCGGATCTTCTACCGGAGGTCGCAGGCCAAGCCGGACGAGGTCAAGGAGTACCTCGTCGGCAAGGTACGCGAGGAGCTCGGCCCCGACTTCGACGTGGAGCGGCACTTCACCCCGTCCTACGGCCCGTGGGACCAGCGCGTCTGCCTCGTCACGAACGGGGACCTGTTCGCAGCGCTGCGGGCGGGGACGGCCTCGGTGGTCACCGACCGCGTGGCGACGTTCACCGAGTCGGGCATCGACCTCGAGTCGGGTGAGCACCTCGACGCCGACGTGATCGTGACTGCGACGGGGCTCGAGCTCGTGACGTTGGGCGAGGTCGCGTTCTCCCTCGACGGGGAACCGATCGACTTCGCGCGCACCTGGACCTACAAGGGGCTGGCCTACTCCGACGTGCCGAACCTGGCCTCGTCGTTCGGCTACATCAACGCGTCGTGGACCCTGCGCACCGACCTCATCTGCGAGTACGTGTGCCGGCTGCTCAACCACATGGAGTCGATCGGGGCGACCGAGTGCACCCCGCGGCTGCGGCCCGAGGACGAGCGGATGTCGCCGCGCCGGTGGATCGAGGGCTTCACGCCCGGGTACATGAATCGGCACATGGACCGGATGCCTCGTCAGGGTGACCGTGAGCCGTGGATCAACCCGCAGGATTACCAGCACGACCGGAAGCTGTTCCGGAGGTCGCACGTCGACGACGGCGTGATGCGGTTCCGGTGATGTGCGGTCCGCCGTGTCGCTGCGGCGGGTGGAGCGGATGACGGGAATCGAACCCGCATGGCCAGCTTGGAAGGCTGGGGCTCTACCATTGAGCTACATCCGCGACGGAGCGTGACGTTACCGCCCCTCGTGCCGCCGGCTCAGTTCATGGACTCCACGGAACCGCGGTCGTAGCGACCGGGGTCGTCACCTGGTCCCGGCGCGCCGCCGCGCTCGAGGCATCGCCACCCGGTCCCTCGTAGAAGATCGTCCGGCGGGACTGCAGCGTCGCGCTGCAGTTCAGCCCGGGGTCGGTGCACGGCATGGTCGAGGTGATGTACGGGCCGCTGGTCGCCGCGACGGCGTCGCCGGTGCACTGGGTGTCCGCCGGCGTCGAGTCGTCCAGGTGGTAGTTGGTCACGGTGCGCGGGAACGAGGCCGTCAGGTCGTGAACGTGGGTGATCGTCCCGGCCGTCCCGCTCAACTGCTCCCAGGACGCCTCGCCGCCGACGAGGCTGTCCGGAGTCCCGTCGAGTCCGACACCGGTCTGATTGAGCGCGTTGCGGTAGGTCATGCCGTACGCCGCGGTCGAGTAGTCGAAGAGGTCCATCACCGACGGGATCGAGTGGACCCGCAGATCGGTGACGACCTCCTCCCGCCGGTCGTACAGGAGGTGGGTGCGCTGGGTGCTCGGCCCGGAGTTGGCGCCCACGAAGGACCGGATCGCCCGGACCGGCCCGTTCTTGTTCGCGATGAAGGCTCCTTCGGCGGAGCCGTACCCCGTGGTCTCGTTGAACGTGGTCTCCGACCGGATGCAGTTGCTCGGCGAGAAGAGCACCTTCTGACGGTCGAGCAGGTCGGCGGAGAGCGTGCCGTTCGTGACCATGGTCAGCTGGTCGCTGAGCCACCGGTCGGCGAAGTGCCGCTGGTAGGTCGCGCCGCGGAACCGGGAGTCCTCCGGGTTCGGCCCGGCGAAGCGCGAGTACGTCGACTTGTACGGGCCGGACAGGAGACGGAACGCGTACGTGGTGTACCGGGGGCCCGCGCCGCCGGGCAGGACGCCGGTGGTGCCCCGTTCGAACAGGTAGAGGAATGACTCGGCGTCGGGGACCAGTGGATCGGTGATGCGGATCTCGACACCGGAACCCGTCGCGGTGCCCGGGGGCTGCGGCGCGCCGGTGGCCTGCAGGCCGCCATCGCGGGCCATGAACACGATCTCGTCGTCGGCATCGACCGTGCGATCGACGTCGTTCCCGGTCCAGGTCGCGGTCGAGGTGTACACGGTGGCGTTCACGAGCCCGGGCTGGCTGCCCCAGAACGCGGTGTACGGCGCGCTGAGGATGCCGTAGACCTTCGCGAAGTTCACGACGGCGCGCTCGTCGACCTGCACGTGGCGTCGCTGCCAGGCCGAACCGGTCCACCGGAGCGCCACGATGCGGTTCGGGAGACGCCCGACCAGTGTCGGGACGTCGGCCCCGGTGAGCACCACCGGATCGGCCGGTCGACTCACCGGCACGGACGCGCCGGCCGGGGTCGGGACACCGGTGCCGAGCCCACCGAGGATCCCGAGGATGACCGGGCCGAGGGCGAGGTACCGCCGGGGCGAGCGCATGGGCGGAGCGTACGGGACACCGGACGCCTACCGCCACGGGGCGTGGGGCCGGGCCACCGGTGGTGGGCGCGGGGGAACGGACCAGCGGTGCGGGTACCTTCCCAGCGATGCGCCCCTTCGCGACCCTGGCCACGGTCACGGCGCTCGCGCTCGCGCTCGCCGCGTGCGGCGGGTCGTCCACCTCCGACGAGGGATCCGACACCTCGAGGGTCACGACGACCACGGCGTCGACGGGCGGCGGGGAGTTCGCCGAACTCGCTCGTCGGGCGGGGTCGGCCGACGTCAGGGTCACCTACCGCAACGGGGACGGCGACGAGGGGTTCACGATCGTCCAGTACGACGGCGACTCGTCCATCTCCTTCGGAGGAGACGCGTTGTACCGCACCGACGAGCGGTCCTCCACCTGCTCCGGAGCGGGTGCGGAGGCACAGTGCTTCGAGCTGCCCGGCAACGTGGACCTGGCCGGCACGATCGTGCAGTCGTTCTTCGGGAGGTACGCCGCCCTCTTCGACGGTCTGGGTTCGTCGTCATCGCCCCTCGGGTCGGTGCGCACGGCGACCTCCCGCGACACCATCGCGGGCCGGGCGGCCGAGTGCGCGACCGTCTCGGCGGCGGTCCTCGGTCGATCGACCGATGTCACCGTGTGCCTGGACGCCGAGACCGGGTTCCTGCTCCGGGCGGTGGCGAGCGATGCGGGCGACTCGTCGGGTGTCGAGGCGACGTCGTTCCGGGCGTCCACCGCGGCCGACGTCACGCCGCCCGCGCCCCCGCAGGGGATCCCGGGCGCCTGATCGCGGCGCGCGGCCCGCGAGGGGGCTCGCCTCGTCGGGAGAGCGGGATTCGAACCCGCGGCCTCGACCACCCAAAGGTCGTGCGCTACCGGACTGCGCCACCTCCCGTGCGGGTGACGCTACCGTGCGCGCCCGACCGCGACCACGAGGTGACGGACCGTGTCGAACCCCACGCCCCTGCCCGAACTCGGCTTCTACGGGCTCGCCGGGCACACCGAGACCCCCGCCGACCTGCTCGACGAGTGCCGTGACGCGGAGGCCGTCGGTCTCGGATCCTGCTTCGTCTCGGAGCGGTTCAACGTCAAGGAGGCGGCCGCGCTCACCGGTGCGGCGGCCGCGGTGACCTCCACCCTCGGCATCGCGACCGGCGTGACCAACCACAACACGCGCCATCCTCTCGTGACCGCGACCTGGGGGGCGACGGTGCATCGACTCTCCGGTGGTCGCTTCGCGCTCGGTCTCGGCCGCGGCTTCGACTTCCTGTTCGACGCGATCGGTGCCCCGCGGGTGACCTTCGCCCAGATGGAGGACTTCGTGGGCCTCATGCGTCGCCTGTGGCGCGGCGAGACGGTGTTCGGTCACGACGGGCCCGCCGGCGCGTACCCGTACCTGGGCCTCGATCCGACCTTCGACGAGGACATCCCGATCCTCATGGCCGCGCTCGGGCCACGGGCGATGACCTTCGGCGGACGGGTGATGGATGGGGTGATCCTCCACACGTTCTTCTCGGACGCCGCGCTCGAGCGATGTGTCGCGTCCATCCGTCGGGGGGCCGAGGAGGCCGGTCGCGATCCGGCGGCGGTGCGGGTGTGGTCGGTGCTTGCGGTCGGGTGCGACCTCACCGAGGAGCGGCGGCTCCGGGCGATGGTCGGTCGGCTCGCGACCTACTGCCAGGCGTACGGCGACCTGCTCGTGAACGTCAACGGCTGGGACCCCGCGGTGCTCGATCGATTCCGGGCCGATGAGGTCGTCGCCGGGGTGGGGGGCGCGATCGACGCGAAGGCGACGGTCGCCGAGCTCGAGCACATCGCGGGGCTGTTCCCGCAGGAGTGGCTCGCCGCGAGCGCGGTGGGTGACGCCGCGACCTGCGCGGCACGGGTGCAGGATCAGTTCGCCCGCGGTGCGGACGGCGTGATCCTGCACGCGTCGACCCCGGCCCAACTCGCCCCGGTCGTCGAGGCGTACCGGGTGCTGCGCGACGAGCGCCGGTTCGCGGGTCGTTCGACGAACCCGGGTCGTTGACCGGGCGCGGTCACCGGGTCCGGTGCGCCCATGCGTCGGCGATCATCCGCTCGACGTCGGTGTGCTGCGGTCGCCAACCCAGTTCGCGACGGATGCGTTCACTGGAGGCCACGAGGCGGACGGGATCGCCGGCGCGGCGAGGTGCGTCGACGGTGGCGATGGCGCGGCCGGTGACCCGACGAGCCGCGTCGATCACCTCGCGTACGCTGAAGCCCTCGCCGTTGCCGAGGTTGTAGATCCGGTGTCCGGTGCTCGCGGTCGCCTCGATCGCGAGCACGTGGGCAGCTGCGAGGTCGGCGATGTGGATGTAATCACGGATCGCGGTCCCGTCGGGGGTGGGGTAGTCGGTCCCGTACACGGCCACCGACTCGCGCGTCCCGGCCGCGACGTCGAGGACGATCGGGATGAGGTGGGTCTCCGGATCGTGGTGCTCGCCGAGGCCGTGGGCCGCGCCCGCGACGTTGAAGTACCGGAGGCTGACCGCGCCTGCGTCGTGCGCGACGGCCCAGGCGCCGAGCAGGTGGTCGACCGCGAGCTTGGAGGCCCCGTAGGGGTTCGTCGGGCGGGTCGGCGCGTCCTCGTCGATCGGGACCGACGCCGGTTCGCCGTAGGTCGAGGCGGTCGATGAGAACACGATCCGCCGGATCCCGTGCGCGTGCATCGCCTCGAGGAGGTTGAGCGTGCCGAGCACGTTGGTGCGGAAGTAGAGCTCGGGCTCGCGCACCGACTCGGGCACGATGGAGAGCGCGGCGAAGTGGAGCACGGCGTCGAAGCCGCGTGCGCACAGGGCGGCGAGTCCGGCCGGGTCGAGGAGCGAGACCTCGACGAACTCGGTGCCGTCGACCCGGGCCCGTCCGCGGGACCGGTCGTCGGCCACGGTGACCTCGTGACCCCCGGCCACGAGCTCGGCCGCGACCACGCTCCCGATGTACCCGGCCCCGCCGAGTACGAGGAGTCTCACGCGCGTTCCTGCACGCGGTGCAGGGGCGGGGCGGGGAGGGACCGGCGCACGGCCGCAACCTATCCGCGTGGGCCATGACGCCACGTCACACCGGTACGCTGACGTGGCCGCCGCAACCCGGAACGAGGAGGTCGACGCGTGGCGCGAGTGCTCGCTATCGGCATCGACTCGTTGGACTGGGCCTCGATCGTGCCCAAGGTCGACGCCGGTGAGCTCCCGGCCCTCGCGGCGCTGCGGGCCCGCGCCGCGTCGGCCGCCATCGACAGCCGCGACGCGCTGCGCTCGGAGGCGCTCTGGACCGAGTTCTCGACCGGTCGGACCGCGGCGTCCCAGGGGTTCTGGGGCATGGCCTCCTTCGATCCTGCCGACTACGACGCCCGCATGCGCGGGCCGGGCGCCCTCGAGCCGTGGTGGGCGCGTGGCGAGGAGCTTCCGGTGGTGTCCCTCGACCTGCCCGAACGTGGCGTCGTCTCGCCGCGGGTCGCCGGTGCGCAGGTCGTCGCCTGGGGGGCGCACGCACCCGGGTTCGCCCGCACCTCGCTGCCGGTCGGCCTGCTCGCCGACCTCGACCGGCGGTATGGGCCGCACCCGGCGTTCGCCCGCGAGTCGGACCCGCTCTGGTACTCGCCCGAGTACCTCCGCACCGTGACCGACGCGCTCGTCGCCGGCGCGGCGACGCGTGCCGAGGTGCTCGTCGATCTGATGGACCGGGTGCCGGACTGGCGGTTGGCGGTCGCCGTGTGGTCCGAGGAGCACTCCGGCGCACACTGCATGTGGCACGGGATCGACGCCTCGAGCCCGGTGCACGGCGCACCGACGGCCGACCTCGCAGCCACCGAGATGGACCGGATCCACCGAGCCGTGGATGCGGCGGTCGGCCGGGCGATGGCGGCGGCCCCCGACGCGACGGTCGTGCTGTTCTCGCTGCACGGCATGACGGTGAATCGCACGGACCTCCTGACCTTCGTGATGTTGCCGGAACTGCTGCACCGCCTCCACGGGTTCCCGCCGGCGCTCCGCATGCCGGCGGGCGACGGCTCGCCGGTGGTGCCCGACCCCCGGGTGCAGTGGGTGGACCACGTCGCGGGCCACTTCGCCGACGGTCCGCGTCGGGCCCTGCGCAACCGGGTGAAGCGGGCGACGCCGCGCCCGTTGCGCGACGCGCTGCGGCGGGCCGCCGGTCGTCCCGGACACCGTCCGGGCGTGCTGGCGGCCGAGATCCCGGGCGAGACCCCGTACGAGGTCGCCCGCACCGGCCCGGCCCCGCATGCGCCGGACTACATGCCCGTGTGGTGGTATCGGCACCGGTGGCCGACCATGCGGTACTTCGTGCTGCCGTCGTTCACGACCGGACTCGTGCGGGTGAACCTGCGGGGCCGGGAGCGGGACGGCTTCGTCGATCGGTCCGATTACCTGCGCACCTGCGAGGAGATCGTCGAGCAGGTCTCGGCGGCCCGCTGTGCGCGCACGGGCCGATCGATCGTGGAGTCCGCGTCCTTCCCGCGCGTCGACGACCCGATGGCGATCGGCGGGATCCCCGGCGACGTCGAGTTCGTGTGGTCGGCGCCGATCGACGAGATCGAGCACCCGCGCGCGGGTCGCATCGGTCCGGTGCCCGCGCACCGGGTCGGTGAGCACTGCGGTGCCGGGTTCGTACTCGTCGCCGGTCCCGGCATCGCGCCGGCGGATCTCGGCACGCGTCGGGTGGTGGACCTCGCGCCGACGATCTTCGACCTGCTCGGCCTCGCGGCGCCGAGCGGCCTGCACGGACGATCCATGCTCGGGGCGGGATGACCACGGACCCGACGGTCAGCGTGGTCGTGTCCTGTTGGAACTACGAGCGCTTCGTCGGCGCCGCGATCCGGAGCGCGCTCGAGCAGGTGCCCCCACCGCACGAGGTCATCGTGGTCGACGACGGGAGCACCGACGGCTCGGCCGACCGGGTGCGGGCGTTCGGGTCCCGGGTCCGGCTCGTCGTCCAGGAGAACGCCGGGCAGGCGGCGGCGATCGGACGCGGGGTGGCCGAGGCGACCGGGGCGGTCGTCGTCCTCCTCGACGCGGACGACCTCCTCAGGCCCGGCATCCTCGCGGCGGTGCGGCGCGAGTTCGCGGCCGACCCCGACGTGGTGAAGGTGCACTGGCGGCTCGAACTCATCCGAACCGACGGGACCGCGACGGGTCGGGTGCGCCCGGAGCGCCCCGGCCTGCTCGCCGACGGGGACCTGCGCGAGGTCGTCCTGTGCACGCGGAACCACGCGTGGCCACCGACGAGCGCGAACGCGTTCCGGCGCGACGTCCTCGAACGGGTCCTGCCGATCCCGGACGAGTTCTCCCGGGCGCCCGACAAGTACCTCGCCGAGACCGTCCCGCTGTTCGGGCGGATCGTGGCCTCCGACCTCGTCGGGACCGGGTACCGGGTGCACGGTTCGAACCAGTACGCAGGGAGCGCGACGACCGCCGGGTGGGCCCGGACCCAGATCCGGATGGCGGGAGCCACCAACCAGGCGGTCCGGCGACTCGCGCCCATGGCCGGACTCGACCCGGCGCGGTGCCCGGACGTCCCGGACCTGCTCGATCCGGCCCTCGTGACCGCGCGCCTCGTCTCGCTCCGGCTGGACCCGGACCACCATCCGATCCCGCGTGAGCGCGCGTCCGCACTCGCGCGCCTCGGGCTCCGCAGCCTCGTCCGCCACCCCTCGCTGCCGGCGCGGAGTCGGATGCGGCGCGGGGTCTGGTTCGTGGTCGTGGGGTGCGCGCCCGCCCGGGTCGCCCGCCGGTGGATCGTCCGGTGGACACCGGACGCCCCGGACCACCTCACGGTGTGACGCGGCGGGATCGGGGCGGGTGTCGGGGCACCCGGTAGAGTCCCCACCCCTATGCAGACGTCGGTCGAGCCCCTCGAGGGCAACAAGGTCCGCCTGACCGTGACGGTCCCGGCGGACGAGTTCGAGCAGTCCATCGACGCGGCCTACCGCCGCTTCGCGCAGCAGATCCGGATCCCCGGGTTCCGCCCCGGCCGGGCGCCCCGGCGGATCCTCGAGCAGTCGATCCCGGTCACCGAGGCCCGCGCCCAGGCGATCAAGGACTCCCTGCCCGACTACTACGTCGAGGCGGTCGGTGCCGAGGAGATCGACGTGATCGCGGCCCCCACCCTCGACATCACCGCGGGGGAGGAGGAGGGCGACATCACCTTCACCGCCGAGGTGGAGGTCCGGCCGGAGGTCCGGCTGACCGGGTACGACGAGCTCACCGTGGTGGTCGAGATCGATGCGGCGACCGAGGAGCGCGTCACCGAGCAGATCGACGCGATGCGGGAGCGCTTCGCGACCCTCGAGGACTCCGAGTCGGCCCTCACGGTCGGAGATTTCGCCCGTCTCGACATCGCCGGCTCGATCGACGGCGAGGACGTGCCCGGCCTGAGCGCGACCGACTTCACCTACGAGGTCGGCTCCGGGATCCTCGTCGATGAGCTCGACGAGGCCATCCGCGGCACCCGACCCGGGGCGACGCTCGAGTTCACCGCCACCCTGCCCGAGCGGTTCGGCGAGCGGGCCGGCGACGAGGTGACCTTCCGGGGTGAGGTCAAGGCCGCGCAGCAGAAGGTGCTGCCCGAACTCACCGACGACTGGGTCGACGAGAACACCGACGCCGAGACGATCGAGGCGCTCCGGGCCGACATGGCGACCCGCATCGAGCTGGTCGGCAAGGTGCAGGCGCAGATGTCCCTGCGGGACAAGGTGCTCGAAGCGGTCGCGGAGATCGTCCCGGTCGAGGCCCCCACGCCGCTGGTCGAGCGCGAGATGGAGCGTCGCCTGCACGACCTCGCCCACCGGCTCGAGGCCCAGGGCATGACGATCCCGCAGTACCTCATGGCGATCGGGCAGGATCAGGAGACCTTCGTCGCCGAGGTGCGCGAGGG
>Ga0075471_10001608_pt1 | contig 14911 bp, 13 predicted proteins | sample DEB19_08_DNA_2_FD_74787 | JGI IMG/M metagenome (GOLD analysis project Ga0075471, IMG submission 74787) | Aqueous microbial communities from the Delaware River and Bay under freshwater to marine salinity gradient to study organic matter... | ecosystem: Environmental > Aquatic > Marine > Coastal ... | reverse complement strand
CTTTGCGGTTGCTGCGGCTACGCCTCCGCAACCGCAAAGGGCTGGTCTGTTGGAAGGCGAAAACCTAACTTAACTTTCGGTGCCGTACTGGGGGGCAGGTCACGACGATCGACGGCATCGCATCGCTCGCGGGCGATCCGAACGCCAACCCGAAGATCCGCGAGCTTGTTCTGCGGCTGGGCGTCTTCGTCGGCCTGGAGTTCGAGGAGCGGATGTGGGGCAAGCGGCCTATCCGCGGGCTCCGCCGCGGTGTGATCGCCTTCGGCGAGGAACACCTGCCGGTGCCGATCCACGGCCGCAACCGGGTCGGGCTTCCCGCCCCCGAATCGTCCTGCAACTGCGGCGAGGGCTCGGTCGCCACGCACGAGCCGGAACACCACCACACTCAATCAGCTCCGGCGTGTTGCCGGAGCCCGTCGGCCGATGCCGGTCCTCGCCGAGGCGCGCGAGACCGGATCGACCACACGGATGAGCCCGACTCCGGGGTGGAGCGGACTCATCAGGGAACAAACGTCGGGGCGACAGGACTTGAACCTGCGACCTCTTGACCCCCAGTCAAGCGCGCTAGCCAGACTGCGCCACGCCCCGAATCCGTCGCCCAGCAGCCCTGCCTCTCGCATCGACACCGGACGACCGCCACACTATCGCACAACGCGTCGCCGCCTTCAACACGGATTCCCCACGACCAGAACCGCGGCCACTAAAGTCCCAACGACTACCCCATCAGCCCCGCAGTCTTCCCTTCATCATGGATCACTCCACAAGCCTGCCCTTCTCCGTCCGTCTCGCCTCCGCCATCCTCGCCCGCGGCTCCGCCGCCTGCGTCGGCCTCGATCCTCGGGTCGACCTGCTTCCACCCGCCCTGGGTGCCACCGCCAACATCGACCCCAAGGATCTGGCCGCCATCTATGCCCGATTCTGCTGCGACGTGATCGACGTCGTCGCCCCGCTCGTGCCGATCGTCAAACCGCAGCTCGCCTGCTTCGAAATGCTCGGCCCCCACGGCATGACCGCGCTCGGCGAGGTCATCCTCCACGCCCGCAGCAAGCACCTGCTCGTGCTCGCCGACGGCAAACGGGGCGACATCGGCTCCACCGCCGAAGCCTACGCCGACGGCTGGCTCTCCGGCTGGTGGAAGGCGGACGCGCTCACCGTGAATCCATATCTCGGCCTCGACTCGATCGAGCCTTTCGTCCGCATCGCCACCGACCGCAACGCCGGCCTCTTCGTCCTCGTGAAGACCTCCAATCCGGGCAGCAAGGACTTCCAAGATCTGACCTGCGACGGCCGCACCGTCTACGAACACGTCGCGGCCGGCGTCGAACAACTCGCGGCCAAAACCGCCCGCGGCGACACCTACGGCGCAGTCGGCGCAGTCGTCGGTGCCACCTGGCCGCGTCAGCTCGATGAACTGCGGGCAGCCATGCCTCACACCTGGATCCTGGTGCCCGGTTTTGGAAAGCAGGGAGGCCGGGCTGCCGACGTGCGGGCTGCCTTCCACGCCGATGGGCTCGGAGCCCTGGTCGTCAGCGCCCGCGACGTGATCTTCGCTCATGCCCGGCCGGAGATGAACGCCGGCCTCGCGACCAACCAGTGGCAGACCGCCGTCGAACGTGCCTGCCGCGACATGATCGACCGGCTCGCCGCCGACACTCCTGCCGGGGTGCTGCGGAGGAAGTGACCGACGGGGCTCACTCCCCCGTCGCCTGCAGCCAGCAGGCCAACGTCGGATCCCAATCCTGGATCTCGTCCGGTCTGAAGTAGATGCCGATCTCACGAGCCGCTGACTCGGGCGAATCGGACGCGTGCACGAGATTCATCTGCCGGCTCGACGAGTGGTCACCGCGAATCGTGCCCGGCGCCGCCTTCAGGCCGCTGGTCGCCCCGAGCATCTCACGCACCACGCGGATCACCTCCGGCCCCTGAAAGACCGTGGCCACCACCGGCGAAGCGGTGATGAACTGCTCGAGGTCGGGATAAAACGGCTTCTCGACGTGTTCGGCATAGTGCTGCTTCGCCAGCGCCGGCGAGACGCGCAGCATCTTCATCGCCAACAGCCGCAGCCCCTTCTCCTCGAAGCGGCTCAGAATGCGGCCCAGGAGCCCGCGCTCCAGGCAGTCGGGCTTGAACATCACGAATGTCCGCTCCATCCGCCTCGCCTCCATCGTGGGAACAACACGCGGCCCGTGCCGCTCTCGACACTTTTTTGAGCTCATCCACGGCGACCCTTCCGTCGCCGGGGAATTTGTAGCCACTGGCGAGAACCGCAGCCAGCCCATCTTGCTGCCGGATGCCCCGCTCCCTACCCTTCCCCCGGCCTTCACGGCAGCCTCCTGCGCACGTTGTCGCCATGCCGCTTCACAGCCGCCCCGCCCCCCTGCCACCAGACCATCGGCGGGCCACGCTGCTCGCCGCGGCCGCCATGACCTTTTCGGCCGTGGCGCACGCGGCCGACACGTCCCCGCAGCTCGTGGCCAGCTTCACCAGGCAGGTGCAGCCGCTGATCCTCAACAAGTGCGCCGCCGGTGCCTGCCACGGCGGCCCCGCGGCGCATGCGCCGCGGTTTCACCGAGGCGATGTCTCCGGACGACTCGACCGTGGCACGACGCTCGCCAACATCGAGTCGCTCACCGCAGCCATCGGGCCGCACGGAAACGCGACGGCATTGCTCGCCACGGTCAGCCGCCGCCACCCCGCCGGCGCATCATCGACGCCCCACCAGCTCGCCCCCCTCACCGCCCAGGAGCGGGCCATCCTCGAACGCTGGATCATCGCAGCCGGCGGAACGGCCGACGACGTGGATGTGGAACGCGCGAGACATCCAGGCACAGCAGCCGCAGCGATCGTGACCAGCGCCTCTTCGGCCACGAAGACCACTTCGGGAACGTCCCCCAACCGCTTCCGGGCGATGCTCGAGGCCGCCGCCAACCCGCTCCCCCTCCCGCCGCCGCAGGAACCGAAGGGCATCCTGTTGGGCAAGGATCGGGCCGAGTAGCTCGCGGCGGGAGCGTCGCACCTCGGGCCGCGCACTCACAGCCGCACGACGCCCCGCGCCACCGCCTCGAGAAACGCGCGATTACCCTCGAGCAACGTCGGTTCGCGGATCATCTCCTCCGCGGAAAGCCAGAGTATTTCCGCCACCTCGACCGGGTGGGGAACCAGTGCGGAATCCGCCGCCAGCGTTACGGTCCACCACGCCAAGGCCGTTCCCCAACTCGTCGTGCTCCGCCACACGCAGTCGCGGGGTTCGACCGCGGCGCACAACTCCTCGCGGCATTCGCGCACCACGGCGTCGTGCTCGGCCTCACCCGGCTCGATGTGTCCGCCGGGAAAACAGAGGCGTCCTCCCGCTGCAACCGTCGCGCCGCGACGAATGGCCAGAAACCGCCCGTCCCGGACCGCCACGGCCACCACGCCCCGCTTCACGACCGACGCTCTCTGGCTTTCGCTCACGTCCGTCATGGCATCGTCCCGCTGCCTCGATCGCTCCATGCCGGCCCGTCCCGCGCACGGGTTTTCGGATCATGCCCGTAGACTACACTATGGAGTCTCGGTTCCCGACGCGCGACCGTCGGCCAGATTCCTCTCCGCGAGCCCCCCAGTGACGAATTCCGCACCGCCCCCCAAGGGCTCGGGAACCCCGCCCACGCTCTTCGGCCAGCCCTTGAGCATGCCGGTGATCGTCATGCTCTTGCTGGCGGCCTTGGCGCTGGTGACGCTCGTCGCCAGAGAACAGGCCAGCATGCCCGCGGCCGTGAGCTACGACGAGTTCGTCCGTCAGGTGAAGGCGGGCAACGTGACGAACGTGGAAATCTCCGGCAACTCGCTCGTGGGCGAGTTCCACGCGCCCGTCTCCGTGGATCGGTCCCCTGGCGCGAGCCAATCGAAGAAGTTTCGCATGGAGCTCTCTGCCTACGTGGCCGACGGGCTCAACACCCTTCTGCTCGACCACAACGTGCGCACCACCGTGCGGCAGCCGACGGACGGCACCGGCTTTCTGCTCGGACTTTACATGCTCGTGCCGCTCCTGCTCATGGCCGGATTCTGGCTCACACTGCGGCGGGCCCGTGACCCATTGGGCAACTCCGGGTTCTTGGGCGGCTTCAGCAAGTCGCCCGCCAAGCGATACGGTGCCGGCGACAAGCAGGTGACGTTCGCCGACGTCGCCGGCCTCGAGCAGGTCAAGGAGGATCTCAAGGAGATCGTTGAGTTCCTCAAAGACCCGCAGAAGTTCCAGCGGCTCGGCGGCCGCGTGCCCAAGGGGGTGCTGCTCATGGGTCCGCCCGGCACGGGCAAAACGCTGCTGGCCCGGGCCGTCGCCGGCGAGGCTGGCGTGCCCTTCTTCTCGATTTCCGGCAGCGAGTTCATCCAGATGTTCGTGGGCGTCGGGGCGTCGCGGGTCCGCGACCTCTTCAAGACCGCGAAGGACGCCTCGCCGTCGATCCTCTTCATCGACGAGATCGACGCCGTCGGCCGCGTCCGCGGCGCCGGCCTCGGCGGCGGCCATGACGAGCGCGAGCAGACGCTCAACCAGATCTTGAGCGAGATGGACGGCTTCAGCCCGTCGGAATCGGTGATCGTGCTGGCCGCCACCAATCGGCCCGACGTGCTCGATCCGGCGCTCCTGCGGCCCGGCCGCTTCGACCGTCACGTCACCGTCGACCGCCCGAACCAGAAGGCCAGGCTCGCCCTTTTCAAGGTGCACACCCGCAACGTGCCGCTCGCGGCCGACGTCGATCTCTCGCGGCTGGCCGACGGCACGGTCGGCCTGACCGGCGCCGATATCCGCAACCTCGTCAACGAGGCCGCCCTCTGGGCCACGCGACACGACAAGGACGCCGTCTCCTCCACCGACTTCGACTACGCCCGAGACAAGGTGCTCATGGGGCCGAAGCGTGAGGAACTGCTCGCCGGCCGCGAAAAGAAGATGACGGCCTACCACGAGGCAGGCCACGCTCTGGCCGCCTGGCTCCTGCCCGGCGTCGACAAGCTGCACAAGGTGACGATCATCCCCCGCGGCCGGGCCCTCGGCGTGACGCAACTCGTGCCGGAGGAAGACCGCATGAACATCGGCGAGTCCGACCTCAACAACCGGCTCGCCTTCATCCTCGCCGGCCGCGCCGCCGAGAAGCTCGTGTTCGGTGAATACTCGGCGGGTGCGGAGAACGACCTGCAGCAGGCCACGCGGATCGCCCGCAAGATGGTGTCGAACTGGGGCATGAGCGAGCGGGTGGGGCCCGTGGCCTGCCACGTCTCCAACGAGCATCCCTTTCTCGGCCGCGACGTCTACGAGCAGCGGGAGTTCGGCGAGCACACGGCGCAGATCATCGACGAGGAGGTGGCCCGGCTGCTGGGCGACGCAGCCACCCGCGCGACGGAACTGCTCTCCACCCACCGCGACAAGCTCGACCGGCTCGCCGGGGAGCTCGAATCCCGCGAGATGCTCGACGACACCGAGGTCGTGGGCATCATCGGGCCACCCGCGCCACGCAGCGGTGGCGACGCCAAGGGCGGCCCCGCCCAAGCTGCCCGCGACGCCCGCGGCGGCTGACCGTAGCACCATGCACGCCCGAGGAGCACGCAGCATGCTCGCCCATTCCGTCTACTTCACGCTCAAGGACCGCACGGCCGCCGCCGCCGCCAAGCTCGTCGCCGGCTGCCGCACGCACCTCACCGGCCACCCCGGCACGGTGGCCTTCGCGGTCGGCACCTGCTCCTCGTACGACCGCGAGGTCAACGACCGCGACCATGACGTGGCCCTGGTGATCGTGTTCGATTCCCATGCCTCGCACGACGCCTACCAGGTCGCTCCCCGGCACAACACCTTCATCGCGGAGCATGCCGATTCGTGGGCGAAAGTCCGCGTGTTCGACGACGACCTGACGACGTTCGAGGCGTGAACGCGTCGCCTACACGACCCGGCCGCGGGAGAGGCTGATCGCGCCGCCGAAGCAGGTGGCGACGTCGCCGTCGGGCAGCCGCTGCCGTTCGTGGTAGCGGGAGCGATATCGCCAGCCTGCCGGCTCGCTCGTGTAGCCCAGCGGCAGCGGCGAGGGATCGATCCGGCACTCGACCAGCGGCGGCCGCGAGGCCGCCGGTCCGAGCCCGAGCGGGTGCGGCAGATTGACGTTCCAAAACTCTCCGGCTTCCAGAGGCAGCGGCAGTACCTCGGCCAGCACCTCGCGCATCCAGGCCGCCGCCCGCGACCAGTCGATCGCCTCCTCGCGGCGGTGGTAGTGCGATGCCGCCAGCGCGGGCACTCCGTGCAACGCAGCCTCGCGGGCCGCTGCCACGGTGCCCGAATGGTGGATGTCGACGCCCAGGTTGCCGCCGGCGTTGATCCCGGACAACACCCAATCGACCCGGCCCCGGTCGGCCGGACCGCCGCTCGACTCCGGCTCTCCCGGCGGCCGCAGCAGCGTCGTCAGGGCGAGCCTCACGCAGTCGGCGGGCGTGCCATCCACGTGATACCTGTCGACGCCCACCTGTTCGAGCTGCAGCGGACGGTCGGTCGTCACGCGGTGGCCGCAGCCGGAATGCGGCTCCTTCGGCGCCACCACCACGGGCCGACAGGCGATGCCGCGACAGGCCGTCTCGAGCGCCGCGAGTCCGGCGGCGTCGATACCGTCGTCGTTGGTCAGCAGCACGATCATCGCCCGCCCTCCGTCACCCCGTCCGCCGCCAAGCCATCGCAGTCCGCCGCGATGGCACGCAGGATTTCCCAGACGCCGTCGGCGGCCCCTGCGGCCGCCTGGCACACGTCCTCGGCATCGGTCGTGTCGGCCGCGTCGGGACGGGCGACGTTGGTCACGACGGAGACCGCAGCCACCCGCAGCCCGAGCCCTCGCGCGACGACCACTTCCGGAACGGTCGACATGCCCACCACGTCGGCACCGCACCTCCGCAGCATGCGGTATTCGGCCCGCGTCTCGTAGCTCGGCCCCCGGAAGTATGCGTAGACGCCGGCGCGGGCGGCGACACCCGCCCGCCGCGTCGCTTCGATCGCGCGGTCCACCAGCGCGGTGTCGTAGCAGCCTGCCGATGTGTCCTTGACCGCCCCCGTGTGCGCCGCCGGCTGCAGCGCATCCGGCCGAGCCGGCTCGAGCATGCCGGTCCAATCGCCGCGGACGAAGTCGATGTGATCCGAAATGACGACCAGTTCGCCGACCCGCATGTCAGGCCGCAGGCCGCCGGCGGCGTTCGTCACGAGGATGGTCGTCGCGCCCAAGGCCGCGAGTAGTTCGACGCCCCGGCAAAGCGCCTCCGGTGGATACCCCTCGTAGCAGTGCACGCGACCTTGGGCCGCGGCGAGCCAGCAGCCTTGGTCACGCTCTGCTATGCGGCCCACGACCACGCGGCCCGCATGGCCGGTGGCGGTGCTCGCCGGGAGCCAGCCGGTGTCGCCGGAGGCGATCGACCATGAGTCTTCGAGCCGATCGGCAAGACAACCCAGTCCGGTGCCGAGCACCACGCCGACTGCCGCCTTCCCCCGCCACCCCGCGCGGCCCGTTCCCGCCGCGGACACGTCGCGCGCGGCGGCGATCGCGCCGCGGCGCGGCAGCAGGCCCGGGTGTCGCCGTCCGCGGGGATCGCGGCCACCGGCCTCCGTGCATCCATCACCCGCCGCACCGGCCATCGGGAACCCTTCCTGCCGCGATGAATTCCTGCGATCGCATCGGCACCCTTTGCCGGACGTCCCCGAAAATCATATCCTCGCTCGGCCGCGGAGAGGCGTCCGTGTCACCGCCGCTCCAACCGCCCTTCGCCCCACCGGGAGAGTCTGCGTCGATGTCCACGCGAGCCGAGAAATTCGCCGGTCTGTCCGTAGCCATCGTCACCCCCTTTCGCGACGGCACGATCGACACCCGGCGGCTCGGCGAGCAGATCGACTTTCAGGCCGCGGCGGGCGTCACCTGCATCTGCCCGGTGGGCACGACGGGCGAGTCCCCCACGCTCACGCACGACGAGCACGAGCGGGTGATCGTCGAGAGCATCCAGGCCGCCGCCGGCAGGCTGCTCGTGATGCCGGGCACGGGCAGCAATTCCACCGCCGAGGCGATCCGCCTCACGAAGTTCGCCGCCAAAGCCGGCGCCGACGCCGCGCTCGTCGTCGGGCCCTACTACAACCGGCCCACGCAGCAGGGGATCTACGAGCATTTCAAGGCGCTCGCCGAGAGCGTCGATATCCCGATCTGCGTCTACAACATTCCCGCCCGCACCGGCCGCAACATCGAGCCCGAGACGATCATCCGTCTCGCCGCATTGCCCGGCATCGCCATGCTCAAGGAGGCGACGGGATCGATGGATCAGGCGTCGCAGATTCTCGCCGCCACCGACCTCACCGTGCTCTCCGGCGACGACAGCATGACGCTGCCGCTCCTGGCCATCGGCGGCCGCGGCGTGATCTCGGTCGTCGGCAACCTCGTGCCGGCCGACATGAAGGCCTTGATCGATGCTTTCGACAGGGGCGACCTGGCCACTGCCCGTCGGTTGCACGCCAAGCTCTTCACGCTCTGCCGCGACCTGCTCGGTCTCGCCAGCAATCCGATCCCGATCAAGGCGGCGATGGCGATGACCGGCCGCGACACCGGCGAGGTGCGGTTGCCGCTGGTGAGCCTCGAGCCGCCGCTGGCCGACCGCCTGCGGAAGGTGCTCCTCGACTACGGGCTGCCCCTGTCGCGATCCTGACGCGATGCGATCTCCCGCAGCACCGCTCCCTGCGTGTCGAACTGGGCGATGATCGCCTCGTACTGCTGCGCGATCCCGAGGGACTCGAATCGCTCGCAGAGCGCGGCGGCGGCGTTCAGCGACTCGCAGCACGCCATCACGGTCGGCCCCCAGCTGCTCTGGGCGGCGCCACGCACGCCGAGTTCGCCGAGCAATTCCACGAGCTGCGTCGTGCTGCCGGCATGAGGCAGCCGCGCCGAGGCGGGCGCGAACGGCTTTCCGGCCAGGAGCCCGTACCGGAAGACAGCGTCGGAAAACTCCGCGAACCGGCCCTCGACCGCCGCGGGCAGCATGTCCATCACCGCGATCCGCGCCAGCTCCGCGGAGATTTCCAGCGGCACGGGCGGCAGGCCTGCGAACGCCCGCTTCTCGGCCTCGCCGTGCAAGCCGATCGAGTCGCGCTGCGTCACGACGACGCAGCGCCACGCCGACGGCAGCCGCACGCGGGCCACCATCGGCGAGAAGTCGCGGGTGGCGTCGTCCTCCGCGGTCGGGCCCACGCGCCTGCCCCCTTCGACGATCAGGCCACCGCGGCTGAAGCCGTAGACGCCCACGCAGGAGCGGCGGCCCCGGCCGACCGCCCGCGCCAGCGCGATGGCGTCGGGCGTATCGAACGACCAGGACAGCTCGCCGGGATCGAGCGGTTCGTGCTCCGACGATCTCGGCGGCTCGTCGGCGACCGACCCGCGCACGCACAGGTGCCGGACGCCGGCTGCGACCGCGAGCCCCAGTTGCGTGCCGCTCCCCAGGCCCACATGGCTTCGCGGCACCAGGGAAATGTCGATGGAGCAGGCCGGGCCGTCGGCCAGTCCCCAGGCCCGACCGCAGGCCTCCGCGAACTGGATCGCCCGTTCGGCGAGCGGCCCGCGTGCCGTGAGCCGATCGGCTTGCTCCACGCGCAGCAGCACGCCTGGCCGGTCGATCATCACGCCGACCCCGCCGAACGACCGGACCTCCGGCACGCCGAACGACATCATCCCGAGGTGGAGCCTCGCGGGCGTGCGCACCTCGACGGCATGCGGCCGGTGCGCCGGCCTCGGGGGTATCGGAGCCATGGGGGAAGTAGACAGCGTGCCTCGCCGAGCGACAAGCGATGCCGACGAGGGGCTCACGCGGGCAGGGTATGATTGGCGGTCTGGCGATCCCGCCGGCAACACGTGCGCCGGCCCCACCCTCCCTTCCCCGACCGTCCCCATCCCCACGGCATGAGCACGCTCGTCTTCGGCCATCGCAACCCCGACACCGACGCCATCTGCTCGGCGCTCGCCTACGCCGACCTCCTCCAGCAGACCACCCGGCCTGACGCCGTCGCCGCGTGCTGCGGCCCGCCGAACAAGCGGACCGAGTACGTGCTCACCCGCGCGGGCCTCGCGCCGCCGCGGATGGTGATGGACGTACGGCCCTCCGCCGAGGACCTCTGCCGCCGCGACACGGTGACGGCGTCGTTCGGCGACTCCTTCCACGATGCCTACCAGCGGATGCAGGCAGCCGACCTGCGGGCGATTCCCGTGGTCGACGCGGACCGCCGTGTCGTCGGCGTGCTCTCTGTGCTCCACCTCATGGACCTCTTCTTCAAGGACGAGGGCGACCCGCTCAAGTTGCGGACGGTGACCACCTGCCTCCAGAAGATCCACGACGTGCTCGGCGGCAGCTTCCAGCACGTCATCGCCCCGCACCAGCGCGACCAGCTGCTGGTGATGGTGGGCGCGATGAGCGCCGAGGGATTCACCGACCGGATGCACAAGTTTCCCGCGGAGCGGCTGATCGTCGTCTGCGGCGATCGGCCCACGATCCAGCTCCCGGCGATCGAGCACGGCGTGCGGGCGCTCGTGCTCACGGGTGGCTTCCAGCTCTCGCCGGGGCTCGTGGAGCTGGCGCGGATCCGCAACGTGTCGGTGATCCGGAGCCCGTTCGACACGCTCAACACGGCGCTGCGGATCAAGTCGTCGCAGTTCATCGATCCGGTCGTCGACACCGAGTTCGTCACGGTCGGGGCCAAGGCGAGCGTCGCCGAGGCCCGCGGCATCGTGGAGCGGTCGGCGCAGCCGGTGTTTCCGGTGGTGAACGACGACGGCACGCTCGTAGGCCTGTCGTTCAAGTCGGACCTCATCAGCCCGCCGCGGCAGAAGCTCGTGCTGGTCGACCACAACGAGCTCAATCAGGCGGTGAGCGGCGCCGACGAAGCCGAGATCGTGGAGGTGCTCGACCACCACCGGCTCGGCGGCGGCCTGAAGTCGACCCAGCCGATCCGGTTCATCAACGAGCCGGTGGGCTCCACCTGCACGCTCGTCGCCCGGCAGTTCCGGGCGGCGGGCATCCAGCCACGGCCGGGCATCGCACTGTGCATGGCCTCCGGCATCATCTCGGACACGCTCTTCCTGCGGTCCCCCACCACGACCGACACCGACCGCGAGGTGCTGGCATGGCTTCGCGGCCTGTGCACCGTCGACCTGGACCAGTACGCCCGCGAGTTCTTCGAGATCGGCTCGTCCCTGCGGTCGAGCACGCCGGCCGAGGTCATCGGGGAGGACTGCAAGGAGTTCACGGAGCATGGCGTGCGGTTCTCGATCTCGCAGATCGAGGAAACCGGCTTCGACCTTTTCTGGGAGCGGAAGGACGACCTGCGGCGGGCGCTGGAACAGTTCGCCGAACGCCAGCGGCTCGATTTTTCGGCGCTGCTGGTGACCGACGTCGTCAGCAACGGCTCGCTGCTGCTGCTCTCCCGCGAGTCGGAGGGCTGGGAGGAGATCAATTATCCGCGGCTCGACCGCAGCCTCTACTCGCTCAAGAACGTCGTCAGCCGCAAGAAGCAGCTCCTGCCTCTGCTCTCCCAGCTGATCGCCACGTCGCACGCGTGACGCCGCGCATGCCGCGGTCGGGGTCGACGGTCAGGGCCGCTCGTTCAGCACGCCGCGACGCGGGCCTCGAGCAGCCGGAACGCCTCCTGCTCGCGCGGCCCGCCGGTCTTTTCGACGAGCACCGCAAGGTCGCGCAGCCGCCGGCCCACCTCCTCCGCGCCGAGCAGATGCAGCCGCGTGACGAGGATCGCCCCTTCGACCACCGCGTGCCTGGCCCGGTTGAAGCCCGCGAACGGCCGTCCCTCGTGCACCGCCAGCACCTCGGCCTCGAGCCGGATCCGCTCCTGCGAGGCGTCGCGGTGGATCACGCGAAACTCGTAGCCGCGGCAGACCCCCTCGAGCATCCAGCCTCGCACCGCCGTCGCCGGCCGGCCTGCCGGCGGCAGGCCGGCCGCGCCGACCACGACCCGTGCCACGAGCAGCGCGTCGTCGGTGACGTGGAAGACGCCCTCCGGCAGCCGCTCCAGATTCGCGGCGGTCTGGCTCGTCGGGAAGGGCTTGAGCACCAGCCGCCCGATCCGGCCGGACTCCACGGCCGCGGCGTCGACCTCCGGCCCCATGGCCGCCAGGTGCATACGTCCGGCCGCGTCGGTGGTGGTCACGAGTCCCTCGATGATCATGGCCGACAGTGTAGCGGCCGCGGAGTACGATGGAGGACGTTCGTCCCGCCACGCTCCCACATCCGCCCGTGACCGATCACCCCGAACGTCATCCCGAGCGCATCCACTTCGTGACCGGCCGGCTGGCCGAGCACTCGCTCCGGCAGGTGCTCGACGGTCTCGCGCCGCGGGTCGGCTTCGAGGCCACGGTGCAGGTGATGAATATCACCGTCGCCGCGCTCATGACCACGGAGTGGATCGCCCGCAGGCTCGTGGTGCCGGCGGGCACGACGCGGATCGTCATTCCCGGCGGCTGCCGCGGGACGCTCGAAGCCCTCCGCGCGGTGACCGCCGTCCCGGTCGACCGCGGCCCCGAGGACCTGCGCAGGCTCGACGAGTTCTTCGGACAGCGGTCCCGCGACCTCGCCGACTACGGCGGCCACGACATCGAGATCATCGCCGAAATCAACCACGCTCCCCGGCTGGAGCCGCGAGCGGTGCTCGCGGAGGCCCGGCGACTGCGTGAGGACGGCGCCGACGTCATCGACATCGGCTGCGACCCCGGTGATGTCTGGGAAGGTGTGGCCGCCGCCGTGCGAATGCTCGTGGGCGAGGGATTCCGCGTGTCGATCGACAGCTTCGAGCCGCGGGAGGTCGCCGCAGCGGCCGCGGCCGGCGCGGAGCTCGTGCTCTCGGTCAACTCCGCGAACGTCGCGGCCGCCGCCGACTGGGGCTGCGAGGTCGTCGTCGTGCCCGACGTGCCCGCCACGCTCGAGGGCTTCGACGACACCGTCGACCGGCTCGCGCAGGCCGGCGTGCGGATGCGGCTCGACCCCGTGCTCGAGCCGATCGGCTTCGGCTTCGCCGCCAGCCTCGGCCGCTACCTCGACGTCCGCCGCCGCTACCCCGCCGCCGAGATGATGATGGGCATCGGCAACCTCACCGAGCTGACCGACGTCGACTCCGCCGGTGTGAACACGCTGCTGCTGGGCTTCTGCCAGGAGGCCGGCATCCGCTCCGTGCTCACGACGCAGGTGATCCACTGGGCGCAAAGCAGCGTCCGCGAGTGCGGCCTCGCGCGGGCGCTGGTGCACCATGCCGTCACCCGCCGCACACTCCCCAAACACGTGGAGCCGCGGCTGGTGACGCTGCGCGGCGGCAAGCCGCAGACCCACGGCCAGGAGGTGCTCGACGGCCTGGCCCGCGCGATCCGCGACCCGAACTTCCGCATCTTCGCGGAGCGGGGCATGATCCACCTCGTGGGCGCGGGGCTGCACCTGGAGTCCCGCGACCCGTTCGCGCTCTTCAAGCAGCTCGCGGCCGCGGGCCGCACCGATGTCGACCCGAGCCACGCCTTCTACCTCGGCTACGAGATGGCCAAGGCCGTGACGGCGCTGACTCTCGACAAGGACTACCGCCAGGATCAGGCCCTTGACTGGGGCCACCTCACGCGGCAGGAGATCGGCCACGGCCCCTCCCGCGCCGCCGCCGAGGCGGCGCGGTCGGCGTCCAGCTCGATGGCACCAGCCCTACCCGCCGACAGCCCTCGGGCCGGCTCGGCACCTGTCGAGCCCGCGTTCGAGCACGAGACCGGCAAACCGACATGAGCCGCACCACCGCCAGCTCGTCCATCCCGCAGCCACCGGCCGACGTGCGGCAGTGGATCGTCCGCCGTTGGTTCACGCCGTCGGGAGCGGCGGTCGCGGAGCTCCATCCCGGCATCGACGCCACCAGCGTGTTCAGCCGGCTCGCCCGGCGGCGGCACTGCCTGTTTCTCGACAGCGCCGCGGTCGACGCCGAGGCGACGGCCGGCCCGCGACTCGGCCGGCACTCGTTCGTGGCGGCCGATCCGATCCACTCGGTGCAGCTCGCGGCCGGCGACGACCGCGGCGCCGGCCGGATCGCGGCCGCCCTCGATAGCGTGCGGTCGCTGTTGGCCGACCTCGCCTGCGCGACGATCCCGGGACTGCCGCCGTTCCAGGGGGGCGTGGCGGGCCTGGTGTCGTACGAATGCGGCCTCGCGCGTCTGGGCGTCGCGCCGGCAGAGCGGTCCGACGAAGTGCCGCTCCTCTCGCTGCACGTCTACGACGTGGTCTGCGGCTTCGATCACGATGCCGGCCGCGGCTGGATCATCTCCCAAGGCGTGCCGGCGCGGGGGCCCGCGGCCCGCCGCGCGCGTGCCACCGAGCGGATCGACGCCCTGCTGACGACGTTGGCCGAAGGCGGTGCGGGCTCCGACTGCGTCCAGGCCCCCCCGGTGCATGCCCCCGCGAACCCGCCGGCAGCCGGACACTCGCAGGCCGAACTCCACATCCCCGGTCTCGGCGACATCACGTCGACGCAGACGCGGTCGACCTACCTCGAGATGGTGCGGGCCTGCATCGAGCTCATCCACGCCGGCGACATCTTCCAGGCAAACCTCGCCCAACAGCTGTCGCTCACGGCGGCGATCGACCCGGTCGAGCTCCACCTGCGCGGCCGCTCCATCAATCCGGCCCCCTTCGCCGCCTTCTTCGACGCCGGGACGGCGACCGTGGTGAGCTCGTCGCCGGAGCGCCTGCTGCAGATCGAGCGGGGCACCGTGCGGATGCACCCCATCAAGGGCACCCGCCGCGTGCTGTCCATCCCCGAGGCCGACCTCTACGCCGGCGAGGACCTCGGGGCCAGCGAGAAGGACCGGGCCGAGAACGTGATGATCGTCGACCTCGTCCGCAACGACCTCTCGCA